>Ga0265297_10001682_pt1 | contig 50183 bp, 45 predicted proteins | sample Munlanlwell13791_FD_192502 | JGI IMG/M metagenome (GOLD analysis project Ga0265297, IMG submission 192502) | Leachate microbial communities from a municipal landfill in Southern Ontario, Canada - Leachate well 137-91 | ecosystem: Engineered > Solid waste > Landfill > Unclassified | place...
AAAAATTCGGTTTTCACGGAATATTCCACGAAGCAGCTTCTGGTTTGTTTCCCAAAAATAAAAAAATTATTTCCGTTGTTTTGGATAAACAAACAACAGTGTGTTCGATAGATAAGGGTACACCTTCAACCATAAGTTTGGGCTACACTCCGTTAGAGGGGATTATGTCGCGGACAAGCTGCGGCGATTTAGACCCGGGGATAGTGTTTTATCTTACAGATAAGGCCAAGTATTCGCTTTTTAAAATAGATGAAATTTTAAAAAATGACAGCGGATTTAAAGGGTTTACAGGGTATGACTTAAGTTTTGAAGAGTTTGCCAAATTGTACGGCCACGACAGCCATGTTAATCTAGCTTTTGAAATATACCAGAGCCAGATTCTTAAATATATAGGCGAAGGTATTGCCATAATGGGCGGTATTGACGCCATTATTTTTTCCGGCTGCTTTTTAGGCGCAATGCAGGCATTCATCTATAACCTCACTAAAAAGATTTCATTTCTTGGTATAAATCTTAAGGAACTGCCCTGGGGCAGCCAAAAAGAATTACTAAAAATAAGCTCTCCTGGTTCCGGAATAGAAACCTGGCTTAATTACAGAAGCGTAGAAAAGACCATTCTTTTGTCCTTGACATATTAACCCCAAGGTATACAATATTTCAATTTTTTTATTGGACCGCAAAAAGCCTCAAGTCAAGCGGCTTTTAACATATAATCCAAAAAATGACAAATATTTTCAACCTACATTTAGGTTTTCTACATGACGGACTCTCTTTGTTTTTTTTAGCAACGATTGTGCTTATTTCTATACCCTCCGCAATATACTCTATCGGCTATCTAAAAGGGCATTATTCAAAAGGAAAAATAATTTATAACTGGCTTCTTTTTGTCCTGTTTGTAATTTCAATGCTCCTTGTCGTAAGCGTAGATAATGCTTTGGTTTTTCTTATCTGCTGGGAATTGATGTCGCTTGTTTCCTATTTTCTGGTTGTGTTTGACGAAAAAAGTGAAAAATCAGTCTCTGCAGGTATGACATATATTGTGATGACTCACGTAGGCACAGCTTTTATCACCGCCGCTTTTTTGATTTTGTATAAACACGCCGGCTCCTTTGATTTTAGCGTTTTAAAAGCAACTGCGGATAGCCTTCCGTCTGCTACGAAAACTTTAATTTTTATATTTCTACTTATCGGTTTTGGCACAAAAGCAGGTATTGTGCCTTTACATATCTGGCTGCCCCAGGCGCACCCACAGGCACCAAGCCACATTTCAAGCCTTATGTCCGGAGTTATGATTAAGACTGCAATTTACGGCATTATCAGGTTTGTTATTTTTATTCTGGGAATTGGTTCTTTGTGGTGGGGTAATTTAATCGTTGTTTTGGCGGCCGTTTCATGCGTCGTCGGAGTTATCTACGCGCTCATGGAGCATGATCTAAAAAAATTACTCGCTTATCACAGCGTAGAAAATATCGGAATAATTCTTTTAGGTTTAGGAGCATCTATGATTTTTTTAAAACTAAACCTTCCGGTTCTAGCTGTCTTTTCCTTGGCCGCAGGCCTGTATCATTTGATTAACCACGCAATCTTTAAAGGGCTGTTATTTTTATGCGCCGGCAGCGTATATAAAGCAACAGGAACGCGCGACATAGAAAAATTAGGCGGGCTTATTAAAAAAATGCCCTATACTTCCGCAGCTTTTCTCGTGGGGGCAATGGCTATTTCTGCGCTGCCTCCCTTAAACGGATTTGTGAGCGAATGGCTTACCATGCAGGCATTTTTCCAGGGAGCTCTTTCTTCACCCAGTGGCCTAAAGGTTTTTTTGAGCTTATCCGCAGCTGTTTTGGCTTTAACGAGCGGGCTTGCTGCTGCGTGTTTCGTTAAAGCTTTTGGAATAACATTTTTGGCAATGCCAAGAAGCGTGAAAGCCAAGGAAGCGAACGAGGTTCCTTTTTCCATGAAGTTAAGTATGTGTTTTTTAAGTATTCTTACAGTTGTTTTCGGGCTTGCTTGCGCGGCAATATTTAAAATATTAATAATGGTTTCAAAAAGCGCATTGAGCCTTGAAACGTTAAATATAAATTTTAACCCGGATAATTTTACGCTGGTAACCGCCAATAATACCGCTGTTTCTTTGCCCTTGGTTGCGCTTATCCTGATTTTCTGCGTTGCTGTAACTGCGATTTTATTTTTTGTTTTTGCGGGGCGCGCAAAGATAAAAAAATATAACACCTGGGATTGCGGTTATTATAAGCTAAGCTCGCGTAACGAATACAGCGCAACTGCATTCTCAAAACCGTTCAGAATTGCTTTTAGCTTCTTTTTATTGCCGTACAGAAAGACAGAAAAAATCAGGGAATCTTTTTATCACGTAAAAACTTTTAGATACGAAACATTCACGACCCCTGTATTCGGAAAATATATTTATGCGCCTTTATTAGGCATTATTCTCGGCATTGCGCGGTTTATGAGAAGGCTGCAGCCTGGCAGCATTCATTTATATATTTCATATATTTTTGTAACCATAATCGCTTTGATTGTATTTATGAAAAAATTTTAATGAGGCCAATATTTTTCCAAGCCGTGCCGGAGCAGAAAAATATTAGGCCGAATTAACCCCGTAACGAATGAGCGAGGCGAGTTCTGGTGCGGGGTAATAGAAGCACTAAAGGATAGATTAAATGGCAAAAGCAACTTTCAGTATTTTACAGGTAATTATAATCATGGCTATTGCCCCGCTAATTTCCGGAGTAATTACCAAGATAAAAAATAATTTAAGGTTTCGCCGCGGCCCAGGCGTATTCCAGCCTTACTATAACCTTGTAAAACTTTTTGCAAAAGAAGAAGTAATTTCTGAAACAGCTTCCTGGATATTCAGGGTGGCTCCTTTTATAGTAATTGCTTCAGTTGTCACAGCTGCCTTCTTGGTTCCTGCTTTTATATCCGGCTATAACGCAGGCGATTTGCTGTTGCTTGTATTCTTGTTTTCCTTGGGCAGGTTCTTTTTGGCACTTAGCGCGCTGGATACGGCAAGCGCATTCGGCGGCATGGGCTCTTCCCGCGAAATGTTTATTTCAAGTTTTGCAGAAGCAACAGCGATACTCTCAATATTTGCTGTCTGTCTAAATCTTGGCACAACGAATTTAAATGCAGTAAATTTATATACCGTAAAATTATCCACGATAATTGCGGCAATTTCTCTTTTTGTGGTTATTCTGGCTGAAACTTCGCGTATCCCTATTGATAATCAGGAAACCCACCTTGAGCTTACCATGATTCATGAGGCTATGGTGCTTGAATATTCGGGCAGGTCCCTTGCCGCGATTGAATTTGCTTCCTATATAAAGCAGGCAGTATTTTTTTCTCTAATCGGAACGATATTGCTGCCGCAATTTTTTTCTGCCGGCTTATTGAATAATTTTATGGTATTTGTTTACTATATAGCCAAAATTTTTGGATTATGCGTGCTTGTCTCTTTTATAGAAGTGCATTTGGCAAAGATGCGTCTTTTTAGAGCCGTTGATTTCTTTTCTTTTTCTTTTGTATTTTCTCTGGTTGCAATTATTCTGGCAGCGCTGGGAGTATAAATGCATAATTATATTTTTCTTGTTTCAATTCTTCTTGTTACTTACTATATGGTTATTGTAAAGCGCCTTCCCGCTTTAATCGGAGGGTTCAGGCTGCAATCCTTATTTTTATTTTTAATTACTGTAAATTTTGCATTTAGCGAAGGAGAAACGGCTTTGTATATTATCGCAGGTTTAATTTTTGCGCTTAAAGTAATTTTAATACCTAATTTTCTTGCAGGTATCACCAAAAAGATAAAAGTAAACGATAACCTTGGCCTTCTTTTAAACCCGCAGCTTTCAATCCTTATTGTTCTTTTATTAACCTATCTTTCCTATTTATTTACTTTTAACGTAATGCCTTTCACCGATAGAATGCAAAGCGCTACTTTTGCTCTCACTCTTTGCGTTACCATGACAGGGCTTTTTATAATGATATTCAGGTTAAAAGCTATCACCCAGATTGTAGGGCTTCTGGTTATGGAAAACGGCCTTTTTCTTTTGGCGGTTACAATGTGTAAGGGGATGCCTTTTTTGGTTGAGATATCCATATTCCTGGATGTTTTTATAAGCGTAATAATTTTGGGTATTTTTGTTTACAGGATAAATACTTTATTTACGCATATAGACGTAAATAAATTAAGCAGCCTTAGAGGGTAAAAAATATTATGACTATACTTTGCATTTTGGGCATTCCCGTATTGTTTGCTTCGTTTTCATTCTTGGCAAAAGACATTAAAGCTCTGGGGCGTTTTAACGCGCTGGAGCATTTTACTTTGCTGGCTGTTGTTTTTTACCTTGCACTTACCAGCGAACTTCCTTTAAGCCTTTTTAATTTCTTTTATATAGATGCTTTAAGCGTATTCTTTATTTTTGTAATATCCGTTGTCACTTTTGCCGCTTCTTTATTTTCAATAGACTATATAGGTAATGATGTATCAGGTGGATTTATATCAGAGAAAAAAGCCAGGCTTTATTATGCGCTTTTTAATTTTTTCTCTTTTTCAATGCTGCTTGTCCCCATGGTTTCCAACTTAGGCATGGTCTGGGTGGGTATTGAGCTTACTACGCTTGCTTCTACTTTCCTGGTTGGATTTTACAACAACAAAACTTCAATAGAGGCTGCGTGGAAATATATTATCATTTGTTCGGTTGGAATCATTTTTGCTTTGCTTGGAACAATTATACTTTATTACGCCGTATCCTGCACGGGCGCGGCAAAAACACTTAATTGGCAGGAGATAGTCCCTTTAGCGAAAAAATTGGATGCCAATATTGTAAAGATAGCCTTTCTTTTTATCCTGGTTGGTTACGGCACAAAAGCGGGTATTGCTCCGATGCACACCTGGCTTCCTGACGCGCACAGCCAGGCAATTTCTCCAGTGAGCGCCATGCTAAGCGGGGTTTTGCTTAAGACTGCAATCTATGCGATACTTCGTTTCGGCGTAATAACAAATACCTGTGTTGGCGTAAATTTTACGTCAAATCTTTTTATTTTGTTCGGGATGATTTCTCTGGTTATTTCCTGCGGTTTTCTTCTGGTTCAAAAACGCATAAAACGTTTCCTTGCCTACAGCAGTATAGAACATATTGGAATAATTGTTACGGGTTTAGGTTTCGGCGGACTTGGGATATATGGAGCGCTGCTTCATGTTTTTAACCACGCGGTAACAAAATCTTTTATGTTTTTCGGTGCAGCGCGCGTGGTTAAGAAATATAAGAAAGATAATTTTAACGTTATAAAAGGCGTTTTATCCGCAATGCCTTTTTGCGGCGTTATGCTTACCCTCGGTATGTTTGCAATTTCCGGCATGCCGCCTTTTTCAATATTTTTTAGCGAGCTTTTTATATTGATTTCAGGATTCAGCCAGGGCAGGTTCCTTGTCTGCGGGCTGTTTTTGGCGTTACTGGCTATAACTTTTGGCGCAATTATATATCATTTAAGCCGGATTCTATTCGGCAAAAAGCCGGAAGATTTAAAGCCCGGCAATGAAGCATTAAGCACTAAGCTGGCTTTTTTATTTTTGCTTATTTTTATGTGCGTGGCAGGCATTAAAGCGCCTGTATTTTTGAACAAAATAATTCTGGCCGCGTTGGAAGTATTAAAGGTAAGCTGATATGGACTACAAAACTGTATTAAAAGAAATAAACGAGAAGATGAATCTGAAATTTTCTATATTATCGCTAAGGGATAACGAAATTTATCTTAAAGTGGAGCCTTGCGATTTCAAAAATATTTGTTTAGCTTTACACAAGCTGACATTTTCGCCAATTGCTTCTTTGTTTGCGCTTGATACGCGAAAAGAAAAAGGCGCATTTGAGCTTTATTGCGCCTTTATGAGCGCTAAATACAAAAAATGTTTTTTTGCGGTAACAGAGGTAATGCAGGATAATCCTAAATTTAATTCGCTCGCAAAAGAAATTTATTCCGCAAGTTTATTTGAGCGGGAGATTAAGGAAATGTTCGGTATAGAGCCAATCGGCAATCCCGACACGAGGCCGCTACGCCTGCATAACGAAATTTGGCCTAAGGGGTTATGCCCCCTAAGAAAAGATTTTAATATGCCAATAACCCCCGGGAAAACCGAGGATTATGTTTTTAACAAAGTAGAAGGCGAGGGTATTTTTGAGGTTCCTGTAGGGCCTGTGCATGCGGGAATAATCGGGCCCGGGCATTTTCGCATAAGCTGCGCAGGCGAACCTATTATAAATTTGGAAATAAGGCTGGGATTTACTCATAAAGGAATAGAAAAACTTTTTGAAGGAAAAAATGTTTCCGATGCGCTAAAAATTAGCGAATGCGTAAGCGGAGATGCGAGTTTTGCCAACAGCCTTTCGTTTTCCACGGCAGTTGAGAAGATAGCCAACATAGAAGTGCCAGAAAATACCCAGATGCTTCGCGCGGTATTTTTGGAATTGGAAAGAATGTATAATCACATAAACGATATCGGAGGAATTGCCGTTGACGTCGGTTTTAGTTTTCCCGCGACATTCGCTTCTATAGTTAAGGAAAATATATTACAGATGAATGAAAAAATTACTTCAAGCCGTTATCTGAGAAACGTAAATTCAATCGGGGCGCTTACAATTAATTGGGATAAAGATAAAACGCAGATTGTGCGCGAATCCCTAAAGAAAATTTACAAAGATTTCAAAGAAATTAAGGAAATACTATTATCAAGCGTTTCTTTCATGGACAGAGCCGACGGAACAGGTATTTTAAAGAAAAAAACCGCCGAAGATTTTGGCGTAACCGGACTTGCCGCGCGCGCAAGCGGCATAGCGTCTGATTTAAGAAAAGATTTCCCCGGAATATACGCGAAAGTTAAATTTAATCTCATAAAGCAGGAAGCAGGGGATTGCTTGGCAAGGCTTAATATGCGCATATCGGAATTTGAAGAGTCAATAAAAATTATTTACGAGTTTCTGGGTAAAATAGAGCCGCAAGCAATAACACAGAATAGCTATGGCATGAAAGAGGGCTTTGCCCTGGGTTATGTTGAAGCCTGGCGCGGAGCGCTTCTTTACTGGGTTAAGCTAAACAAAATAGGTGCTATTGAAAGATGCAAAATTGTAGACCCCTCATTTCTTAACTGGCAGGGGTTGTCTTTTTGTGTTTTAGGCGATATTATTCCCGATTTTCCGCTTTGTAATAAAAGTTTTGATTTGTCTTATTCAGGAAATGATTTGTAAAGAGCTATCAGATATCAGCTATCAGCCATCAGCAGCTGACAGCTGATAACTGAAAGCTGAAGGCTTTAAAAATATGAGAATACTTAAAAACAGAATTTTAAAAGGAATAGTAACCAAGCCGCTGGATAAAAATTTTGCTTTGAGCAAAGAGCTGGAAACAGTTGGAGTTGAGCTTAAAAAAATTATTCAGGAAAAATTTTCAAGGTCTCTGCACATAAGAGAAGTTGATACTGGCTCCTGCGGCGCGTGTGAGTCGGAAATAATTTCAACCACAAATCCCATTTACGACATACAGAGATTCGGCGTGAGCTTTGTCGCTTCTCCCAGGCACGCTGACTGCCTGCTTGTAACAGGCCCGGTATCAAAGAACATGGCTGTTGCTCTTCAGAAAACTTATGATGCAATGCCTGAACCTAAATTTGTAATTACACTGGGGCATTGCGCGCTTGATGGTGGAATTTTCAAAGATGCCTATTACACCGAGAGAGGTGTCAAAAATATAATCCCTGTTACTTTCCATATTCCCGGCTGTCCGCCAAAGCCCCTTGATATAATGAAAGCTTTGCTAACTTTCCTTAAAAAAGCGTAGAAAAATTTCAGTTGATTTTTTATTTAAAAAAGGTATAAATAATTACTGCTTAAATTGATAACCGAAGAAGCTGTTTTGCTTAAGGAGGTCATTATGAAAAAGCTGGTTGTTTTACTTATTTTTGGATTGTTTATCGCTGGCTTCAGCAAGGAGGCATTTTCTATGGAACAAACAGTTGTTTTGGAAACAAATAAAGGTAATATTGAAATTAAACTAATGCCTGGTATGGCCCCAAAAGCTTGCGAAAATTTTACCGGCCTTGTAGAAATAGGTTATTACAATGGACTTATTTTCCACAGAGTAATAAAGAATTTTATGATTCAGGGGGGAGACCCTACGGGCACAGGCAGAGGCGGAGCTTCAATCTGGAATAAGCCTTTTAACGATGAAGTTACGCCAAAAGTTAAGTTTGATAAACCAGGATTACTTGCCATGGCTAATGCCGGCCCTAACACCAATGGCAGCCAGTTTTTTATTACAACAGCGGCAACGCCCTGGCTTAATATGAAACATACAATTTTCGGAGAGGTTACATCTGGATACGATGTGGTTCAGGCCATAGAAAATACAAAAACCGATGCCAGTGATAAGCCTATAGAAGACGTGAAGATAATCAAGGCGTATATTAAGAAGAGCGAAGCGAAACAATAAATTTCTATCAATTTCAATTGATATTTATAGAAATTTGCTTAGCCTGAGCATGGTAGATGGCCTTCGCGAAATTTATAGAAATTAGTTGTTAATAATGGAGGATTAGTTATGGCTAAATCAATAAAAGGAAGTAAAACCGAAAAAAATCTGCTAGCGGCTTTTGCCGGAGAATCCCAGGCAAGAAACCGTTATACTTATTTTGCAAGCGCAGCCAGGAAAGAAGGCTTTGAGCAAATTGCAAATATTTTTACAGAAACTGCGGAGAACGAAAAAGAGCATGCCAAGGTATTTTTTAAATATCTGGAAGGCTCGGATGTGGAAATCACAGCAAGCTATCCTGCTGGTATGATAAAAGATACAAAATCAAACCTTGAAGCAGCAGCGGCAGGCGAGAACCTTGAATGGACAACGCTTTATTCCAACTTTGCAAAAACAGCTAAAGAAGAAGGTTTCAGCGAAATCGCAGCTTCCTTTGAGCAGATTTCAAAAGTAGAGATGTTCCACGAAACCCGTTACAGAAAGCTGGTAAACAATATAGCAAGCGGCGAAGTGTTTAAAAAGAAAAAACCGGTAAAATGGCACTGCATAAATTGCGGATATGTTGTTGAATCGGATAAAGCGCCGGATAAATGTCCTGCCTGTAAGCATCCGCAGTCATTTTACGAATTATTGGCTGAAAATTTCTAATTGCTTAAACCCGCAGGGCTAAGCAAACTTTGCTTAGCCCAATTTTTATAATCCCAACCCCAATAAAAAAGAAATTTTTTACTTGACAAATGATACTAATATGGTATCATTTAAATAAGAAAAGATAGGGGTTATCTATCTAAGATTTAATGGTAGATGAAACAGCTAAAAAGGAGGTGGCTATGGCAAGGAATTTTATCTACAGGCTGATTCGCCCTGTAGTCCACTGCAAAGAAGGTTGCCATATTTTGTCCCGGGTATGACTTTAAACTGCCTTTTTGCACTGCGGGTTTTCAGGCGGCGAAACACTTCAAGGCAAAAACAACCTTGCGCCTGAGCCTGCGGCGCCGGCTTCTTTAGCTTATGTCCTTACGGAAAATTATTTAAATAAACTATAATTTAAAAAGCAAAGGAAAAATGAAACTTATCACCCGCGACACTGATTACGCCTTAAGGGCAGTGTGCTTTATAGCGAAAAAGAAAAATAAAAAAATCTGCGCTTCCGAGCTGGTTGAGGAGCTTAAAATCCCAAGGCCGTTTCTGCGCAAAATCCTTCAGGTTCTAAACAGAGAAGGCATATTAATTTCGTATAAAGGCATAGGTGGAGGTTTTATTCTGGCAAAACAGCCGAAGGATATATACCTTACTGATTTAATGGAAATATTCCAGGGAAGGCTTAATTTAAACGAATGCACCCTTCGTAAGATGAAGTGCCCGAATGTAAGCGTTTGTCCCTTAAGAAAGAAAATAAAAAATATTGAAAAATATGTGATAAATGAACTAAGCGAAATTAATCTGGCTTCATTCGTGTAATCATGCCAAAAAGGAAAATCATAAAAATTGACGAAAAAAAATGCAACGGCTGCGGGCTTTGTATTCCTAATTGCCCGGAAGGAGCAATTCAGATTATAAATAAAAAAGCCCGCCTTGTAAGCGATTTATTCTGCGACGGGCTGGGCGCCTGCCTTGGGAAATGTCCGCAGGCGGCAATTTCAATAGAAGAACGGGAGGCTACAAAATATGACGAGCGTAAAGTAATGGAAAATATAATAAAGCAGGGCAAAGACGTGATAACCGCGCACCTTAAGCATTTAGCCGAGCATAATCAGGAGGAGTATCTAAAAGAAGCGGTTAATTTTTTAAAAGAAAGAGGCATAGAAATGAAACCAGAAAATACAGAGTATTCGCACCGCAGCGGTTGTCCGGGAATGAAAATGGCTGACTTACGTAAAAAAACACATACGCAGAATTTAAGCTCCGCAAATTATGCCGAGTCCCAGCTTAACCAATGGCCGATACAACTGCATTTGCTTAATCCGAATGCGCCTTATTTTAAGGATTCTGATTTGCTTTTTGCCGCGGATTGTGTGCCGTTTAGTTATGCAAATTTTCACGAAAAATTCCTTAAAGGAAAAATTCTTATAATTTTCTGCCCAAAGCTGGATAATTCATCCCAGATATACCTGGATAAGATAACGCAGATTATTAAAAATAACAATATAAAATCAATTACACTCGCTCATATGGAAGTACCCTGCTGTTTCGGAATTGTTAGTATCGTAGAACAGGCTTTAAAGGAAAGCGGTAAAAATATAATTATTAAGGACTATACGATTTCTTTGCAGGGACATATTATATAAAAATATTAGAAGCGGATTCTCGCGGATATCTACGCGGATATACGCAAGCGAGTCACGCGGGCGTTTATCCGCGTTTTAATCCGCGGATATCCGCTTCTATAATACGGAGGTTAAATATGGATATGTTTTGCAGACAATGCGAACAGACAGCAAAGGGCAACGCGTGCACTATAGGCGGCGTTTGTGGAAAGAAACCAGATGTGGCCGCGCTGCAGGACCTTTTGGTCTATTCTTTAAAAGGTATTTCTGTTTATGCAAATTTAGCCCGCGGTTTGGGCATAAAAGATAAAGATACCGATATATTTGTGGCAGAGGGTTTATTTACTACTGTTACAAACGTGAACTTTTCCAGCCAAAAAATAGCCGAATTGATTTATAAAGCATACGAGACAAAGGAAAAAATAAAAAATTTATTTTTACGGGAATACAAGCAGAAAAAAGGCGATAATTTTAAATCAAAACTTCCTGTTGTAGCTGATTTTAAACCGCAGAGTTCTTTGGAGGCGCTGGCGGAGCAAGCTAAAAGCGCAGGGATCATCGTTGGCGATGTGGATAAGGACATACAGAGCCTGCGTGAAATACTTCTGTATGGCCTAAAGGGTATGGCTGCATATGCTAACCACGCCGCTATATTAGGTAAGACAGATGAAGGGGTAGATGCGTTTTTCCATAAAGGGCTCTCTTCTTTGGTAAATGACGGCTTGAATGCGAATGATTATTTGTCTTTGATTATGGAGTTCGGCAAAGTTAATTTACGCTGCCTTGAGATGCTGGATTGCGCTCACACAGAATATTTAGGGCACCCGGAGCCCACAAAAGTTATGCTGGGGGTAAGGCATGGCCCTGCAATTATTGTGTCCGGTCATGACCTTTATGATTTAAAACAATTACTTGAGCAGACGCAGGGCACGGGAATAAACATTTATACGCATTCAGAAATGCTTCCTGCGCACGGCTACCCTGAACTTAGAAAATATAAACACCTTGCGGGACATTTCGGAGGAGCCTGGCAGAATCAACAGAAAGAATTTGATAATATCCCGGCAGCAATTCTTATGACTACAAATTGTATTCAGGAGCCCAGGCCAACCTACAAAGACAGGATATTTACTACAGGCCTTGTCGCCTGGCCGCAGGTAGAACACATAAACGCCATAGACGGCAAAAAAGATTTTAGCAGTGTAATACGAAAAGCAAAAGAGCTGGGCGGATTTAAAGAAGACGCAATTGAGAAAGATATAATCGTTGGTTTCGGCCACAATACTGTTCTAAACTTGGCGGATAAAATAATTGCAGCAGTTAAATCAAAAGCTGTCCGGCATTTCTTCCTTGTCGGCGGTTGTGATGGCGCAAAGCCCGGAAGAAACTATTACACCGAATTCGTGCAAAAAGTGCCGAATGACTGCATAATACTTACGCTTGCCTGCGGAAAATTCCGGTTTAACAGATTGGATTTAGGCTCAATTGGGCCTTTCCCAAGGCTCCTTGACTGCGGCCAATGCAATGACAGCTACTCCGCAATCAAAATAGCAATTGCCCTGGCAGACGCATTCAAATGCGGCGTAAATGATTTACCCTTATCTTTAGTCCTTTCCTGGTATGAGCAAAAAGCCGTGTGCATTTTGCTTACTTTGCTTTCTCTCGGTATAAAAAATATACGGCTAGGGCCGACTTTGCCTGCTTTTGTAAGCCCTAATGTATTGAATGTGCTGGTTGAGAAATTCAACATTAAGCCCATTACTACCGCTGGTTGTGATTTAAAGGAAATATTAAGCACCTAATGACTGAACATTCCCCAAAATTTAAGGGTATCTTTTCGTAACTATTTATAAATCAATTGGTAAGAAAAAGGGAATCAATGACGGATGTCACGGATTATAGCGGATACAAGCGGATTACGTATCACGTTACACGCATCACGCTTTAAGGGCGTGTTGCTAGTTCCCTGTTACGTGATACTTTTTTGATCCTGCGCCATTCGCGGCATCCGTTCCTGAATAAAAAAATGGGAAAACTCCAGCACCTAATGATTATTGCTTAAACCAACCAAGGTGGTAAAATACAACACAAAAGATGTTTAGGCGCTCCAGTTCCCAGCCGTTTTGGTTTCCTTGGCCGCAGGGCATCCGGGTTACCGGAGCGAAGACAAAAAAAGGAGGTTTACTATGGCACGCCCGTTATTTCCAATAATACTTTCGCTTATTCCCATTGTTTTTTTGTTGTCTCTTAGTTTTTTCATTTTGGTTGTCCTGGCTAACGTTAAAACAAACGCGCTAAAAATTTTCGGCTATGTAATTATTGCGCTTATCTGGCTTACAACGATTTTAGTCTTTGGCGCAGGCATCTCTAGAGCCTCTAAAGGAAGATACCCGGGTATGCTTATGAGAAAGGCGATAATGGAGCATCAAAAAATGGGTATGATGCCTGAAGAAGGTTCTGGCGAAGGAATGAATTGCCCAAAGATGAAGCAAAAATAAGTTTCCATGAGCGCTATTGTTACAATTGATGAAAAGCTGTGCATCGGCTGCGCCAAATGTGTCAAACTTTGCCCTGCTAAAATTCTTTTTATTGATATAAAAAGCAAAAAGTGTAAAGTAAAAGATGATTTTCGCTGTGACAGGCGCGGCGGCTGCGAAAAGGTATGCCCGGTAAAAGCCATAAAAATAGCCTGATAATTTTGTTATATTTTTATATATCTGCCGCGAATAGAAGAATGATATTCAATTAAAAAAGGGGCTTAAACTATGAAACGGATAAGCAAAATATTTCTCATCTTTATGCTGTTCTCTATTTCTTTTTTGGGCGCGCTTTTCGCGCAAGAATTTTCTGCTGATATTATTTCAACCAATATGGGCCAAAATATTTCGGGAAAAATCTATAATGCTCCCGGAAAAGCCAGAATGGAAACAAGTGGAGTAATTACAATTGCGCGTATTGATAAAAATATGGCATGGGTTCTTATGCCTAATGAAAAGACATACATGGAAGTGCCTTTGAGTTCAGGAAATGTTGTCGCAGGCATGGATAAAATGCCCGGAGAAATTGAAAGAAGATTAGTAGGTAAAGAAACAATAGACGGAAAAGCAGTAGACAAATATTATGTAGTTTATACTGCCGGCGGAAAGACAAAAGCTTTATATTCATGGCTGCTTCCTTCAGGCATCCCCGTTAAAACCGTTGCAGAGGACGGAAGCTGGCAGGTAGAATATAAAAATATAAATATGGCAAAACAGCCCGACAATTTATTTGAAGTGCCTTCAGATTATAAGAAATTTTCAATGCCTTCATTAAAAGGCACAATTGAAAATAGCCTAAAGGACGCGCTGGGAAATTAATGTTTCTCGGGGTATTACTATAGTTTTCTATGCATAGCAGAAAGGCAAGCTTAAAATTAAAAGATGTTAGCGTGAGTATACGCGAAGAAGATATTGTTGAGAAATTTATAAAAGCAAGCGGCCCGGGCGGGCAATTTGTGAATAAAACTTCCAGCTGCGTTTATCTAAAGCACCTCCCAACCGGCATAGAAGTTAAATGCCAAAAAGAGCGTTCCCAGGCACTAAATAGGTATATAGCAAGAAAGATACTTACCGATAAGGTTAGGGCTTACAAGCTAAAACAAATTCGTAGCGTCAAAGAAGCTTTAGAAAAGACAAAGAGAAGCACGCGGCCAAGGCCGGCCAGGCTTAAAAGAAAAATCCTTGAAGACAAGCGCAAGCTGTCCCAGAAGAAACGCATGCGTTTTAAAGTGATAGACCTGCAATAAAAGCCGCTGCCTGCCGGCTGCCTGGAAAACCAGCAAAAACCCTTGATTTTATTAACGTTTATCCGCCTTGAAAATTACGTAAAAATATGTTATATCAAAAGTGGAAAGTGAAAAAGTGACAAATTGACAATTTGACTTACTGAAAAAGGCAAACTCCGAGTAATCGGAGGACGCAAAGCTAAAGGGCCCCAAAAGGGTAGCCTGGCCGCCAGAAAGGGACGTTTAACCTTGAGTTTGCCTCAAGGTTTTTCTATTTTTAGCCCCTAGCTTTGCTAGGGGTTTTCTATTTTATGTCCCCCCGAAAAAGGGGGTTTACATAGAAAAGAGGAGGCAAAGATGGAAAATAAAGACATGGAAAAACAAGGAAACATCAAGCACAGAGTAATAACAATGCTTGATAGGGATGAGCTGGAATTCCTGGATAAATTAGGAAAGGATGCTTTATTTTCAACCGGGCATAAACTTTCCTATAACGAAATTTTGCGCGCGCTGATTGATTTTTCAAAAGAAATAGGGCTTTCCGCGCAAAATGTTGATTCCGACGAAGCCTTAAAGAGAAAATTGTTTGAACAAATACGTACAAGCTTATTTAAACCGAAAAACGTTTAAGGAGGTGTCAGATGAGGAAGAGTAAAAATATTATCTTTACGCTGGTTTTTCTATTATCTATGGATATGACTTCTTACGCAGCGTATGCTCAAGCTCAAGTGCCTAAAGCAGCAGACCCGATAGCTATGAGTGAAATTAATACATATCGTATAGCTCCAGCTGCGCCGGAAAATGTGAACTTAAAGCAACCGGCTACCCTTGATCTTGGAAGCGAATCTTACACTAATACGCCGGTTGAAAAGATGGGAGTTGGCATAATAAATACAACTACTTCCTGGGCAGATATTCCAGGAAAAATAGCTGAGGTTTCAGAAAGGGACAATATTTTCCTTGGTGTTACGCTGGGCTTTGGAGAAGGCCTTGTCTCAGGCGTAGCCAGGGGAGCGTCAGGCGTAGCCGATGTCGCAACTTTCGGGCTTGCACCATATGACAAACCTTTGATGGAGCCTCAATATAAAGTTGCGAATCCTAACGAAGGCTTTAAGATAGATCTTATGAGGTGGTAAGAGGGTGGGGAGGCGACGAGCCGACCTTTAACCCGGGCCACGGCTTATAACCGTGACCCTCGTTTGAGGTCAGTTTTAAAAGTATAGGGCCGACTGCGAAATTAGCCGGCTCTATTTTTTTTAATGAGGCCAATATTTTTCCAAGCTGACTGCCGAAGGCAGGCGCGCAGAAAAAATATTAGGCCGAATTAATCCCGCACTAATTTTTGTAACAGCATTATGTTAAAAGACTGGGATTTATGCGAAACAAATCTTTTGTATTTATTCAAACATTCTTTCAAAAATTAGTGCGGGATTAAATTCACGCTGGCATTTTTCTGCGCCGCCTTACGGCTTAGGAAAATGCTGTGTTTATCCTGTTAGAAACATAACTTCTAACAGTGCCCATTAAAAAAATACAACACAAATTTCCGCTAAAGTGATATAATCCAACCTGGAAGGAAAACTTATCTAAACCACCTATGGCAATAAGAGTTGAAATAGTTGCGGAAGAAAAAGAGAAATTTTTGGCTAATTTTTCTTCCGGCACAAGAATTTATGTAGACTTAAGCAAAGAAGAAGCTTCCGGGCCCAATCCGCTGGAAGTATTCTTAGCGAGCGTTGCAAGCTGCGTGTGCGTTTACGCCAAAAAATATCTTACCCAGCATTCCATAGAATTTAAGGAGCTTAGAGTAGAAGCAACTGCCGAGCTCTCAAAAGATCCCCCTACGCGCCTGGTAGATATAAGAATAAAAACGCACACTGACGCAAAACTTAATAGTGCGGAAAAAGAAGTTTTTTTAAGGTTCATGAAAAATTGCCCCATACACAACACGGTAATTCATACCAAAAGTATAGAGATAGATTTAATTTAGTCAAACATATAACTTACAATTCTGTCTGCGGTATGGATGTAAATAAAAAATCTGGTTGCGCCGGCATGATAATATAGCATCTATTGCGGCGGAAGAAGAGTTATAAAACAGGAAACAGAGAAGTGCCGTCGCAATTGGCAGTATTTAGATTGTAAAATCCTTCCCGGCAGCTTGAAAATTCAAATTTATTGTTTTTTGCAGCCCCTTCTACTTCCCGGATTAATTTTTCCCTTAGGTTAACCGCAAGATAATTGTATCCGCCTTTTTTCTCCCCTTCTTCCAAATATAGTTTCCTCCATAAAGGCGCGCATTCGGGAAATGCTTCGCACATACGTTTAAAATTATCCGGTTTTATTTTGTAAGTTGAGGTAATAATCTGCCTCGCGCCGGAATCTTTTAACGCTTGCACGGTTTCTTTTATATTCTTTGTGTTTAAAGGATAAATCAAAGGATCAAGCCTCGCAGCTACGGAAATATATTTTGAAAGTGCGCTTATGGTTTTAAGTTTTTCTGAAGGGCTATAAATGCATCCCGGTTCAAGTTTGCGCGCGAGCCGTTTATCCAGGCAGGTGAAAGTAAAGCTTACGACAATATTCCTTAAATCTTTTAAAACATCAATATCCCTCAAAATTAATATAGATTTAGTCACGATGTTTATTTTTAATTCATGGTTTTTTAAAAGTAAAAGCATTTTACGGGCCAATTTATGTTTTTTTTCTATGGGCTGATAAGGGTCGGAAGAGTTTGCAATGGTTATTATTGAATTTATAGGAATTTGTTTTACTTCTTTTTCAAGCCTCTTAACAAAATCTTTTTTTGGCTGCGGGAAGCTGAAATTTCTTATATACGAAGAGGCATAACAATAGAGGCAATTGTGGCTGCATCCGGTATAGGGCGACAGGCTGAATTTTTCTGGACAGGTGCAGTATTTATTTTCCCAGGGGTCAAATGGAGTAAGCAAAGGCATAATCATATTATAGCATGTAGAGTTTATAAAAAATAATTCGTCTTACGGTTACGGTTATGTTTTACGATAAACGCATGACGGAAGACGAAACGAGCCGCGTAATCGTTTATCGTATAACGATTAACTAAAGGTAGAAAAAAGTCCATTCTAAATGGAATTTAATCATTGACCTATTGTTTCTTGACAGCTATTATTGAATACGCAGGGGGTCTAAAGCCGGTTAGTTAAGCCGCAAAAAAGGAGAGAGGCCATGAAAAGAAATACAAAATTCAAAGGTAAAATATTAACGCTTGTAGGCAGAAATCTGAAATTAAATTACCCGGCACCTGATTTTAAAGTAGTTTCTACCGGCTTAAGTGAAGTTAGGCTTTCTGACCTTCCCGCGGGAGACGACGGTAAAATAAAATTAATAAATTCTTTCCCTTCTTTGGATACGCCGGTTTGTGATATGCAGGTTAAGGAATTTAATAAGCGCGCGACGTCTCTTTCCAAGGACATTATGGTCATGGGCATAAGCAAAGACCTTCCTTTTGCTCAAATGAGATTTTGCGAGGCTAATGCCATAAAAAATGTAACAACATTTTCAGATTATAGATATTCATCCTTTGGCGTAAATTACGGCCTGCTCATAAAAGAATTAAATCTTTTGGCAAGGAGCGTTATGGTCGTAGACAAAACAAACATACTCAGATACATGCAGATAGCACCGGAGATTACGAATCAGCTCGATTACGAAAATGCTTTAAAAGCCATTGAAAACGTAGTAGCCAAACCGCAAACAAAAATGCAGGAAGGGCTTTCTTCTCATTGTAAGCCTTGTGAAGCCGGCGCAGGTGGTTTAACGAAAGACGAAATAGATAAATTGGTTGCTCAATACCGCAACTGGCAGTTGGTTGAGGATAAAAAAATAGTTAAAGAATTTAAATTCAAAGATTTCGTTGAAGCTAAATATTTTCTTGACCTTGTTTCTAATATTGCCGAAGAACAGGGCCATCATCCCACGCTTACATTAATGTATAATAAATTGAGAATTACGCTTACAACCCACGCAGTTTCCGGGCTCACCGAAAATGATTTTATAATGGCGAAAATAATTGATGAATTGTAGCCCAGGAAGAAAATAGAAGATATAAAACAAAACAATTCATTATAACTATGCTGGAAAATTTAACTAAAGCCACAAAGGCTATTTTACAGGCAAAAATAATAGCTATTTCCTGCCATATCAATCCTGACGGCGATGCAATAGGCTCGCTTTTATCTTTAGGCTTGGGGCTTGAGTCGCTTGGAAAAAAAGTCTATATGCTAAGCGAAGACGGGGTTCCAAAAAAATACCGGCGCTTGTCAGGAGCTAAAAGAATAAAGAAAACAACAGACAAAATATGCGATTTGGCGATATCCGTTGATTGCAGCGCAAAGGATGTTTTGGGCAATAACTTTGAAAAGGTATTTAAACCTGCGAAAAAGATATTGGAAATTGACCATCATGAATTTCGCAGGCCCTTTGGCGACGTAGCTATCATAGATAAAAATGCGGCAGCCGTTGGCGAGATTATTTTTATTCTCCTTCAAAAGCTGAATATAAAAATTACAAGCGAAGTTGCCGAAAATATACTCACTTCTTTGATTGTTGAAACCGATTCCTTCCGCCTGCCTAAAGTAAGGGCATTTACTTTTAAGGTTTGCGAATACCTGGTGGATGCTGGCGTAAATTATCCTAAGCTGGCAGATATGATATTTTGGTCAAAAAGCAAAGAAACCGCCATTCTTTCCGGTCTGGCGCTTTCGCGCTGCCAATTTTTTAAAAGCGGAAAAATTGCCTGGTCCATAATAAAAAGAAAAGATTTTCAAAAAATAAAAGGCAAAGAAGAAGATGTTGATGCGGTTGCTGATGAAATGCGCAGCATCCACGATGTAAGAATAACTATATTGCTCAGAGAAAACGGCAATGCCTTAAGAGTCTCTTTACGTTCCAAAGGCAAAATTAATGTTGCCAAACTCGCGGAACATTATGGCGGAGGAGGCCATTTTGACGTTGCCGGATGCTACATTCCAAACAATAAAAAAGCTATAAATGGTTTATTTAATAAAGCAAAAAAATTGCTGTGAAAAATAATTTTAATAGCTTAACATTGAAAAAATATATGATAGAATTTTACACGCATAGATGAAAATATTCGTCAAACGGTTGCCTGCCTCGCCTTGCTCGACAAGGCGAGCGGTTGCGGCGCTCGTTACGGTTGCGTTTTCCGTCAATCGGTTTTTAAGGCGCAATTAATTGATGATAGAGGAAACGGCCCGTTTAAAAACACAGTTTTTAAACGGGGCGAGCCGCATAACCGATGAACGATTTACTATAGACTAAATCTGTGCTAATCTATGCAATAGAGGAGGTTTAGATGGCTAAATACAAATGTATAATTTGCGGTTATATTTATGACCCGGAAATAGGCGACCCAGATGGAGGAATTGAGCCGGGAATACCTTTCGAGAAACTTCCCGATACCTGGTTGTGCCCTGTTTGCGGTGCAGATAAAAGCCAGTTTGAATTAGTATCTTAAAAATAGCTTTCAGTCATCGGCTATCAGTTTTCAGCTTGAAAATTTTAAAGCTGAAGCCCGACGCCTGAAAGCTGAGTGCTTATATATTTTTATATGTTTAAAATAGCAGAGAATATTTACTGGACAGGTTATATTGACTGGAATTTAAGGAATTTTCACGGCTACTCAACCCCTTCAGGCTCAAGCTATAACGCTTACTTTATTCTTGATGAACAGCCTACCTTGATAGATACCGTAAAACATTACGGATATGATGAGATGCTTTCAAGGGTAAAAGAAATAATAGACCCCTCAAAAATCAAATATATAATTTCGAACCATACTGAAATGGATCACTCCGGTTCAATAGGAAAAATATTGAAGTTTTGCCCTAATGCACAAATTGTTTGTTCTGCGAAGGGACAGGAGGGCCTCAAAAGGCATTTTAAAGAAAATTGGAATTTTAAAGTGGTAAATTCGGGCGACACTTTAAATATAGGCAAAAGAAGTTTAAAATTTTTCCTGATGCCTATGGTGCACTGGCCGGATTCAATGGCAACATATTCTGAAAATGATTCTATTTTATTCCCTAATGATGCTTTCGGCCAGCACGTTGCAAGCTGTGAACGTTTCGCGGAAGAGTTCGGCGTGGATGTTGTAATAAAAGAAGCAACAAAGTATTACGCAAATATTGTTATGCCTTACGGCGGACAGGTCATAAAAGCCCTGGAAGCTCTTAAAAATATAAAGATAGATATGATTTGCCCTTCTCACGGTTTAATTTGGAGAAGGAAGGAAGACCTGGAAAAAATAGTAGCGCTTTATAAAAAATGGGCAAATTACGAATCCGATAAATCTGTTATTATAGTCTACGATACAATGTGGCATTCAACAGAAAAAATGGCGCAAGTTTTGTATGAACTTATTGATAAAGAAAACATTGCCGTTAAACTATACAATCTTCAAAATACCCACATTTCAGACATAATCGCAGAAATCATTTGCGCAAAAGTGGTTATGGCAGGCTCGCCAATTTTAAATAACAAGATTTTGCCGAATATGGGGGCATTCCTTACTTATTTAAAAGGCCTTAAACCAAAAAACAGATACGGTTTTACTTTTGGTTCCTATGGCTGGGCAAAGGCAGGGTTTAAAGAATTAGAAGATTCGCTTAAAGAAGCAGGAATGGAATTGTTGGGGGAAGGAAGATATGTAAATTATGTTCCTGAAGGCACAGAACTTGATAATTTAAAAGATGTAGTTGCTAAAGTTAAAAATATAATGGCAACTTAATATAGATAAATGGCAAATCGCAAAGTATAACTGGCTGTCAGCCGCTAGAAGCTAAAGGCTGGCGCCCGAAAGCTTTTTAAAAGGAGGAGTATTTATGGCAAACATATTCAGCCCCCAGGAAATATTAAGGATTGCGATAAAAGTTGAGGAGAATGGAAAAAAGCTTTATGAAGCACTTGAGAAAAAAACAAGCGATAACAATGCCCGCGAAGTCTGGGCATATCTTAAAGACCAGGAAGAGCTCCATAGAAAAACTTTCCAGAATATGCTTGATAATATTGGCGATTACATAGTATATGAATTTAGCCCGGGAGAATACGAGGCTTACATAAGGGCAATTGCGGGAGGTTATGTTTTTACAGAAGAACTTATGGAGAAAAAAGCAAAAGAAGGATTTAAATCAGATTTGGAAGCCATAGATTTCGGAATTTATGTTGAAAAAGAATCAATCCTTACTTACTCAGCCTTACGCGAATATGTCCTTGTAGAAAAGCAGCTGGTTTTGGATAAAGTTATAGACGAGGAAAAGAACCACCTTGTTAAACTTACAATACTTAAGGACAAGGTTAAAAAATAAAAGGAGACAAAATGAATATAAAAATCTATTCAACTCCAACATGCCCATATTGCAAGCTTGCAAAGCAATATTTTTCTTCCAAAAATTTAAGCTATGAAGATTTTGACGTGTCCCAAAGCAAGCAAGCCCTTGATGAAATGGTTAAACTTTCAGGCCAAATGGGAGTTCCTACCATAGTAATAGACGGGCAAATAATCGTCGGATTTGACAAAGCGAGGATAGAAGGGTTTTTGAAAGTGTAATTTATATTAAATGTGAATCCGATAGATACTAGATGCTCGTGAGCGAGTATCTAGTATCCAATTCATTTTTAATTTGACAAGTTATGCCGATTTTTACTTATCAGTGCAATAAGTGTCTTAGTAAATTTGACATACTTATTGGAATGAGCCAGGATAAGCCAGAGCTTAAATGCCCAAAGTGCGCCAGCCAAGATTTGGAAAAGCAATTTGCCCCTTTTAGAGTATCCGGCGGCTCGGTCAGCTCTTCTTCCAAATGCAGTTCTTGTTCGGGAGGGAATTGCTCGGGGTGCCATTAAAATCACAAATTACAATGTACAAATTACAAACAAATCACAATACCAAAATCACAATAAACAAAACATCTTTTTGTGATTTCGGAATTGTTTATTGTATATTGTTTGTAATTTGTGGTTTGTGTATTGTGGTTTAAATTTATACAAACATTTATGAAAATATATGACCTTATAATCTTAGGCGCTGGCCCGGCTGGGATAACTGCTGCAGTTTATGCTGCCAGGAAGAAAATGGATTTTTTGGTCCTTAGTTTAGATATGGGCGGGCAGACTGCGTGGAGCGGAGATATAGAAAATTACACAGGTTATCAGTTTATCACCGGCCCTGAATTGACATCAAAATTTGAAGAGCACGCGAAAGCTTTTTCCGCGCCCATCAATATACCGGAGGAGGCGCGCGATATAAAAAAGGAAAATGATTTGATAAAAGTTATAACGGATAAAAACGAATATGTCTCTAAAACCGTAATTATTGCAACCGGAAAGCGCCCAAGAATGCTTAACGTTCCAGGCGAAAAGGAATTCAAAAATAAAGGCGTTACTTATTGCGCAACGTGCGACGCGCCGTTGTTTAAAGGGAAAAAAGTTGCTGTTATAGGAGGAGGAAACTCCGCCTTGGATGCGGCTTCGCAGCTTACGAAAATTTCTCCAAAAATTTATATGATAAATATTGCAGCGCAGCTTACCGGAGACCCGGTAATGGTTGAGAATGTAGAAAAGAGCAATAACATAGAGGTGCTAAATAACTCAAAAGTAAAAGCAATCTCCGGCGATAAATTCGTGAATAGTATCACAATAGAAAAAAAGGGGGAAATACTAAATTTAGATGTTGAGGGGATATTTGTAGAGATTGGTTTAATGCCTAATTCAGAGTTTGATAAAATTACAAAACACAACGATTACGGAGAAATAATAATTGATAACCGCAACTCTACAAACATTGAAGGTGTTTTTGCCGCAGGCGATGTAACGAATGTTCCGGAAAAACAAATTATAATTGCATCCGGAGAAGGCTCAAAAGCCTGCCTTTCGGCGTTTAGATATTTATTAATGCATAAATGGAGCGGTTGATAAGTTTACAGGTTGATAGGTTTATAGGCTATTAAGTTGGCACGCTGCCAGGTTAATAGCTAGAAAAATTTAGAACTTAACAACATGTTAACTTAACAACATAACAACCAAAATATGAAAATATTGTCAGACGATGTAATAAATTTTCTTGAAAGGCAGAGTTTTGGCATTGTTTCTACCCTGGATGCTGACGGAAAAATTCATTGTGCCGCAAAAGGCATTGTGGGCATAGAAAAAAAAGGAAAAGTTTTTCTTGTGGATTTGTATAAAGCAGAAACCTTCAAAAATCTGCAAAGAAATCCTACTATAAGCATAACTTTTATAGATGAGCATATGTTTATCGGCTATACCCTTAAGGGTAGGGCAAAAATTGTAGAGAGAAACAAGATAAAAAACCATATTATAAAAACATGGGAAGAACGGGTTATACAGAGGATTTCAAAAAGAGTAATAAAAAGCATCAAAGATTATAAAAAATCAGGCCATCACCCTGAAGCAAAATTCCCGCATCCGGAATATCTTATAGAGGTAGATGTGGAAAATATAGTTGACCTCGCGCCAGCCCAGCTTAAAAAAATACCCCTCTAAATCCCGTTAGAAAATTCACCCTCTAGAGATAAATTTCTAAGGGAATTCGTGCGGCATATGGAGTTGCGTGTTCGTAAAGCCTGGCATATCCTTGCAGCAAGAAAGGGTATTTTCTAACGGGACAAAACCCATTTTTTTAAATTTCCGCTTGATTTTTTCGTAATAGCGGTTATTCTTAAATAAAACAAACATTTTGGCAAAATCCGCAAAATAATAGGAAAAATATGGCAAATGCTGTTGAAAAATGGGTTGAAGAAGTAGCCAAGCTTACTCAGCCTCGTGATATATATTGGTGCGACGGTTCAGACAAAGAAGCACGCACGCTCGTTGAACGAGGCATAAAAGAAGAAAAAATAAACGGCAAACCGGTATTTTACGAGTTAAATCAAAAAGCCTGGCCGAATGCATACTTACACAGAAGCCACCCCTCTGATGTTGCCCGTACCGAGAATTTAACTTTTGTTTGCCATTCATCAAAAGAAGTAACCGGACCAAACAATAACTGGATGGCGCCAAATGAGGCTAAAGAAGCAATAACAAAAATAACTCGTGGTTGCATGAAAGGCAGGACAATGTATGTCCTTCCTTTTGTAATGGGTAACCCCGATTCGCCATTCGCTAAATTTTGCGTGCAGGTTACAGATGTAAGTTACGTTGCGATAAGTATGCGTATTATGACGCGAATGGGCGCAGATGCGCTTAAGCGCATAGGCGCAAAAAATGACTTTATAAAAGGATTGCATTCCATAGGAGACCTTGACCCCAGCCGCAGGCTTATAATGCATTTTCCCGAAGAAAGTTTAGTTTGGAGTGTGGGGTCGGGCTATGGAGGAAATGCTCTACTTGGCAAAAAGTGCATATCGCTCAGGCTTGCCTCATATCTTGGTTTTCGCGAAGGCTGGCTCGCTGAGCATATGATTATTATCGGCGTTGAAGATCCCCAAGGAAATATTGATTATATGGTTGCGGCCCTTCCAAGCGCCTGCGGGAAAACGAATCTTGCAATGCTTCGCTCGGCACTCCCCGGTTACAAAGTTTGGACCTTAGGCGATGATATAGCCTGGCTTAGGATAGGAGATGACGGCAGGCTTTGGGCAAGTAATCCCGAAGCAGGGTTTTTTGGCGTTGCCCCAGGAACATCTTATAATACAAATCCATGCATGGTAGATACGCTTAAAGCTGGCACCTTCTATCCTACTATTTTTACAAACACAGCTTTAAATACAGATACAAATGAACCCTGGTGGGAGAATTTAACAAAAGGTTATCCGGCTAATTTATTAGATTGGCAGGGTAATAAATTTGATAAAACTTCCGGGCAGAAGGCTGCGCATCCAAATTCACGTTTTACTGTTTCTATAAACCAATGCGCGACTTTATCTAAAGAGTTTAATAATCCTAAAGGCGTCCCTATTTCCGGAATAATCCTGGGCGGCAGGCGCTCAAATTTAATTCCGCTTGTATATGAAAGTTTTGACTGGGACAACGGAGTTTTTTGCGGAGCAATGATGGGCTCTGAAACAACAGCTGCAGCCCAGCATAAAGTCGGAATGTTACGGCGCGACCCCATGGCGATGCTACCTTTTTGCGGATATAACATGGGCGATTATTTCGGGCACTGGCTTAAAATGGGCAAGGTATTGAAAAATCCTCCCAAAATATTTTTCGTAAACTGGTTCAGAAAAGATGAAGCCGGAAAATTCCTCTGGCCTGGCTTCGGAGAAAATATAAGAGTGCTTAAGTGGATAATTGAGCGCACTAAGAATAAAGCTAAGGCTCAGGAAACTCACATAGGGCTCGTGCCTGATTTAAAAAGTTTTGACAGGGAAGGGCTCGCTGTCAGCGATAGTAATCTGAAAAAAGTTTTTTCAATAGACGAAGGTAAATGGGATACGGAATTAAAAGAAGCAGAGGAATTCTTTGAGAAATTCGGCAGCCACATGCCTCGGGAGTTGCACGAGGAGTTTGATATCCTTGAAAAAAAATTAAAAAGCTAAATGGCCACGAAAGAAATATTATACACAGACTTTCCCGATTTAAAGCTTTTCAGGCGCGGTAAAGTACGCGATGTTTATGAGGTTGAAAACTGCCTGCTTGTTGTGTCAACCGACAGAATTTCCGCATTTGATGTTATCCTTCCGAATGCTATTCCAAATAAAGGCGCGGTTTTAAATAAGATATCAGTCTTCTGGTTTGATTTTACAAAAGATATAATTCCGAATCACCTGATAACTGCAGATGTAGATAAATATCCGCAGAGCCTAAGAAAATATAAAGACACACTTGTCAACCGTTCAATGCTTGTAAAAAAGACTGCACCTATTTCTTTTGAATGCGTGGTAAGAGGTTATTTGGCAGGTTCGGGAGAAAAAGAATATAAGAAAACCCAAAGTATCTGCGGAATAAAATTACCTGCCGGGTTGAAAGAAAGCGATAAGTTACCGGAGCCTATTTTTACGCCGGCTACAAAAGAGGCAGTCGGGCACGACATAAATATTAGTAATTCTTATATGGAAGAAAAGCTTGGGGCAAAAACAAGTAACTTCATAAAAGAAGCAAGCCTCGCAATTTATAAAAAATGCGCAAGCTTCGCCGAAACTAAAGACATATTAATAGCTGATACAAAATTTGAATTCGGTTTTGACAACGATAAAATTATTTTAATAGATGAAGTGCTTACGCCGGACTCTTCCCGTTTCTGGCCAAAAGCCCAATTTAAACCGGGAAGCCCCCAGGCAAGTTACGACAAGCAATTTGTCCGAGATTACCTTGAATCTATAAAATGGGATAAAAATCCGCCTGCCCCGGAATTGCCCCAGGACGTTATTAAAAAGACAGAGGCTAAATATAAAGAGGCATTAAAAGTTCTCGCCGGCATAAAGTTATAACCAGTATCTTAGCTCCAGTCTTTCTGTATCAAACCCATGCAAAAGGTTGTTAACAAAAACAAAAGCTCCAGATTTAACATAACGGAACTTGGAATTATTTTCCGCTCTTTACGTTATAAAAATTTCAGGCTCTTTTTTAGCGGCCAGATTATTTCTCTAATAGGCACCTGGATGCAGACAATAGCAATGAGCTGGCTCGTTTACCGTATGACGAATTCGCCGCTCATTTTAGGTATGATTGCTTTTTCAAGCCAGATATTTGCGTTTTTTCTAAGCCCGTTTATCGGAGTATTTGTTGACCGCTACAACAGGCACCGCATTCTTATAATTACACAAAGCCTTTCCATGCTGCAGGCTTTTATCCTTTTTTTTCTTGCTTCCAAATCTTTGATAAGCGTAGGGCTTATTATCGCACTTAGCATGTTTCTCGGCATCGTAAACGCTATTGATATTCCTACGCGCCAGTCATTCATCGTTGAAATGGTTGAAAATAAAAAAGATTTGGCCAATGCCATTGCACTTAATTCTTTTATATTTAATGCCGCGCGGCTTGTCGGCCCGTCTGTCGCAGGCATGCTTATCGCAATTACCGGAGAAAGTGTGTGCTTTCTGATAAACGGCTTAAGTTATATCGCTGTTATCTGGGCATTAATTAAAATGCAGGTGAAGCCGCGGCAGCCGGCGCAGAGGGGCGATGTTTTGAAAGATTTCAAAGAAGGTTTTTCTTATACTTTTGGATTCCTGCCTATCAAAGCAATACTTTTTCTAACTGCCGTAGCAAGTTTAACCGGTATGTCTTACGCCGTGCTTATGCCGGTTTTCGCAGTCAACATTTTTGGAGGAGGCCCGCAAATTTACGGCCTTTTAATGGCTGCAATTGGAATAGGAGCGATAGTCGGCACATTATACCTTGCTTCGCACAAAAGCGTTTTGCATCTTGCCAATAAAATTTGGGTAGCTTCCGCAATATTCGGGGCAAGTTTAATTGTATTTTCTTTTTCGCATGTTATCTGGTTTTCATTGTTAGTATTGCTTGTTGCTGGTTTTAGCATGATGGTGCAGCTTGCATCAAGCAACACTATTGTGCAAACTATTGTAGACGATAATAAACGCGGACGCGTGATGAGTTTTTACACGATGTGCTTTATGGGCGTTGCCCCCTTTGGAGGGCTTCTTAGCGGATATTTTGCGCATAAAATAGGAGCGCCTTTTACCTTGGTATTGGGAGGATTTTTTTCTATAGCAGGAGCGTTGTTGTTCGCTGCTAAATCAAAGCAATTAAAAGAAGCGCTTTTAAAAGTGCATATGGCATAGGGCAGATGACAGATAGCAGATAACAGACGGCAGCGGTAGAAAAAAGCTGATTTAATTTTATTATTTTGTAATAGCAAAATTTAAGATATAATTTAAATACATATGCAGGTTTGGATATACAGTTTGGTAAGTGTAATTATAGTAAGCCTTATCTCGCTTATCGGCGTATTTACGCTTTCTTTAAGGCGGGAAGTCCTTTATAAAATCCTGCTTTTTCTGGTAAGCTTTGCCGTGGGCGGATTGTTTGGCGATGCGTTTATCCATCTTCTGCCTGAAGCTTTCAAGGAGCTGGGGGCAAACCTTGCCACTTCACTCTATATAATAGCGGGAATTCTTATCTTTTTCGTTTTGGAAAAATTTATCCGCTGGCATCACTGCCACGTGCCTACTCACGAACATCAATGGAAGCCGGTAGTTGCCTTAAACCTTATCGGCGACGGCGTGCACAATTTTATAGATGGCTTAATAATCGGGGCAACCTATTCGGTAAGTATCCCGCTTGGTATAACCACGACACTTGCTGTGGTCTTGCATGAAATTCCTCAGGAGATAGGCGATTTTGGAGTGCTTGTCCATGGAGGGTTATCAATCAGGAATGCGTTAATTTTTAATTTCCTTTCCGCAGTAACTTCAATTTTAGGCGCAGTTATTTCCCTTACAATAGGCCCGCATGTCCAGGGTTATACTACAGCGTTAGTGCCTATAACCGCCGGAGGGTTTATTTATATCGCCGGCTCTGACCTTATTCCTGAACTTCATGAGGGTTGCGAGGTAAAAATTTCAAATGCCTTCTGGCAATTTATTTGGCTGGTTATAGGCGTGTTGGTTATGGCTTCGCTGTTGTTAATTGAGAGATAATTGCCCATCATGGCTCTAGAAAATAAAATACAAGATACTTCAAAAAAATCAGCTTTCAGGTTTATAATTTTACTTGGGCTTGTCAGCCTTTTTGCGGATGTCACCTATGAAGGCGCGCGCAGCGTGATAGGCTCTTATTTCCAAATTCTTGGCGCAAGCGCGACAGTGGTCGGAGTTTTTTCAGGCCTTGGAGAATTCATCGGCTATGCGCTCAGGCTTGTTTCCGGATATATCAGCGATAAGACCGGAAAATACTGGACAATAACCATCATCGGTTACGCAGTAAATCTTATTGCAGTCCCCTTGCTTGCGCTTGCCAACCGCTGGGAAGTAGCCGCAGGGCTGATAATTTTAGAAAGAATGGGCAAAGCCATACGCTCGCCTGCCCGCGATGCAATACTTTCTCATGCGACAAAACAAGTGGGGCAGGGTTGGGGTTTCGGAATACATGAGGCAATGGACCAGATTGGCGCGCTCACCGGGCCGCTCATTATTGCGCTTGTGCTTTATTTAAAAGGCGGCTACAAGCATGCTTTTATAACTTTAGCCATACCTGCTGTGCTTGCGTTAGCAGTTTTAGTTATCGCGCGCATCACTTATCCCAGGCCGCGCGATTTTGAGCCGGTAAGTAAAAAAATTGAGGGCAAGGGCCTGCCAAAAGCATTTTGGATTTATATCTTAGCCATCGGCTTAATTGCCGCAGGCTTTGTTGATTATCCCTTAATTGCTTATCACTTAAAAAAACACCTGGTTATTACTGATAACTGGATACCGGTTTTTTACGCGATAGCCATGGCGGTTGACGCAGTCTCCGCGCTTGTCTGCGGAAAATTTTTTGACAAAATCGGCATGAACGTGCTTATCTTTGTAGCATTAATTTCAGCTTTCTTTGCGCCGTTTGTTTTCTTTGGCGGTTTCACCTACGCGCTTATCGGTATGGTTATCTGGGGTATAGGTATGGGTGCGCAGGAATCAATTATGCGCGCGCAAGTTGCAACTATGGTTACTTCAGATAGGCGCGGTTCAGCTTATGGAATATTTAACACAGGCTACGGCCTGTTTTGGTTTTTAGGAAGCGCTCTTATGGGCGTTCTTTATGATAAGAGCGTTTTTGCTCTGGTTGTTTTTTCGGTTGTTGCGCAGCTCGCCGCGATACCAGTTCTTTTAATTGCGAGGAAAAAACTCAAAAATGCTTAAATTTTATTGACATTTATTAAATACATAGTATTTTAGAAAGGTAAAATATGAAAATAATAGTCTGTATAAAACAAGTTCCAGACACAACAGAGGTAAGAATAAATCCTGAAACCAATACCCTGGTTAGAGAAGGGGTTGCTTCCATAATCAATCCTTTTGATATGTATGCAATTGAGGAAGCAGTCCAGCTAAAGGAAAAATTTGGTGCTGAAACTATTGTTATAACAATGGGCCCGCCTCAGGCCGACAGCGCGCTTCGCGAAGCGCTTTCTATGGGAATTGACCAGGCGATTTTACTTTCTGACCGCGCTTTTGCCGGTTCAGATACCTGGGCGACAAGCTATGTCCTTTCTAGGGCAATAGAGAAAATAGGAAATTTTGATTTAGTTATCTGCGGAAAACAGGCATCCGACGGCGACACCGCTCAGGTTGGCCCTGGCATTGCAACCCACATAAACCTTCCCCAGGCAACATATGTAAGAAAAGTAGATAACGTTGATTTGGAAAAGAAAGTTATCCGCCTAGAGAGGCTTCTTGAAGAGGGATATGAAATCATTGAAGTATCAATGCCTCTTCTTATGACTGTTGTAAAAGAAATAAATACGCCGCGGCTTCCATCTTTGCGCGGTAAGATGCGCGCGCGTTCGCAAGCCATAACAACCTGGACACATAAAGATTTAGATTTAAAAGAAGAGAGCCTTGGGCTTAAGGGTTCGCCTACGCAGGTAGTTAAAATATTTACGCCTCCGCCGCGCGAAAAAGGAATGATTCTGGAAGGCGAGCCTGAGGCTGTTGTTGATAAGCTGGTTGGGGAATTGAAGAAGCATTTGATATAAAAAGTGATAGGTATCACGTTTTAAAAGACGTGATACGTGCGACGCGTAACTAATAAATGTTCAAATTATGAGCGATTCAATAAAAGTAATAGTTGAAAAATGTATCGGCTGCGGCTTGTGCGTAAAAGTATGCCCATTTTCCGCTATTACTATTACCAATAAAAAAGCAATCATTGATTTAACTAAATGCAATCTTTGCGGCGCTTGCAAAGATGCGTGTAAATTCCAAGCCATAGCTATTTTTAAACCGCAAATGGCAAAGAAGGATTTCTCTTCCTATAAAGATGTCTGGGTGTTTGTAGAAAGCGAAAGGGGAAAAATCAGTGGAGTTTCTTTTGAGCTTTTAGGAAAAGCAAGAGAGCTTGCAGCTGATTTGCATTCCAAAGTTGTAGCTGTATTCCTAGGTAAGGATATAAAAGCAAAAGCCCAAACACTCATTTCTAAGGGGGCGGATAAGGTAATACTCGTAGATAAACCCGAACTTGAAAATTTCATTTCCGAAAACTACGCAAATGTAATTTCCCATTTAATCAAAAAATATAAACCGGAAATTTTCCTTGCAGGAGCTACAACAGCCGGGCGCTCCCTTGTGTCGCGTATCGCCGTAACGATATATACCGGTTTAACCGCAGATTGCACCGGCCTTCACATAGACAAAGAAAAACGCCTGCTAGTCCAAACCCGCCCGGCTTTCGGCGGAAACATTATGGCGCAGATTATAAGCCCTAATTACAGGCCCCAGATGTCAACAGTAAGGCACAAAGTTATGCAGGAGGCTTCCGAGGATACAAAAAGAAAAGGTGAAATTATTGAAGAAATTATTGAAGGCTCTTTCATAGACGGGCGGGTAAAATTTATAGAGTTTATACAGGAAGAAATAAGTAAAGTAAATCTCTCAGATGCTGATATAATAGTTTCAGGTGGCCGCGGAATCGCAGATAGCAAGAATTTTAAGCTCATTGAGGAACTCGCGCAAACTTTAGGGGGAGCTGTGGGCGCATCGCGCGCCACAGTTGACAGCGGCTGGATTTCGTATTCGCATCAGGTGGGCCAAACCGGACGCACAGTGGCACCTAAAATTTACATAGCTTGCGGAATTTCCGGGCAGATTCAGCATCTGGTTGGAATGCAATCGTCAAAGATAATTGTAGCCATAAATAAAGACCCTGATGCGCCGATTTTTAAAGTTGCTAATTACGGAATTGTCGGTGATTTGTTCACTGTAATTCCTTTGCTGATTAAAAAATTTAAAGAAACAAAGAAATAATTCAAAATACTCTTGCGCCTGCAAGTTGAGAAAGCATGTTTTTAAAAGAGTTAGAAATCTTCGGTTTTAAATCCTTCCCGGAAAAAGTTTCCCTAAAATTTGAACCAGGCATAACAGTTATAGTCGGGCCAAATGGCTGCGGGAAATCAAATGTCTTGGATTCTCTAAAATGGTCCCTTGGCGAGCAAAGCCCGAAGTCTTTACGCGGCTCCAAAATGGAAGATATCATTTTTAACGGAACCGAAAACCACCCCGCGTTAAACTACGCTGAAGTAACGCTTACCTTTGCAAACGAAGATAAATACCTGCCCATAGAATATAAGGAAGTGGCCATTACAAGAAGATTGTACCGTTCAGGCGAAAGCGAATATCTTATAAACAAAAATCCGGTAAGGCTTAAAGACATAGAAGCTCTTTTCATGGGTACCGGCATAGGAGAGGCGACATACTCATTTATTGAGCAAGGGAAAATAGAAGTATTCTTAAGTTATAAACCGGAAGACAAGCGCCTTATATTTGATGAAGCAAGCGGAATAGTTAAATATAAAGAAAGCCGGAGAGAAACTTTAAGAAAGCTTGAAGAAACAGACGAAAACCTGGTAAGGCTGGATGATATTATTTCAGAAGTAAAGCGCCAAATCCGTTATCTTGACAGGCAGGTGGAAAAGACGCGAAAGTTTAAAGAATGCCAGGAGCAACTCGTAGAAGTTGAAAAGAAAATAGCTATTTTAAAATTCAGGGGCCTTGAAGATAAAATAAACATTATTCTTGAAGAGCTAAACGCGTTAAAAGAAAAAGAGAATTCAAAAGACAGCGAATTGAAAGAAAAGAAAACCAAATGGGAAGAGCTTAATTTGCGCCTTAGGGATATGCGCAAAGAACTTCAGGAAGCAAGCTCGCAGGTATTTTCTTTTAGCGCCCAGATAGAAACCTCCCTTAGCTATATAAATGTGAGCAAGCAGCGTATTGTTGAGGTGGGCGAGCGTAACGAGGCAATTGCGCAGTCAAAGAAAACATTTTCCGAGCGCGTAGCTTTGCAAGAGCAACGCATAGAAGAAGAGAAAGGTAAGTTAATTCATATAGAAAATGAAGCTAATTCTATAATTACGCAGATAGAAAAACTTAAAGAGGAGAAAAAAAGGCTTCAGGCCACCATAGAGGAAGCAAAGAAGAAAATAGAAGAAGAAAAAATTAAAATGTTGGAATTAGAAAGTAGCGGCGTCAACGCCAGAAACAGCCTAATTGAGCTTCAAACGCAGGTTTCTTCTTTGGCCAACCGTAAAAAAAGGCTGTCTTTAGATAAGGCGAGAATAGAAAACTTACTTTCCGAAAGGAAAAATATATTAGAAAAAATTTCTGTTGAGCTAGCCGGGCTTGAAAACAAATTAACCGGGTTGCGGGGCGTTAAGACAAGCCTGGTTTTAAAAGAGCAGGAATTAGTTTCTCTAAAGGAAAGCCTGCAATCAAAATTAATTGAAAAAGAAAAGAAGCTTGTTGAACTTAATTCCTATTATGATTTTCTAAAAGACCTGCGCACAAAATACGATACATTTTCTGCAAGCAAAAAAATTACAATTGTTTTTGACGAGGAACCGAAAGATATAAAAAAGCTTATAGTTTCATTAAAGGAAGCGCAATTTCAGAAAGAAGGAAACAGCTACAAGGCAGTAATTGAAGCAAAGGTTATTTCGTTTGGAGAAGAAGAGCTGCAGGAAAAAATGGGCGCGATCAAGACGGAGCTGGAAGGCATAAAACAGGAACTTCAGGATACGGAAAACCAGAAAAAACAAATCAGCGAACAGTCTTTAGCGCAGAATTCACAGGTAGAGGAAGAAGAAAAACACTACCAAAGGCTTTCCCAGGAAAAAGATACTTTAAGCAAGGAGCTCGCCAGAGTTAACGAAGAGCTTGAGCTTGTTAACGAGGAGCTTGAGGCAAACCGGCAGGAGCTTGAAGCCCGCGAGGCAAAACAAAAAGAGCTTGAGGCTGAAGTTTCCGCATGTGAAGAAAATTTAAATATCTCCAAGGCCAATATGTCCGGCCTCCAGGATATTATTTTCAATAGTTCAAAACGCGCGAACGAAATAGATGTAGATTCTGCAAAGTGCGAAACGCAGAGGCAATCTTTATCCAGAGAAAAAGAAAGCTTGAATTCAAAAGTCCTTATCCTCGGCGAAGAAAAGGAAAACATCCTTAAGAATCTCGCGGATATGGATAAAGAAAAATTGGACAATGTCCAAAAAATAAATAGTCTTTCGCAGGAGATGCAAAAACTTGAAATTTCAATAAGTTCGGATAAGGAAAAAATAAGCGTTTATTCGCAGAAAAAAGATGAGCTTGAAAAAGAAGAAACCGGATTGCTTGCAAAAATAGAAGAAGACAGGAAACTGCTTGAAGTTGCAGAAACTGACCTTGAACAAATGCGTTCTGCTGTATATAACAAAAAGCTGGAAACCCAAAGCCTGGATTATGAAAAAGAGAAAGTAAAAGATTACTTACGCCAGGTTTATACGATTGAATTTAACACCGAGTGGCTTAAGGAGCCTAAAGACAGCGAAGCTAATCTTGATAAATTTAACGAAGATAAAGAGAGTTTGAAGAAAAAAATGGAATCTCTCGGCGACGTTAATCTCGTCGCGATTGAAGAATTTGATGAATTAAAAAAGAGGGAAGAATTCCTGGACAGCCAGAAAAACGACCTCGTTACTTCAAAAGAAAACCTTAAAAAAGCAATTCAAAAGATAAACAAAACATCCCGCGAATTATTTCTTGAGACATTCGCCAAGATTGAAGAAGAATTCAAAAATAATTTCCGTTTTCTTTTTGGCGGCGGACGCGCAGAGCTTATACTGCTTGACCAGGATGACGTGCTTGAGTCGGGAGTTGAAATAGAAGTGCAGCCTCCCGGAAAAAAGAACCAGAATGTGGCACTTCTTTCAGGCGGAGAAAAGGCGCTTACTACGATAGCCCTTATTTTTGCTATTTTTAAGGTAAGGCCATCTCCTATATGCGTTCTTGATGAAATAGATGCTCCGCTGGATGAAGCAAACGTTGACAGATTCAACCACATTTTAAAGCAATTTTCAGCAAATTCGCAATTTATCGTAATTACCCATAATAAAAAGACTATGAGCAAGGCAGATATTCTTTACGGGGTAACCATGCAGGAAAAAGGAGTATCTAAGCTGGTGTCAGTTAAATTCGCAGCCAACGGACAAAGCCAGGTTGCGCCGAAGGATACGCCTGAAGCAGAACAAACGCAAGCGCCCGCCTAGCTCGCATAGCGCTAAGCGCATAGCATAAGAATTCATAAAATTTATAGCGATACTATGGTAATTTAGGCATTACGATTTTTTTACTTTACGTTTTGCACTATGCGCTTTGCGTTAATGGATTGACTTTTAACCCCAAATATGTTATTTATTAAAATCATATGGAAGAAGATATTAAGAAAGTAAAAGAAGAATTGGAAAAAACGCGTTCTCAGCTTTATATACTTTATGAATTAAATAAAGCGATGAGGACAACGCTTAGGCTTGAGGAAATAGTTTACATAATCCTTACAGGCTTAACCGCCCACGAAGGCCTTTCTTTTAACCGGGCAATTCTATTCCTTGTTGATGAAGATGCCAAAAAAATAAACGGCTTTATGGGTATAGGGCCGATGTATATGCAGGAAGCCACTTCAATCTGGCGCAGCATTGAACAGCAAAAAATGGACCTTTACGACCTTATAAAAACCTACCACCGCATAAAAGAAGAAACAGTAAAACCAAAATTCATGGAATATGTCCAGTCTCTTTCTTTTGATTTGGATGAAAAGAGCGGTTTTCTTTACAGCGCTTTATGGGAAAGAGGCACTTTGCATATAAAAGACGATAAAGCAACCGAGCTTAAGGGCGACCCTCTAACTATCAAGCTGCAGCTCGGAGAATTTCTGATAGCTTCCTTATGGATAAAAGATAAGCCTGAAGGAATTATTATCGTTGATAACTATGTAACAAAAAAGCCCATAAATGAAGCTGACATAAGAATATTTAATATGTTTGTAGAGCAGGCTACCGGTGCAATAGAAAATTCGCGCGCCTTTGAAGATACTCTGATTAAAGCACATACCGATACCCTTACTTCATTATGGAACCACGGTTATTTTCAGTATAGATTAGACGAAGAATTGCTTAAAGCCAAATCAAAAAATTACCCTATCTCAATACTTATGATTGACCTTGATGATTTTAAAAAATTTAACGATACCTACGGCCATATACAGGGCGATGAGGCCTTAAGGAAAGTAAGCGAACAACTTAAGAAAAAAGCCAGAGAAACCGACATCATCTGCCGCTATGGCGGAGAGGAATTTTCCGTGATACTTCTTTTTACAACAAAAGACGAAGCGTTTAATATCGCAGAAAATATAAGGAAAAATTTAGCGGAAAATAATATATCAGGATATAAGTTTACCGTCAGCGTCGGCCTTTCAAATTACCCTCAGGACGGTCTGGAGAAAGATGTCCTTATAAGAAAAGCAGATATGGCGCTTTACAAAGCCAAGAGAGAAGGAAAAAACAAAGTTGAACGCGCCTTTTAATCCAGCCTCTTAAACAAACCTATTTTCATGGAACAAGATTTATACGCAATTTCTAATTTTAATTATGAGCTGCCGAAAGATTTAATCGCTCAACAGCCGTTAGGCGAACGCGACAGCTCAAGGCTTTTGGTTATAAATAGGAAGGCCGGCAGTATCCGTGAGGCAGTTTTTAAAAATATTATAGAATTGTTGGATAAAAATGATGTTTTAGTATTGAATGATACAAGAGTTATTAAAGCAAAGCTCACAGGTAAAAATAAATACGGCGGAAAAATTGATATTTTATTGCTTAAAGAAAAAGAAACAGGCATTTGGGAAGTGCTGGTTAAGCCTGGAAAAAAAGCAAAACTGGGGGAAGAAATCAGTTTTGCGAAAGACGGGTTCTATGCAAAAATAATCAGTAAAACTTTGCAGGGTGGGCGAGTTTTTGAATTTTTTCCCAAGGATTTTACATCTTATCTTGATGAGCTTGGCAAGCCGCCGCTTCCGCATTATATAAAAAAAGAAATAGATGATTTTGAAAAATATCAGACGATATATTCCAAAAAAGAAGGCGCTGTGGCGGCGCCGACAGCAGGCCTGCATTTTACCGAGAAGTTGATTTCGCAAATTAAGCAAAAAGGCATTAAGGTTGTATACGTTACTTTGCATTGCGGCCTTGCAACGTTTCGCCCTGTTAAATGTGCGGACATCCGCGAACATAAGATGGACTGTGAATCTATTGAAATATCAGAAGAAGCCGCAAGCATCATAAACGACGCAAAAGATAAAGGGTCTAGAGTTGTCGCAGTTGGGACAACTTCTGTGAGGAGCCTTGAATCTGCAAGTTTCCTGAATCCGGCAGGCAGCTTCCACGTAAAAAGCAGCACATTTGAAACTAATTTTTATATCACTCCAGGCTATAAATTTAAGATAGTAGACGCACTTATTACTAATTTCCATACCCCGCTTTCAACAAACCTTATACTTGTCTCTTCTTTTGGCGGATTAGCACTTACCCAAAAAGCTTACGCCCATGCTAAAAACGCAAACTTCCGCTTTTTCAGTTTCGGTGATGCCATGTTTATATTCTAATGCAGCGTCGTAGTTCCTGCGAAGCCTCACCGGTGGCTTAAAATAGCCAAAGGCGAAGCAGAACAACTTCGGTGATTCAATGTTTATTGAATAAAATCAGCCTATTCCACAATCAAAAAGCTTTTATCTAACCTTTCAACACTCTGTATGATAAGGATAAAATTAATCTAACCTCTTGTTCCGCAATAAGTTACGAATAATAAAAAAGTTTAGTTCTTAATTGACTTGCGGGCTTATTTCTAATATAATGAAAAATCTGGCGAAATCCGCTCTTTTACGCAAAATATAACTTCCGAGGCCACTTATGCGCTGCCTTTAAGCGCTTATCTAGATTCGTAAGGTTGGTCCTATTGTAAGGAGGAAGAAAATATGCGAGATGATTTAACCAAAAAGAGGATTTTCCTTTTATGCGGACACGCCCAATCAGGTAAAACTTCAATCTCTGAGGCCATTCTTTTTAAATGCGGAGCTTCCACCCGCCTGGGAAAAGTTGACGAAGGAACCACCATAAGCGATTACGAAGATGACGAAAAATTAAGAAAAAGTTCAATAAATATGTCAATACTTTATGCCGAGCGCAAAGGCTCATTTTTACAATTCATAGATGTGCCGGGTTATTTGGATTTTATAGGGGAAATGATTTCAGCGAGCCGTGCCGTTGATTTCGGAGTGGTTGTAATTGATGCAACAGGCGGAGTTGAAGTCGGCACTGAAAAAGCATGGGATATTTTAAGAAAAGAAAATCTGCCTTGTCTTTTTATAGTAAATAAACTTGATAAAGAAAGCACTGACTACGAAAAAACTATTGAAGACATAAGAAACAGTTTAACAAAAAAAGCAATTGCCTTTGCGGGTTTTGAAAAAGGGAAAGTAGTAAATATTTTAAAAGATAAAAATAATCCTAATTACGGAAGTGTAGTAGAGGCTGTTGCAGAAAGTGATGATGCGCTGCTTGCTAAATATCTTGAAAAAGGCGCGATAGATGAAGGAGAATTGGCGGGTGCGCTTAAAAAAGCAATAATAAACGCACAGGTTTTTCCAATTATTCCCATGATAGCCTTGCAGGAAATAGGAAGCGATTGCTTGCTTGAAATGCTTTTAGAGGTAATGCCTTCTGTCGCGGAAAGTAAGCCGCGCGTTGCAAAAAATACAAAGACAGGGGAAGCTTTGGAAATTGCACCAAAAGTAAATGCTCATTTGGCCGCGCAGGTTTTTAAGACGGTAATTGACCCTTTTGTGGGGCAGCTGAATATTTTTAGAGTATTTTCAGGAAAAATATCCGCAAACAGCGAAATATATAATTCAACAAAAAGCGAAAAAGAAAAAATCACCCATATTTATACTCCGCAAGGCAAGCAGGAGAATAATCAGGATGTAATTTGCGCCGGAGAAATCGGGGCTATCGCTAAACTAAGAAATACATCCACGCAGGATACTTTTTGCGAACAGTCATTTCCGCTTGTGTTTAATACTATTGAATTTCCCGCTCCTTCTTTTTCCGCCTCTGTTAAACCAAAGACCAGGCAGGATGAAGATAAAATATCAGCAGTTCTTTCGCGTTTAACCAGCGAGGACCCGACATTTCGGGTATCCCGCGATGCGCAAACAAAAGAATTGATAATCTCAGGAATGGGGGAACTGCATTTAAATGTTATTATTGAAAGAATGAAACGCCGCTATCAGGCAAATGTTGAATTGGGCACCCCAAAAGTTGCTTACCTGGAAACAGTTACGCGGTCAGTCAAGGTTCAGGGTAAACACAAGAAACAGTCCGGCGGCCGCGGCCAATATGGCGATGTATGGATTGAGCTTGAACCGCTTCCAAGAGGAAAAGGTTTTGAATTCGTGGACAAGATATTCGGAGGGGCCATTCCCCGCAACTTCATACCTTCTGTTGAGAAAGGTATAAGAAAAAGCCTTGATGAGGGAATCCTTGCAGGTTACCCTGTCGCTGATGTAAGGGTAACGCTTTATGACGGCTCCTACCACGATGTTGATTCTTCTGATATAGCTTTTCAGATCGCAGGCTCAATGGCTTTTAAGAAAGCGCTTGAGCAGGCTGGCGGCGTCCTTCTTGAGCCGATAATGGATGTTGAAATTACAGTGCCTGGTGAATTCATGGGCCAGGTTACCGGCGATATAAATTCACGCAGAGGCAGAGTGCTTGGAATGGAAGTAAAAGGAAAAAATGAAGTGGTAAAAGCTCAAATTGCTTTGGTTGAAATGTTTAAATATGCATCAGATTTGCGCTCCGTTACCGGCGGCCGCGGAAGCTATTCTATGACATTTTCGCATTATGAAATTGTCCCTGCCCGCCTTGCGCAGGTAATTATTGAAGGCGCGAAGAAAGAAGCAGAAAAGTTAGCAAAGGTTGAATAAATTTTAAGGTTACGAAAGTTAAGAAAGTTACGCAGGTTACGAAGGTTGCAGTAAATCGAATGTTCTAATGTAACATTCGTAACCTGCGTAACATCCGTAACCTTCGTAACATATATGCAAGGAGTCTAATAAAATGAAGATAGCCAGCTTTGGTTTGGATATTACGCCCGGTAAACAAAAATATACCTGCGAATGTTTTGAAAAGCTTGTTAAAAAGTTTTCACCTAAAAAAATAACTCCGTATGTTGTTGAATTTATAGGTGAAGATTTTGCCAAGGCTGACGCGGTTGTTTTTGACAGCAATAAGAAGCTGGATTTTATTTTTGTAGATTTGGAGAAAATAGAAAATCGTCAGACGAAAACAGCTGACGAAAAAGAAAAAGAATTTTTAAAGAAAATTACGGCGATTCTGGAAAAAGAAAACCTTCTTTGCGATCAGGCATTCAGCGAAGAGGAAAAGAATTTTCTTAAAAATATTATGCCGGCGACTTTTAAGCCGTGCGTAGGCAAAAGCGAAGTTTCCGATATAAACGGCCTTATTTCCGAGATACTCAAAAAGTCAGAAACTCTACTTTTTTTTACAGCCGGAGAAAAAGAAGTGCATGCCTGGGAAGTAAAAAAGGGAAGCACTATAGTTGACGCGGCAGGAAAAATCCATAGCGACCTTGCAAGGGGGTTTATCAAAGGCGAAGTAATTGAATGCAAGGACTTGGACAGTTTTTATAATCTGGCTGAAGCACGCGCACGCGGGTTTGCCAAATCGGTTGACAGGGATTACATAATGCAGGAAGGAAATATTATAGAGATAAAATTCAGTGTGTAAATATAGAAGCGGATATCCGCTTCTAAAAATAAATATTACTATGGTAAAAGTAAGAAGAGCATTAATCAGCGTATGGGAGAAAAAAGGAGTTTTAGAGCTTGCTAGGAAACTTGCCGAGCTGAAAATAGAAATTATCTCAACCGGTAAAACTGCTTCGCTACTTCGCGCAAGTTCCATACCGGTGAAAGAAGTTTCTTCTGTTACATCATTTCCAGAAATACTTTCCGGCCGTGTCAAAACTTTACATCCCAAAGTATTCGGGGGCATTCTCGCAAATAAAAAACACCCCTTGCATATGGAAGAAATAAAATCCCTGAATATTGAACCAATAGATATGGTTGTAGTAAACTTGTACCCATTTTTATTAAAACTTAACGAAAAACTTACCTTTGATGACATGATGGAGTATATTGACATAGGCGGAGTGTCTTTGCTTCGCGCCGCAGCAAAGAATTTTAAAAATGTAGCTTCGGTAAGCTCGCCTACGCAGTATAAAATGCTGATTGAGGAGCTTGATAAAAATAAAGGAGAGCTGACTGATGAAACTTTAAAACTGCTCGCGCAGGAAGCTTTCTATGTTACCAAAGAATATGATAACACCATATATAACTACTTTGCTTCAAGGGACGTGCTAACCTTAGATTTGGAAAAAATTTCCGATTTACGCTATGGAGAAAACCCGCACCAAAGAGGCGCTTTATATAAATTAGCCAAAGCTCAGGAGATAAAATATAAACAAATCCAGGGCAAGGAACTTTCCTACAACAACCTTCTTGATTTGGATACTGCAGTTGCAATTGTCCGTGATTTTGCCGAATGCGCCGTCTCAATTGTAAAGCATGCTTCAATATGCGGAGTGGGCATAGATAAGAGATTGTCGCAAGCCTATAAAAAAGCGTATCTTTGCGACCCTCTTTCAAGTTTCGGAGGAATAGTTGGCATTAACAGAAAAGTTGATAAAGATACCGCCGAGCAGTTTATTAAAAGCGACTTTAAGGAATGCGTTATCGCGCCTTCCTATTCAAAAGAAGCATTAAAGGTTTTTTCTACGAAAAAGAACCTGCGCGTGCTTGAGGCGGATTTCCATCAGAAATTAAATTATAAAGACATAAGGACGACAAGTTTTGGTTACCTTATGCAGGATAGAGACACCGTTAATCTTGAAAAAACAAACCTTAAAGTAGTTACCAAGAAAAAACCCACGCAGCAGGAGTTAAAAGACATGATGCTTGCGTGGAAAATAGCTAAATACGTCCGGTCAAACGCAATTGTGCTTGCCAAAAACCAGACAGTTCTTGGAGTCGGCGGCGGACAACCCTCAAGGGTGGGGGCTGCAAAGATTGCGCTTAGTATGGCAAAAAAATCATGCCATGGCGCAGTGCTTGCTTCAGACGGCTTTTTCCCCAAGGAAGATTCCATAAAAGTTGCTTATAAAAAAGGAATCAGAGCAATAATTCAGCCGGGCGGTTCCATAAAAGATAACGATTTGATTAAGCTTTGCGATAAGCTAAGAATTAGCATGGTTTTTACTGGCATCCGCCACTTCCGCCATTGATTGGTAAAATAACCAATTCAGGCCAAAAAACAATAAATTTCTATTAATTTCTTACTTCTACCAATTTCCATTACCATTGAAATTAGTGGAAATTAATTTCGCGAAATTTATAGAAATTAATTGCGATTCATAATATCAAAATGCATGAATTACAAAAATCATTCAATAAAAAATTTTAATGATGCGATTAGCTATCTTGATAGTTTCGTAAATTACGAAAAAAAGACAAACTATTCTTACGGGAAAACCCTTAAGCTTCAAAGGGTAGAGCGCCTTTTAAAGAACCTCAACATAGATTACAAAAGGCTTAAAAGTATACATATCGCCGGCACCAAAGGCAAAGGTTCAACCGCTACTTTCTGCGCTTATCTTTTAGCAAGCGCAGGATATAAAACAGGCCTTTATACTTCGCCTCATTTTTTTGATTTCAGGGAAAGAATACAAATATTAGCAAAAAACAGAGAACAGAGTACAGAGAGCAGAGGTAAAACAAAAAGCAGTTTGATTTCTAAAGAGGATGTGGTAAGGCTGATTGAGCAAATGCGGCCACAATTGGAGCAATTGAGATTTACCGCCAGATTAGGCGCCTTAAGTTTTTTTGAGGTTTATACAGCGCTTGCTTTCAAATATTTTCTTGAAAAAAATACCGATTTTGTCGTTTTGGAAACCGGCCTTGGCGGAAGGCTGGATGCAACCAATGTAGTTTCCCCGCTTATAAGCGTAATTACGCATATAGGCTATGACCATATGGATAAACTCGGCACGACTTTGGGAGAAATAGCGCAGGAAAAATCAGGAATTATCAAAAAAAATACCGATGTTGTTTCAGCTAGCCAAGCGCCTTCTGTTTTTGAAGTTATAAGGGCAAAAGCCAGGAAGACGAAATCAGAGTTGTTTGTTTTTGGCGAATCTTTTGAATCCGCCAATGAACATTTAAAAAGCCAATATACAAACTTTGATTTTCGCTTCAGGGGTAAAACATTTGATAAGTTAAAAATTTTTCTTAAAGGAAAACACCAGATAGAGAATGCATCATTAGCCATAGCTTCAGTTTTTCTTTTAAAAGAAAAAGGCATAATCAGTAATAATTTAAATTTAAAAACTGCCTTAAGCAACTCGTTTTTGGAAGGCAGGTTTGAGGTTTTAAAGAATAAACCTTTAATAGTATCTGATGTTGCCCATAATGCGTCTTCTTTTCGCGTATTATCCGAAAATCTAAAGTTTTATTATCCTTCAAAAAAAATAATTCTTATCTTTTCGGCATCAAACGATAAAGACATAAAAAAAATGCTTGGAAAAATAAAATACAAGCACCTTATACTTACCCGTTTCAACAATCCGCGTTCATATAAGCCGCAGGAGATAAAAGACATATGCAATGTTAAATTTGCCCACATAGCTGAGGATATAAATAGAGCTTTGGAAATCGCTAAACAATTATATAATAATGATTCAATTATTGTTATAAGCGGCTCGTTATTTCTGGTGAGCGAAGCGAAACAAATATTACAGATAAACAATAGAAATACAGTGGAAATACAATAGAAATACAGTGGAAATACAATTGTATTTCTATGTATCTCGCGAGCGAAGCGAGCGTATTTCAACTGTATTTCAATTGCAGGATTTATTGGTCCATTATGAGTTTGATAAAACTTAAAAGCTATAATACTAATGATACAATTGCGGCAATAGCTACATTTCCGTCAAAATCCGCCCTCGGCGTAATTAAGATTTCAGGTAAAAAAGCCATAGGCATCGTTCATGAAATCTTTATTCCAAGGCGCAAAAAAGATATCAGGAAAGCAAAAACCTACACTTTGCATTATGGCTGGATTACCGCGCATGGCGCAAAGCGCAGAGCGCATAGCGTAAAGAATAATACATCCTTCGCCCATCGTCCATCGCCCATCGGTATAATAGATGAGGTTTTGATAAGCGTAATGAGAAAGCCCTATTCTTATACCTGCGAAGATGTAGTTGAAATTTCTTCCCACGGAGGGACAGCTGCGCTCAGTAAGATTTTAGAGTTGGTGTTAAAAGAAGGCGCAAGATTAGCCAAGCCCGGAGAATTTACCTACAGAGCTTTTCTAAACGGCCGCATAGACCTCCTTCAGGCAGAAGGCATACGAAACATAGTAGGCGCAAATTCCGACAAGGCGTTAAACGCCGCGGTTTCGCAGTTAAAAGGCGAATCCCTGAAAAAATTTGAAGAAGTCAAAAAAGCAATAAAAAACGTATTTTTGTTAACAGAAGCGGATATTAATTTTCCCGAAGACGATATTAAAATTAAATTTGGAAGTATAGAAAGAGAGATAAAAAAAATAAACAGTAAATTGGAGGATATTTTAGAAGCGGATAAAGAAGCCAAAATAATAAAAGACGGTTTAAAATGCGTTATCTGCGGAAAAACCAACGCCGGCAAATCCACTCTTTTTAACTGCCTGCTTCGTGAAGAGCGGGTAATAGTCAGCGAAATTCCTGGAACTACGCGCGATGCAATTGAGGAAATTATAAATATAAAAGGAGTGCCTTTGCGCATTTATGATACTGCCGGAATTTTAACCCCCCGCGATTTAATAGAAAAAAAAGCCCTGGAAAAATCTTCAAAAATTTTCAATGAAGCTGATTTGATTATGCTGGTGCTTGACGGCTCAATAGCTCTTAGCAAAGATGATTTATTTTTGTTAAATAAGATTGAGGGCTTACGCAATAAGAAAAGCATGCCAGCCGGTAGCAACCCAAAAAGCGTTATAATTGTAATAAACAAAAGCGATTTAAAACAAAGGCTCAATTTAAAAAATATTTCTCATATTAAAGGTTTTAAGGTAAAATTAAGCGCATTAAAAAACGAGGGCATAGACAGCCTGGAGCAGGCGGTATTTAACACCGCAGCTAAATTTAGCAGCCAGAGGCAAGATTTAATTTTCATGAATGCGTACCAGGGCGAAATACTTAAAGAGGCATATAAAGATGTCCAGGAAGCAGAAAAAAATTTAAGCAACTGCCAAGAGATTGATTTAGTAAATATGTCTTTGAGGAATGCTTTGGATAATTTAGGTAAATTAACCGGCGAAGTATTTTGCGAAGAATTATTGGAAAGTATTTTTAGTGATTTTTGTATAGGGAAGTAGCACAGATAAACACAGATTGAAAATCACAGATGATCGCAGATAAAATCATCTGTGGCTATCTGTGATTTCTTATCTGTGCCTATCTGTGCGATAAAAAGGAGCATAAAATGGATAAGAAAAAAATTGAACAAGGCGTAAAAATGATACTGGAAGCCCTGGGGGCGGATTTAAAGAAAAAAGATATTGCAATAACACCCACGCGTGTAGCTGAAATGTATGAAGAAATTTTAAGCGGGCAATTCAAAAATGCGGAAGAAGAATTGGAAGTTATCCTTGAGCAAAAGCATGATGAAATCATACTTTTAAAAGGAATACCGTTATACTCAATGTGCGAACATCATATGCTCCCCTTTATAGGCAAAGCCCATGTGGCTTATATTCCGGATAAGCGCATAACGGGTTTAAGCAAGATAGCAAGGGTTGTGGATGTGCTTTCAAAGCGGCTTCAGGTTCAGGAACGTTTAAGCACTGAAATAGCAGATGTAATCATGAAAAAATTAAAACCCAAGGGCGTTATGGTAGTTATTGAAGCAGAACACCTTTGCATGTCAATGCGCGGGGTAAGAAAGCCCGGAACATTAACTACAACTTCAGTTGTCAGGGGAATATTCCTTACAAACCCAAAAACCCGCCAGGAGGCTTTAAGCTTAATCGCCACTTCGCGCTAAACGTCAACACGGATATAGATTTATCGTGTAGACCTTCTTAAGCCCGCAGCCGTCTAAGTATTTGAGGTGATAATTATGAAAAATAGATATTACGTAATCTTTTTGGCCGCGTTTACAGCTATATTCGTTCTCGGGACACTTGTTTACGCCGAAGAAGGCTCTTTTAGAAAAACAGCAATAGCAAGAGTTTTGGTTTTTGAAACACTTCCGGAAAGCGAAAAGAAAGAGCTCATTCAGCTTAGAAAAACCGGCAAGGAAAAGTTTAGAGTTATTTTAAAAGAAAAGCTTGCTGCAAAAAAAGCAGAGCTTGAGCAGCTTAGAAAAAACGACCCCGAAAAATTTAAATTATTGATGCAGCAAACAAGAACCAAGATTAGAAACCGCCTTGTGGAACTTAAGAAAAATAACCCCCAAAAATATGAAGAGTTAAAAGCAAAAAGAAGGGAGCATTGGAAAAATCGGCTCAATTATCTTAAGGAGAATGACCCGCAGAAATATGAAGAGCTTAAAAAGAAAATACAAGAACGCCGGGCTAACCGCCTGACGGAAGATAATTTATAAAAGACAAATCTGTGCTAAAGAACAAAGAAGAAGATATAAAACGCTTGGCGGATAATTTTCTAAACGGCGATGACGGCGCCTTTTCTGAACTGGCTAGGCTCATACATTCCGACATCTTAAATATCTCTTACCGTTATTTGACAAATATGGAAGACGCAAAAGACGCTTTGCAGCTTTCGCTTTTAAAAATACACGAAGGGCTTAAATATTTCAGGAACACTTCCAAGTTTTCTACCTGGATTTTTAGGATAACCATAAATACCTCGCTGGATTTTTTGCGCAAGCGCCGCAGTATATTTAATCTCAACTCAAGGTACAAAAGCGAGGAAAAGTTTACAAGTGCATCTTTAAAAGAGGAAATAGATTCTAAGGATAAACAGGCATTGATAAGAAAAGAAATTTCGAGCCTGCCCGCGAGGCAAAAGAACGCATTTATATTAAGGCATTATGAGGACTTAAGTATTGAAGAAATAAGTAACACTATGGGCTGCTCCCAAAGCGCAGTAAAGACGCACTTAAAGAGAGCCGTTCGTACTTTGCAGAAAAAGGTGGAGGTTGTATTATGAAATGCCTTTCAAGAAAGCAATTGTTGTTATTTTTTTATAACGAGTTAAATGCGCAGGAAAGAGATTCGGTAAAAAAGCATTTTTTAACATGCAGCCACTGCAGCAAAAATTATGAAAACTTAAATAACTTTCTTGAGTCAATAAAAAAAGAAAAAGTAGATATTTCACAGGATAGCTTAAATAGTATTTTAAGGCAAGTAGAAATACAAACAAAACAAGAGTCATTTCTTGTGCGTTTATGGCAGAGAGTTGTTTTTACTTTAGAAGAGCTAATGGCTAATTTAGAACACAAGCCGCAGTTAGCTGCTGTCGCTTTCGTTATAATCGCCGCATTTTTACTGCTGCCGGTTATAAATAATAGAGAACAGGCTGTAACAGCCAAGGTAGATATAGTTGATATTGAAATGGAGCTGGCATTTGAAGACCAGAATAACACGGATGTTATCCTGGATATTTTTAACCTTGATTCTTCTCAAAAATCTTCTTCAACGTTCATTTCTTCGTAATTAGAGAAAGGTATTTCGGTTAAAAACATTGACGGCCTGCAGATTATAAGCCCGTTTTTAAAAGTATATTTTGCTTCCGGATAGGTTATGTAAAGCATTTGTTTTGCCCGGGTCGCTGCAACGTAAAACAACCTTCTTTCTTCTTCAAGCGCCTCATCTTTTCCAAGCGCTTTAGGATGCGGAAATTCATAATCACTAAAACCCACAATAAAAACAGCTTCCCATTCAAGGCCTTTTGCCTGATGTATTGTTGAAAGCGTAAGGAATTCTATTTTTTCGCTTGCAGAAAGCATTGTCTCGCCTTTAAAATTTTCAAACGAGTTTAACTCCGTAAGGAATCTTCTTACCGTAGGATAATCCGCAGCCATCTTTGCAAGTTCTTCTAGGTCAAGAATTCTATCATCCGGGTTATCAAACGTGAGATAGCAATAATCTTTATAAAAAGATAAAATTTCCCTGACTGCATTCTGGGGTTTTTCAATCGTCCTGATTTTTTGAAATATTTTTGAAAATTCCTTAAAGCCTGTCTGCTGCCTTTTAGGAAGCTCCTTTGTTACTTCGTCCACGGATCTTTTTTCGGTAATAAACATTTTCCATATTTTTGTTGCGAAGCTACGCCCAATTCCTTTATACAATGAAACCGCCCGCTTAAACGACAATTCATCCGTCGGGTTGTTTATTATTTTAAGGTAAGACATAACATCTTTAATGTGCGCTTGTTCAAAGAAACGCACGCCGCCGCGCATAATATAGGGAATGTTTCTTTTCATAAGTTCTATTTCCAGTTCCAAAACCTGAAAGTGCGAACGGAAAAGCACCGCTATTTCGGAAAGCGGTATGCCCTGGTTATTTAGTTCCAGCGCCCTTTGGGCTACAAACTTTGCCTGCGCGTAAACATCTTTTGTTCTTACTGCCATGGGTTTTTCCGCGGCTTCTTTTACAGCCCGAAGCACCTTGGGAAACTGGTTTATGTTATGCGTGATTATGTTGTTTGCGAGCGACAAGATTTGCGGGGAAGACCTGTAGTTTGTTTCAAGTTTATAAATTTTAGCGCCTTCAAAAGTTTTTGGAAAATCCAAAAGATTATTTATGTCAGCGCCTCTAAAAGAATATATTGACTGAGCGTCATCTCCCACGACAAGTATATTTTTGTTATAAGAGGCAAGGCGTTTGATTATTTCAAACTGGATGCGGTTTGTGTCCTGATACTCATCAACAAGAATGTATTTAAAATTGCCGGAGTATTTTTTGCAAAGCTCGTCGGTCTCCAGGATTTTTAACCAGTATTTAAGCAGATCATTAAAGTCCATGGTGTTGCTTTGTTTCTTCTTTTGCTCATACCGCGCAAGGACTTTTTTGATGTGCAAAGAATATTCTTCTATGTGCTGATAATTTTCTGCAATTACATCTTCTACTCCTTTAAGTGAATTTACGCAAATGCTGTAGATGTTGGAGATAATATCTTTTTTAGGAAAAAGCTTTGCATCTTTTGTGTAGCCTAATTCTTCTATGCAGTCTTCAATCAGGTCCTTTGAATCTTCTTTATCTATAATAGTGAAGTTTGCCAAATACCCTATAGCCTGGGCTTCATGCCTTAAAATCATATTTCCTATATGGTGGAATGTTCCTGTCCAAAGCCCGGAGAGGCTTGATTTAAGGACTGTCTCTGCGCGATGAATCATTTCTTTGGAAGCTTTATTTGTAAAAGTTACAAGGAGGATGTTTGTCGCGGGGACGCCCTGCGAAAGCAGATAGGCGAGCCTGTAAATTAAAACACGGGTTTTACCGCTTCCTGCCCCGGCTAAGACAAGAGAAGGCCCGTCCGCTTCCTTTACGACTTTTA
>Ga0265297_10001683_pt1 | contig 50170 bp, 49 predicted proteins | sample Munlanlwell13791_FD_192502 | JGI IMG/M metagenome (GOLD analysis project Ga0265297, IMG submission 192502) | Leachate microbial communities from a municipal landfill in Southern Ontario, Canada - Leachate well 137-91 | ecosystem: Engineered > Solid waste > Landfill > Unclassified | place...
GAGTGATTTAAGGCTCGGATTCTCATGACTATAGTTTAGCACGCCTCTGCGAGCCGTGCTAAACAAGGAGTCATTCATCCCCGCACTCGCTGGGTGCTCGTGCGGGGTTTCCTGACCTTTTAAAAAATGACGGACCGATAGTCCGTCTTTTTAACAACCGCTTTTCTGATTGGAACTAACCCGACCGTTTAATGTATAAAAATATAAACCAAGGCGGCAATCGCCATCAACGGCAAGTAGTTCAGGCAGATGTGAAGTTCTAGCAGATACTTAAAAATGCGGCCAAACCGATGCGGCGGCATCTGGGGCGCCGTGAAATCGGCCGGCCAAGAGCCGTCCCGGAAAAACATCGCTAAGGCCGCCGACACCGTTTCGCGCCTCGCTCGATAATCTTCGCGGAAATTCTTGTTGACGGCATCCAAACACCAGAAAGCCAGGACTACGACCAGGCTCAGCAGCGCCATATGGCGATTAGCGATCTGGAAAGACCAGCCTAAAGAGGCGACCCACAGCGTTATGGCCCAGGTTTTTATCCGGGCCGATAAGCCGTCATATTTATCCAGTTGCGCCTGGATCAGTTCCCATTCTTTCAAAACGACGCTAAATCTGTCGTCGGACATATAGTCTTAATTAGGCCCCCAGGCCGTGCAGTTTCTTGTGCGCCTTAATATCGAAGATCGTTTTTTTCAGGCCGTTCTCTAAAGTGACCACCGGCATCCAGCCCAATTGATCCCTGGCCAAACGAATATCCGGCAGAGCCAGTTCGCTGATGAATAACTCCCGGTCGACATAAGCGATCTTGGATTGGGAGCCGGTCTCCTTGATGATCAGACCGACCAGATCCGAGAGCTTGACGTCGACGTCCGAACCGATATTAAGCGGGCCCGCCTGATCGGAATTCATAAACCGGATGATCGCGTCGATCGCGTCGGCGATATAGCAGAAAGAGGAGGAAAAACTCTCGTCGCCGTTAATGATAATGTCTCGGTTATCCAGGGCGCTATTGATGAAATCAGGGATCATCTGACCGTCGTCGGCCTCCATGCGCGGCCCATAAGTCCGGAAGAGGCGGAGGATGCGGGCGTCGACGTTATACAGCGACCGATAAGTGCCGACCATGGTTTCGGCATAGCGCTTGCCTTCATCATAAGCGGCGCGGTCGGAGAGTTGGTCGACCAGGCCGAGATCGCTTTCCCGAAGCTTGCGGCCGGGCTGGTCCTGATCGCGCAGGCCGTAAACGACGGAAGAAGAAAATTGCAGAAAACGGGCGCTGTATTTCACCGAAAGATCCAGCAGGTTCTTGACGACATAAGAATTGGCCAGCAGAATGGCCAGCCGATTCTCAAGGAAGCGCTTCGGCGACATCGGACAGGCCAGATTATAGATTTCCTGCACGCCCTGGAATTCGACTTTAAACTTTTTCAAGTCGGCTACCTGCTCGAGATCAAGCGGTTTCGACAGGTCGTGGTTGATAAAGACGAAATCCGGATTAGCCAGCAGATGGTCGATATTGCGCTCGCTGCCGGAAACGAAATCATCTATCGCTATAACCTTATTGGTCTTGATCAGCTCGTCGCACAGATGCGAACCGATAAAACCGGCGGCGCCGGCGATCAGGACGTTCTTTTTGTCGAAAATCACTTGCTTGGACATAATGGTGATTAATTATTTACCTTTATTATACCAATATTTACCCCACCTTTAAAGCCTTCTTCCCAGGCGTAAAAAGATTCCAATAAAGTGCCCCGGCCGTCGAAAACCCGGATATGGGGCGCCCCGCCCGAACCGGCGCCAGTGGCGATTTCCGCGATGCCATCGTTATTCAGGTCGCCGACGGCCAGGTTGACTCCGCCGCGCCAATTATCGCGATAGGCCATAAATTGCGACTGCAGCCGGCCCTGGGCATTGAAAATCTTGATCTGCGGATTGCGGCCGGCGCCCGGCGCCGCGATGATTTGCGCCCGGTTATGGTCGGCTCGGCCGTTCAAGGCCGTCGCCGCCACTTTGACGCCGCCCCGGAAGCGATGCTCATAGGCCTCGAAAGAATCAATCAATTTGCCGTTAGCGCTATAAATCTTGACTTGCGGCGCGTTGCCGGCGCCATAACCGACAATGATTTCCTGGTTGCCGCGTCCGTCCATATTGCCGGCCGCCAGATTAAGGCCGCCGCGCCAATATTTGTTGTCGACGCTGAATTCCCGGATCAACTTGCCGCCGGCCTCGAATATTTTCACCTGGGCGCCGCCCCGGCTGGCGGCGGCAGCGATGATGTCTTCCTTATCGTCGCCGTTTAGGTCGCCAACCGCCACGTTCACTCCGCCGCGGAACTTTTTATCAAAAGCCAGAAATTGCTTCAATAATTTGCCGCCGGTATTATAAATCCGGATCTGCGGCTCGCCGCCGGCGGCCGCTCCCAAGACCAATTCGGCAATCCCGTCGCCGGTCACGTCGCCCGCCGCGACGGAACCGCTTTTAAAATTTAGTTTGAGCGGACCGGCCAAATCGCCGTTGGCCGCCGTCAGCTTCGCCTCCTTGGCGCCGCTTACCGGCATGATGGCCAGGCGACCGACCCGGCTGAATAAATTTTCTTTAGCTAATTCAACGGCCCGGCTGACATTCAGGCGGCCATTGCCCAGCTCGCCGGGATAATCAGGATTAAGTTTGGCGATATTATCGGTAGATAAAAACAGAATATTGGTCACTTCCTGGGGGCTGAGCTCCGGATTGGCCTGCTTAATCAAGGCTAAAGCCGCGGAAACGAGCGGCGCGGCCATGGAAGTCCCCGACCAATAACCATCATAGACCCGGTTTGGATCACCGGACACGCTGCCCCCGGTCACCGTGCTGAAGAAGCTGATGCCCGGCGCAGCCAGATCCACGCAATGCGAACCGTAACTGGAAAAGCGGGCTTTCTGATCCAAAGCATCAGTGGCCGCCACGCCGATCACCATATTATCCCCTAAGACACCGTCATAACAGGCCGGATAAATAGGCGTCTGGTCGATATCATAGCCGGCGCCGGCCGCCTGCTCGTTCCCGGCCGCGGCCACGATCAAGACGCCGGCCGTCCGCGCCCGGCGAATCGCTTCTTGCAAGGCGTCGCTATAGCTGAAAGAAACGAAACTCAGGTTGATGATATCCGCGCCGTTGTTCACGGCATAATCAATAGCCCGGATAACATCGCTGATTTTTCCTTCCCCCTTGTCGTTGAGGGTCTTTAAGGCCATGACCCGGGCCTGCCAGGTCACGCCGGCGATACCTTCCTGGTTATTGCCGCGCGCGGCAATGATGCCGGCAACCATCGTGCCGTGCGATACGCCCGATTCCGTCCAACCGGCCGCGAATTTCGGCGATGGATCCGGCACGTTATTGACGAAATCCCAGCCGTTTAAGTCGTCGATGAAGCCGTTGTGATCATCATCCGTTCCGTTACCCGGTTTCTCGACGGGATTGCGCCAGATATTATCGCGCAGATCCGGATGATTGATTTCAATGCCGGAGTCAATCACGGCGATGACGATATCCGGACTGGCGGAAATCTTTTCCCAGGCGCTGTCGGCTTTGATCCTGGAGAGGTACCATTGGTTGCCGTAATAAGGGTCATTCGGCGTCAGATTAGCCAAAACCGGCTCAGCGATCAACAGAGATAAAACAAAAAAAGATGTTATCAGTTTCTTCATATAACATCTTCATCTTATCATATCGCCGCGCTTTTTCAAAGTGTCCGAGTAGCGGCAGTTGAGCTAAAAATTACAGGTTTCCCAGCAATTTCAAGGTCTCTTGAGCGCAACGGCGCCAACTGAAATCCTTCACCCGGTCCAACCCTTTATCCCGCAGTTTCCGGCGCAGGTCGGCATCGTTCAACACCAGGCCCATGGCCCGGGCCATGCTCTGCTTATCGTTCTGATTGAAATACCAGGCGGCATCGGCCGCGATTTCCCTAAGAACCGGCAGGTCGGAAACGGCCGTGGGTACGCCGCAAGCCAGGGCTTGAAGGACCGGGATGCCGAAACCCTCATGCTTGGAAGGAAAAATAAAGGCGCTGGCGGCGTTGAAGACATAAGGTAAATCTTCCTCTTCCACCCAGCCCGGCAGGATGACCCGGGAATTAAGATTAAATTCCTGGATAACATATTTCATTTCGTCATAACCGTAGCCGGCGTCGCCAATCAGCACCAGTTTGACGTCCTGCTCCGGGTGCTCCTCCAAAAACAAGGAGAAAGCCTCTACCAGCGCCGGCGTATTCTTCTTCTTTTCCAGTCGGCCGACATACAAGAGAAAGGGAGAATTAATATCATATTTCTCCAGGACTTTCCTGGTCCGGGTCGGATCGTCCAGCGGCCGATATAATTTATCGTTATAGCCGTTATGAATGACCGCGATCAGGTCGGGCGGTGTTTTCGGATAAAGGGATAATATTTCCTGCTTGGTGAATTCCGAAACGGCGATGATCTTTTTGGCGTGGTCCAGGGCGAAAGCCGTGGACCAACACAGATAGTCCACGGACTCGGAGCGATATTTGCCTAGAGTCAGGAGCTGAACCAGGAAATTGATCAGCTTGCGGGAACCGGCTAAGTTCGTCTTGAGCTTGACTGAGCGGTACAGGTTGCGCTCGCGCAGGAAAGCCAGATCATGGATGGTATTGACGGTCCGGCGCGGCCCGAAGAGCGGCAGAGCGTGCGCCGGAATGAACAGGACGTCCGGACGGCGCCAGAACATCTCCCAGGTCAGGCGACCGAGGGTCCAAAAAAAGACCAACGGCCAGCGCAGTAAGCGCACGGAAAAATTAGGGTTGTCTTTAATCAGGGCCAATAATTCCGGCCGGGCCGGCTGGTTGACATACAGCCAATATTGGTTGTTCCGATCTAAGCGCGCCAATTCCTGAATCAGGTAAAAAGAGTACCATTCGGTACCGGTCTTGTGGAGCAGGTTGGCGCGCGAAGCGTCGATGCCGATAGTCATAATTTAAAATCAGCGGGCTCCGGGGAATGGCCTGCTGATTTATTTAGTCGCGAGAATGCTGCGTTTATAAGAATCCAGATTATCCAAAGCGATGCCGGTGCCTTTGGCCACGCAGAGCATGGCATCATCGGCCACGTAAGCCGCGACGCCGGTCGTCCGGGAAAGCAATTGGTCGATATTGCGGAGCAAGGCGCTGCCGCCCGTGAGCACGATGCCTTTATCCATGATGTCGGCGGCCAGCTCCGGCGGCGTCTTCTGCAAAACTTTCTTGGCGACGGAGATGATCGCTTCTAATTCGTTCTGGATCGCTTCGGTCACGTCATCGCTCGAAACGGTGATACTGCGCGGCAGGCCGGTCACGATATCCCGGCCGCGGATTTCCATATACAGCTTGTCTTCCATATATAAGGCCGAACCGATATTGACTTTGATCTCTTCCGCCGTCCGCTCGCCAATGGCCAGATTATATTTCTTGCGGACGAATTCCAGGATCGCGGCATCGAACTTATTGCCGCCGACGCGGACCGAGGTCGACGCGACGATGCCGCCCAAGGAGATGACCGCCATTTCCGCGGTGCCGCCGCCGACGTCGATAACCATATGCCCGGTGGAAGACCCGATCGGAATGTCGGCGCCGATGGCCGCCGCCACCGGTTCCTTGATGATGTAGGCGGCTTTTGCGCCCGCGGCAATAGTCGCTTCAATAACCGCGCGGCGTTCCGTAGACGAGATGCCGGCCGGAACCGCCACCATAACTTCCGGACGGAACAGCCTGATACCGCCTAAAGTCTTATTGATGAAATAACGGATCATGGCTTCCGTCGCCCGGTAATCGGCAATGACCCCGTCCTTGAGAGGGCGGACGGCCGTGATCGTATCCGGCGTGCGGCCGATCATATCCTTAGCCTCGTTCCCGACCGCCAGGATCTTGTGGTCGTCAACCGAAACCGCGACCACGCTCGGCTCGTTGATGACGATGCCCCGCTTCGGGACATGAATCAGAGTATAGGTTGTGCCCAGATCAATGCCGATCCGCTTGATAAACATAGTAATCCACTAAATAAAACAAATACCAATTAATCTTAGTATTTTTATGACGCTTAGTCAATCGTTAAAATGCTGTGGTTATTCGTCGTAATCCCGCTCCTCGTCCGCCGTAGCGGACTTAGCCTGGTTGGCGACTATTTTCTTGACTTTCTCCGCGAATTCAAAAGTATCGAATTCTTCCTTGAAGAAAAAATAATCCGCGCCGAGCTGCAAGCTGCGTTGGCGGCTGTCCTCGTCGCTCACGTCGGTGAAGATAAAAATCTGCTTATCGCTTAATTCGTTATCGGCCTTCATCCGCTTGATAATCTCGAAGCCGTCCACTTTCGGCAGAATGACGTCCAAGATGACATAATCGGGATCGAAATCTTTCAATTGATCGAACAGCTCTTCCAGTTCTTCCTCGCCGGTCGCGGTTTCCACGACGAAACCGTCGGCCGAAAATTGCGATTCCAAGCCGTAGAGCAGATTGGCGTCGTCTTCGATGATGAATATTTTCTGTCCGCTCATATGTTTGATCGGCATCAACCGATACTATTTTTTCAGCTTCTGCCACCAGACGGCGTTATTCTTATACCACTCGACGGTACTGGCCAGGCCGGCCGCGAAATCAATTTGCGGTTCCCAGCCCAATTCCATCTTAGCCTTGCTATAATCAATGGCGTATCTGAGATCATGTCCGAGCCGGTCGGTGACGTATTCTATTCGATCTTCGCCCGCACCCATCAGGCTGAGGATCAATTTAGTGATTTCCAGATTGGTTTTCTCGCTGTCGCCGCCCAGGCAATAAGTCTCACCGATCTTCCCTTTTTGGATGATGAAATCGACGCCGCGGTTATGGTCGTCGACATGGATCCAGTCGCGGATATTCTTCCCCGCGCCGTAGACCGGCACTTTTTTCCCTTCTATCAGATTGGTGATGAACAGCGGAATCAGTTTTTCCGGATACTGATAAGGGCCGTAGTTATTGGAGCAATTGGAAATGGTCACGGGCAGGCCGTAAGTATGGAAATAGGCGCGGACCAGATGGTCGCTCGCGGCTTTGGAAGCGCTATAGGGCGACCGGGGCGAATATGGCGTCCGCTCCGTAAATTTCGCGTCGTTAAGCGCCAGCGCGCCGTAGACTTCGTCGGTCGAGATATGGTGGAAACGGATCAGGCCGTTATTCTTGGCGGCTTCCAGGAGCGTGCGCGTGCCCTCCACGTTCGTCCGCACGAAATCGGCGCTGTTCTCTATGGAGCGGTCGACATGGCTTTCCGCCGCGAAATGCACGATCAGGTCCAAGCCTTTGACCAGAACATTAACCAAAGAAGCATCGCAGATATCGCCCTTAACAAAGGTATAATGCGGATTATTCTCAATATCTTTGAGATTGTCCAGATTGCCAGCGTAAGTCAAAAGATCCAGATTAATGATCCGGTCGTCCGGGTGATGCTCCAGCCAATAGTGGATGAAGTTGGAGCCGATGAAACCGGCGCCGCCGGTGACTAATAATTTCATACTAACTGATTATTTTTTTTAAAATCATTTCGGCTTCGCCGGGCTGGTAGCTGATCTTGGCCCAGGGTTCGCGGCCGTCGCCGGCGCTCCGCGGAATTACGTGGAAATGCAGGTGCGGAATCTCCTGGCCGGCCACCGGATCATTATTTTCCGAAACATTATAGCCGGCAATACCCAGCTTATCTTTGAGTAATTTCCCGATCCGCTTGATTCGGATAGCGAGCTCCGCTAGCTCCGTCTCCGGCACCGCTTCCAAATTCTGATAATGCTCTTTGGTGATGACCAGAGTGTGGCCGGGGCTGACCGGATAGATATCTAAAAAAGCCAGGAACTTATCGTCCTCGTAAACCTTATAGGACGGGATTTCCCCTTTGACGATCTGACAGAAGATGCACATATGTTTAAGCAATCTTATACGGCGAAGCCGGGTCTATTTCCCAGCGGATCTCGTCAATCGCCTCTTTCTTCCCTTCACCCTTGTATAGAGCGTCCGGCAGGTTGATGCTGAGCGCCGGAATTTCGGAGATGCATTTATAGCCGTGCACCACGCCCGGCGGCACGATAACGAGTGTCGGATTATTTTCGCCGACTTCCAGCTCCAGAGCTTCGCCCTTAGTCGGCGAGTCCTCCCGCCGATCCCATAAGTAGAGGCGGAAAGTTCCCGGTCCTAGGAAAACGAAGCAGTCGCTCTGGCTGACGTGCTCATGCGGGCCGCGGATAACGCCGGGCTTGGTCAGGCTGACGTAGGACATCGCCGGCGTAAAGGCCAGCTCGTCGCGCCGAAAGATCTCGGTCAGCCAGCCGCGTTCATCAGTATATTTATCCAATTTTTTGATAATGACTCCCTGCATATGTTTTTTGCCTCACGGCCGGTTTATTTTATTTCCACAGCTGGGCGGAACGGGAGCGGCGCGGCAGGCGCAGCAGGCCGTTCTGGGCGCCGAGGTGAGTAACCTTGGCGGCCGCGTTCTTCAAACTTAAATCCAAAGCGCGGTCGATATCGCCGTTATATAAAGTCAGGCCGGCGGCGAAAGAGGAATTGAAGACATCGCCGATGCCGGTCGTATCTACCCGCTTCTTTTCCTTGATGATGCCGCGGCGGTACAACTGATGACCGTCATAAGCGATGACGCCGTCGGCGCCGAGAGTGATGACGACGATACGCGGGCCGAGGCTATGGATTATCTTGATCAGTTTCTCCTCTTTATCCAAGAATTTCTTACCGAGATAACGGTACTTGGGCGAAGCCAGGACTAATTGCAGGGCTTCGTCCTTATTGGAAGACAGGACCGTCGTTTTCTTCAGAAAGGCGGCGATCGGTTTTACGCCGCCCAAGTACTGGGTCATGCCCGGATTCCAGAAAATATGGTGGCTGTTATGGCCGATGGTGCTGAAAATCAGGCGCAAGTTAGCCAACCAATTGCCGGCCAAGGAAGCGATATAGACGTTATTGGTCCTCTTCAGGGCGGCGAGAGCCGAGCGACCGATGGCCATATGGGTATTGGCGCCGCGCTGGGCGAAAATGATGCGCTCGCCGGAAGGAGCGATCAGGATGAAAGAAGAACTGCTCTCCTCGCCGGCGATTTTCTGCAATAAACTGACGTCAACGCCGCGAAATCGCAAATTCTTGACGATGAGCCGGCCGTCGTAATCATTGCCTATGGGCGCCAGACAGGCCGCGCGCAACCCCAGATTCCTCAGACAGACGGCGGCATTAGCCGCGCCGCCGCCGTAGGAATAATAGAACTTATCGACCTTGATCTTGGCGCCGGACTCGAAAGCCAGCAGCTTCTGGCGCAGCAAGTCCCCCCGATTATCGAGCAGAACTCCCTGATCCGTGAAGAAAGAGACGTCGCGGGTCGTGCCGCCGATAGTGATAAAATCGTACATAAACTAGCTTAAATTATCTAAACTTGATAGCTTTATCATACCATAATTCCTACTGTTTTTCCAAAAAGAAAGGCGTTAACCGCCGCGTCGCTGCCGCCGCCAGGTTGAACAGCAAAAGAGCGGCTAATTCGGCCCAAACCAACTGATAAGCCAAGGCGCGCCAAAAACCGCCGCTGGCCAAAAAAAAGGCGGTCGTATCGGTAAACAGATAGGCCAGCAACCCGACTAGCAGATTATAAAACAGGGTGGCTAAGAAAATTAACAGACCGAAAGAATATAAAGAGCGGTTGGTCAGCCAGCCGCGCAGGATACCTTCCGCGGACCAGGCTGTAAGCAGCAGCGCGACCAGATAGAAACCAAAAAAATAGAAAGAAAAGAGATCCAGAACCAGGCCGCCGATGAAAGCGACGCCCAGAGCCGAACGGAAATCATAAAAGAATAACGTGAAAATAAGAATGATCAGCAAGAGATTAGCGGCGGCGAAAAACGGCGGTAAGGCGAAAATAAAAGAAAATTGGACGATCGCCGCCGTCGCGATGATGCCGGCAAACAACACGAGCTGACTGATTTTCTTGAACATATCGAGAGGGCTAAGGAATGACCACGGAAACGATAGTCAGATTGTCGAAATTGACCGGCGCTTCGATGGTCGCTTCCTGCCAGACTTCGTTGCTGGCGTTATAGACCTTGGTCACCCGGCCAATCAACAATCCGCGCGGAATATCGCCGCCCAGGCCGGAAGTGATGACCGGATCGCCGGGGGCGATTTTCTCCAATTGGGGGATATAGCTCATTTTGATCGTCAGGCCGAGATCGCCGTCGGTCAGGCCCTGCGTCCGTTCCTGGTTCTGCAGCGTGGCGGCTAATTGGCAATCCGGGCTGGTGGTCAGGCAAACTTTGGCGGTCGCCGCTTTCGCCTCCACTACTTTTCCAACCAACGTCCCATCTTCGCTGATGACGCCGAGGTCGGGGCGCAAGCCGTCGTTAGTGCCGCGATCGATGATGAGGCCGCGGCTGTCTTCCGCCGCCGCTTCTTTGGCGATGACGTTAGCCACCACGGTCCGAAAACTGGCCGCCGCGCCGAACTGCAGGGCGGAGCGTAACTTCCGGTTCTCGGCTTCGATTTCCCGGCATTGGGAATTGGCGACCGTCAGACCGGCGATTTCCCGGTTCAGCCGGTCAACCTGGGAGCTGAGATCGCCCTGATTCTGATTGGCCCGATAAAAATGAGAAAAGGATTCGCCCCAAGCGTATAGGCGGCCGCTGAGCGGCTTAACCGCGGCCCAAAACAAGTTCTCCACCGGGCGGCTCAGCCCGAAGCTATGTAAAAAAAACAGCAGTCCGGCTGCTACTGCGAAAATCAGGACGGGATGATTTTTCTTGATCTTAATCATACTTATTCCTGGTTGCCGGGCAAAATAACCTTAGCTAAAAGCGCATTATCCGATAACAGGATGCCGGTGCCGCGAGCAACGCAGGTAAGAGGGTCGTCCACGATCTTAACCGGAATCTTGGTGGCGGCGGAAATCGCCTGATCCAGGCCGCGCAGCAAAGCGCCGCCGCCCGACAGGAACAGGCCGCGTTCATAGATATCCGAAACCAGTTCCGGCGGAGTCGTTTCCAGGATGGTTTTAATGTTATCGATGATCTTGACCACGGTTCGATTAATCGCCTCCCGGATCTGCTTGTCGTTAGCCATAAGCGCTTTGGGCAAGCCGGTAATCAAATCCCGGCCACGCACTTCGATTTCTTGCGGCGCCTCCAAAGGCATAGCCGAACCGATGGCGATCTTGATATTTTCCGCCAATTGTTCGCCGATCAGGATATTGAACTCCTCGCGGATATATTCGATAATATCGTTGTCAAACTCATTGCCGGCCGCTTTCAGCGATTTCCAAGTCACGACGCCGCCCAGGGAAATGACGGCGATTTCCGTCGTGCCGCCGCCGATGTCGACGATCATGGTCGCCGTCGCTTCCGCGACCGGCAAGCGCGCGCCGATCGCCGCCGCCATCGCTTCTTCGATCAGGTAGACTTTGCGGGCGCCGGCCGATTTGGCCGCGTCTTCCACGGCCTTCTTCTCGACTTCGGTCAGTTCCATCGGGATGCCGATCACGACCCGGGGACGAGAAATCAGGGCAAAATTATCCTGGTGGACTTTGCTGATGAAGTATTTCAACATTTTTTCCGTCACTTCAAAATCAGAAATAATACCTTCGACCAACGGCTTGACCGCCTCGATATGGCCCGGAGTCTTGCCGACCATTTTCTTGGCCGCGGCGCCGACTTCCAGGATTTCATTCGTCCGCTTGTTGATCGCGACGACGCTCGGCTCGTTAATGACAATACCCTTGCCTTCGACGTAGACCAGGGTATTCTTGGTACCCAGATCGATGCCGAGATCATGGCTGAATTTTCCGAGGAGATTATTGAACATAATTATGGCAATTTAGCGGTTAATTCCCCCAAGCTGACCAGTTCACCGGTTTTAGCGTTCCGATTCTTCAATTCCGCGCTGTTTTCCTTCAGAGTCTTGGCACTCACGACCAGGCGATACGGACAGCCGATCAAGTCGGCGTCGGCGAACTTCTCGCCGGCCGATAATTCGCGGTCGTCATACAAAACCTCTATTCCCCGCGCCGTCAATTCCCTATAAAGCCGGTCGGCTTGTTCATTCTCATTGAGGGACAATAAATGCACTTTATAAGGCGTTATGCTCTCCGGCCAAACAATCCCCTTATCATCATGATAAATTTCTACAATGGTTCCCATGATCCGGCTCGGACCGATGCCGTAACAACCCATGATGACCGGATTTTCCTGGCCGGCCTGATCCTTATATCTCAATCCGAACGGCGTGGAAAATTTCGTACCGAGTTTGAAGATATTCCCGACTTCGATCGCTTTCTGCTCGTCGAGCTGCTCACTGCCGCAAACCGGGCAGGCTTTCTGTTCGGCAATTATCTCCCGATTGACCGCGACGCGGCACTTATCACAGACATAAATCAGATCTTCGCCGGCAGCAGATAAAGTCTGGAACTCATGTGAATATTTAGAAAACGAGCCGCCGGAAGCATAAGTCAGGTAAGTCAGGTCGCCCAGACCCAGGCGGTCATAGATTTTTTTATAGGCGCCGATCGCTTTTTCGTAATAAGCGTCCAAATCAGCTTGGTCGGTATGGAAAGAATATAAATCTTTCATCAGGAACTCACGGCCGCGCAGCAAGCCGGCTTTCGCCCGCTTCTCGTTACGGAACTTGGTCTGGATCTGATAAACGCCGAAAGGCAGATCCTTATAGGAGAGAATGAACTTCCTGGCGAGCGGCGAAACGATCTCCTCGTGGGTCGCGCCCAAGGAATATTCCTTCTGATCGTTGCCGGCCAAGCGGAACAGGACATCGAAAGTTTCCCAGCGTCCGGAAGTGACCAGGTTCTCTTTCGGGATCAAAGCCGTCATCAGGATTTCCTGGCCGCCGATTGCATTCATTTCTTCCCGCACGATATCGCAGATCTTATCCAGAACGCGCTTGCCTAAAGGCAGATAGGAATAGATGCCGGCACCGACCTTATCAATAAAACCAGCCCTAATCAGGGCTTGGGCATTATAGCTGGTTTCGTCTTTAGGCAGTTCCTTGACGGTTTTAGTAAAAAGTTGAGATTGACGCATAAAACTCTTGATTTATCTTCATACTAACGGAAAAAGTCCGGGATGTAAATGCCTATTTTCTGGCCATTTTCTTAAGCGCCGCCTTGACCCGGTCGCCGCTGTCGATAATGCCCGGCTCAATGGCGTTAAGAGCCGTCCGCGCCTCACCAAGAGAATAGCCTAAGGACATCAGAGCGTCTATTTCATCACTACCCCCGAGCGAAGCCGAATACAAAGTAACGGCCCCGCCGCCAGAACGGATAATCTTGTTCTTCAGCTCCAAGACCAGGCGCTCCGCGGTCTTCTTGCCGATGCCGGACACTTTGGTCAGGAGATTGGCGTCGCCGCGGATGATCGCCTCCTTGATGTCATTGGCGGTCGCGATAGCCAGGATGCCCAGAGCTGATTTCGGACCGATGCCGGAAACCGTGAGCAGCAATTCGAAAAGTTCCAGGTCGTCCATGGTCTTAAAGCCATACAAGTCGCTGGCCTCTTCCCTAACCTGGTGATGCGTGAATATTTCCGCTTCCTGGCCAAGTTTCAGATCGTTTAAAAAAGTTTCGCCGGCGAATACTTGATAGCCGACATTGGCGACTTCTAAAATCGCATAATTGAGGCTCTTATGGATGACGCGGCCGCGTAAGAATGAGATCATAATCGTCTATCGCTTATTATCGAATAAATCTTCTTAAAACCGTCAAAGGCGGAATCTCGCCGCTATTCGCCGGCAGCTCGATGATGGCGATCTGCCCGCCTCCGCCGCCATGCGCCTCCTTGATCTCTCGGCCGGTTTTCGCATCCCATAACCGGGTTGACGATATTTTTATTATATCATACTCCGGACGGATAATCTCTATCGTACCGCCGGCTCTCACCGTATTATGAACTTGGAAATAAATCCTGGTCCGGCCGGCGGCTGACGTCTCGGTCCTGATCACCTGGCCGCAGAATTCCCAGTCACTGGCTTGATGAGAATCGGCGACATTCTGGCTGGCTTTGGTGCCCAACAAGAAACCATGCGTATAGCCGCGGTGAACTAGTTTAGTTTCTAATTCTGAATAAAGATAATTTAATTCTTTTTTTAATTGCGACGCGGACATCTTTTTATCGAGCAATCCTAAGGCGCGGCGATAAATCCCGACGACCGTTGCCTGGTAATAGACGCTCTTAGCCCGGCCTTCGATCTTAAAGCTGGTCACGCCGGCCACTTTTAATGCCGGCAAGTATTCCAGCAGGCACAAATCTTTAGAATTCAAAAGGTAGGCTCCGTGCCGTTCTTCGACCAATTCTAATTCTTCATCGTGGCCGCCGGTTTTTAACTTATATTGACTGGCGTCATATTCCCAGCGGCAGGGCTGAGTGCAGTCGCCGAGATTGGCACTGCGGTCCGTAAACAGTCTGGATAAGAAGCAGCGGCCGGAATAAGCCATGCACATCGCGCCGTGCACGAAGTATTCCAGTTCGACTCGCGGCGCGGCACGATGGATTTCCTTTATTTCCCGGAGTGTCACTTCCCGGCCCAAGATGATCCGGCGGACGCCTTGCCGCGCCCAGAATTTCACCGCTTCCAGATTGGTGCAGTTAGCTTGCGTGGACAAATGGATTTCCGCGCTCGGCCAATTCTTCTTGATCAGGGCTAAGATGCCCGGATCGGAAACGATGAGAGCGTCAGCGCCGAAAGTTTTTATTTTTTTCAGATAAGCCGGCAACTTTTTCAGCTGCCGGTTATGGGCGAAGATATTTACGGTCACATAGACCTTCTTGCCCCGCTCATGCGCGTATTGAATCGCCCGCCCGATGCCCGCGAGGTCGAAATCATTAATTCTGACCCGTAGAGAAAAATCCGGGATACCTAAATAGACCGCGTCCGCCCCGTAGGCGAAGGCGGTTCGTAGTTTCAAAAAATTTCCGGCCGGAGCAAGAAGCTCTAATTTTATCATAATATTAGCTGATTTATTCATTATAATACTTAATAGAAATAAAATAAATATTGACATAAATAATCAAAAATTGTATAGTCCATAATCACAATTAAAATTTAACTGTCCTTTTAAAATAAAACGGGTGAAAAAATGGAAACTCAACCAAGCCACTGGCTAGATACAATTTTCTGGCCACTGCTCCGATTTTTTTGGGAACCCTTCTCTGTTAAGCATTCTCATTGGTGGCACTGGTTATCATATCAAGAACCATTGCCCGATAATGAAGATTGCTTGATTATAGCCGCTAATCCCGCAGCCAGGCGGGCGAACAAATTTTGGCCTAATTTTTATGAACGTAATTTCGGGTGGCAACAAGTAGCCCTATTAAACGTTTATGACGATACGGGACAACCAGCCCGGAATTACCGCGCAGGCTACTCTTGCGGGGCCAAAAAAGAAATCTGCTCGATCCTGCTCAGCCGCGGCGTCGGTGTCCTGATCGGGCCGGAGGATACTTTATTCTTCGCCGTTAGCCAAGACGGCCGGCCGTTGCGGGTTCGGCTCCACTCTTACTCCGACCGTAAAAAATTAAAAAATACCGATATGAGAAACCGGTATCCTCTAATTTAAAAAGAGCTTTTTAAACAAGCTCTTTTTTTCATGCCTTAAAATCCATTATTTTTTAAATCGTTTGACCCGGATCAAACCCGAAACCGGAATGATCTCAACCCCCTTTTTCTCGATTTCATCCAAAAAGAGATTCATCCCCAAGGAATCCGAAGACATGTGTCCGGCGATCACCACGTTGATATGGTATTTCTCCGCTTCCTTGCGATGCTCTTCCGACATATGCATGCCGATAATCGTGCCGATGCCGTATTGGGCCATCTTTTCATACATGTCTTTGGAACCCTCGGTGCCGCCGGTGAATTCGGTCACCACGATCTTACCGCAATGGTTATCCGGGGAGCCGGCGAATAAGACCGGTCCGGTCTTCATCTTTCTGGCAATCTGGTATTCGGGAATTTCCATCAGTAAATTAAGCAGATCTTCCACCCGTTCCAAACTTTTTTCTCTTTTTTTTATCAATCTGACCAGGAAATCCGCACCCAGATTATCGGCGATCGTGTGCGTGCACATGAAATCCAGCCCTAGAGCTTTCGCTATATCTACCGGCTGACTGTGGTTGATCGGCGAGAAACGCCGGCTGATTTCCGAAATCCTGGGCTTGATGACCGACTCGGCGATATTTATCGGCACGCCGTAGTCCGCGAGTACTTCCGCCTGCAAGTCCATGACGTTATGTAAATCAGCCAAAGCGACACCGGCCGGATGATGGCCGATTACCAGATCGACGCCCAGCTGCTTGGCTAAGAGCAGTTCCGCTCCTTCCATATCGATGCCGGCTAGGACCTTCCTGATCCGCTTCCGGCCACAGTCGGCCAGGATCCGGGAATCGCTGTAGGGATTGGTCAATTTTTCCGCATCAAAATATTTCTTCCCGTCCGCATCCAGCTTCTCATACTGTTTTTTCTCTCTGGCCAGATAGCGTTTCACCTTATCCGGACCACGCAGGTCGGAACTCATGCCCAGCTTAATAGCCAGGTCATAGATTTGCTTGGTAGTCATATGTTTATTTACTTAAACCTAAGATTAATATCTGATCGTCGATCTTGACTTCCCGGCTGGCCAACACCGCCGGCAGAGCCGCGGTAAAGATCAGGTCGTCGCTCAGGGTGTCTTTCTTGATTTCCGCCGCCTTAGCCAGTAAATCCTCTTTGATTTCTTCGCTCGCGCCGGCGATACAGACGATGGTCCGGTCGGCGAGAGATAGCCCGGCATCCTTGCGCAGCAGATTGATAAACCGGATGATTTCCCGTTTACTTCCTTCCCGCTTCAATTCCGGCGTGAGAACGGCGTCCAATTCTACGGCCAGCCGGTCGGCCTGGCCTTCGGCCGCGCTTTCAAACGAAACGTATTGGACATTGACCTCATCCTTGATTAATTGAACATATTCTTCGCCTAAGACCTGCAGCTTGGCCGTCTTGACCTTCAGGCCGCTCAGCATCTGGCGGATCTTGATGCCCGCGGCGTCGCGCTGGGCCAAACCCAATTCCACGATACGGCGGACCAGCGCCATGTCGGCCAGGACCGCCTCGGTCTTATGTCCCGGTAGGAAGCGGTAGATCCGTTTTTTCCAGCCACTTAAACGGCCGCTGGCATCCGGCCAAGCTTCCAGATGGACCGAACGTTTAAGATCCTGAAAATTGTTCCCGCTCACCCGCTGCCAGAGATTTTCGGCCATAAACGGCATGAACGGCGCTAACAGTTTGCTTAACTCGATCAGGACATAGCGGGTGGTAGCCAGGGCGCTCTGCTTATCCTCGAGATCATCCGACTTGAAGCGGTCGCGGCTGCGGCGCAGGTACCAGGTCGAAAGCTCATCGATGAAATCCGTTAGCGGCCGGACCGCTTTAGGCAGATTATAAGCTTCCAATGATGCCGTCACTTCCGCTGTCAGGATCTGCAGCTTGGCCATGATCCATTTATCCAGGATATGTTCGCTCGGCTTGACCCGTTTGCCGGCCGACGCGGCTTCCCCTCGAAACATCTCATAGAATTTATAGACGTTCCAGAGCAGCATGATATTCTTACGCAAGGATTCCTGGACGCCCTTCTCGGAAAAGTTCAAGTTTTCCGCGGCCATGACCGGCGCTGCCGCCAGATAGGCGCGCAGGGCGTCCGCCCCGTATTTTTCCATGACCAGCATCGGATCCGGATAATTATTCAAGCGTTTGGACATCTTCTTGCCGTCCTCGGCCAGGACGATGCCGTTTACGATCACGTTCTGGTAAGCGTTCTTCTTAAAGATGCCGCCGGCGATGACATGCAGATAATAGAACCAGGCCCGCGTCTGATCCACGCCTTCGGCGATGAATTGCGCGGGGAAATTGGCTTCGAATTTATCTTTATTGTCCGCCGGATAATGCAGCTGGGCGAACGGCATGGACCCGGATTCGAACCAGCAATCGATGACGTCGCTGATCCGCTTCATCTCTGCGCCGCATTTCGGGCACGGAAAAGTCAGTGGGTCGACCTTATCCTTATGGATATCCGTAATCTCCCGGCCGGTCGCCGCCGCCAGTTCGGCGACGCTGCCGACTACCCGGCGTTCGCCGCAAGCGCATTCCCAGATCGGTATCGCGCTGGCCCAGAAACGCTGGCGGGAAATCGACCAATCGCGAGCCCCTTCCAGCCAATTGCCGAAGCGGCCATCCTTGATATGATCCGGCGACCAGTTGATCCCCTTGGCGTTAGCCAGCAGCTTATCCTTTATTTTGGTCACGCCGACGAACCAGGAAGAAGTCGCGTAATTGATGAGCGGCGTATCGCAACGCCAGCAATGCGGATAGCTATGCTCGTATTTTTCCTTGCTAAACAGGGTGCCGTGCGCCGCCAGATATTTGATGATTTCCACGTCCGTCGCCGTATGGTCCTCTATCGGCTTGACGTGCCGGCCGGAAAAATCTTTCACCGCCGGCTTGAAGATGCCGTCCATGCCCACATGCTGGATAAAAGGCAGATTATTCGCCTTGCCCAGATTCATATCGTCTTCGCCGAAAGCCGGCGCGATATGGACGACGCCCGTACCTTCCGTAGTGGTCACGAAATCGGCGCTATATATCTTCCAGCCGTTCTCGCGCTGGGGCAGGCTCGGATCGGCGGCATAATAATCGAAAAGCGGCCGATAGGCCTGGCCGGCCAGATCATTGCCTTCGTAGCGCTGCAAAACCTTATAGTCGCCTCTGTCACGGAAGACGTCAGCCAGACGGTCGGCCGCCAGAATGAACTTATCGCCGCCGCTTTCCACTTTGACATATTTGATCTCGCTGCCTACCGCCAGAGCCACGTTGCCAATCAGGGTCCAGGGGGTAGTCGTCCAAGCCAGGACGTAAGTGCCCGGCTCGCCGATCAATTCGAATTTGGCCGTCGCCGAGAGGTCCTTGATATCCCGATAACCCTCGGTCACTTCCGATTGTGACAAGGTCGTTTCGCAGCGCGGGCAGATATGCATGGAACGGTAATCCTGATAAATCAAACCCTCCTCCCATAAACGTTTGAAGGCCCACCAAATGGAATCCATGAAATCCAAGTCCATGGTCTTATAGGCCTGATCCATATCCGCCCAGCGGCCCAGGCGCCTGATCACCCGTCTCCATTCATCCACATAGGTCAGGACGCGCGACCGGCAGAGGTCGTTGAACTTGGCGACGCCGAGATCAATGATATCCTTCTTGGTCTTGGTGCCCAGTTCTTTTTCCACGATGTTCTCTATAGGCAGGCCGTGGCAGTCCCAGCCCCATTTGCGGTCGACATGGTAGCCGCGCATCGTCTGGTAGCGCGGGATGATGTCTTTCATAATACTGGCCACGATATGGCCGTAGTGCGGCGTGCCGGTCGCAAACGGCGGTCCGTCGTAAAAGACATAGTCGCCGCGCGGCGCCGGCTTGGCCAGGGTCTGGTTGAAGGTATCTGACCGTGCCCAGAAGGACAGGACTTGTTCTTCCAGTTGCGGGAAAGATTCGGCTGCCGGTTTGGCTATAGCTTCGGACATATTGATAAAATTAAAGCTTATTTTAAAACGCGCAATTCAAAATAGATTTCGTCATAAATATTGAACAGGAAATAATTCAGCAATTTCTTGAATGGCAGCAGGTTGCGGCAGAAATGCTTTAAATCCCGATACTCCGTATGGACGATCAGTTCGGTCTTGATGACGGCGAAACGGGCCGGGCTATAAAAATTAAGCGGATTATCCGGACTGAAATACTTGAAGCTGGTTTCCGAGAAAAAATGCCGGTGGGTCGGATCGGTAAAGGCGCTGTTGCTCTTGAAATAAGGGACATAAATCCTGACGAGCGCGTCCGGAGCGGCCAAACGGTAAATTTCGGTCATCACTTTGACGACGTCGTCCAGGTGCTCCAAGACGTTATCCATGACTATTTCCTCGGCCGAATTATCGGGAAAGGGGTACGGGAAGACGTTCAGATCATGAATCACGTCGACCGCCGGCGTCTTAATCCGATCCACGCCGGTGAAACCGTCCAGTTTTTTTCGGCCGCAGCCTAAATTCAGTTTCATAATTTAAACTTTTCGGGCCGTCACCACCAGATGGCCTTTACGATGCGGGGAAATCAAGCCGCTCACATGGCTGATAATCTTCGCCAGCCAGGCGGGGCCGGCGTGATGAAAATTTCGATATTTGACTTTTTCCACGTTCAAGCCGTTCTTGGTCAACAGATAAGCCAGGTCGGTAGCGGTGAACTCGCAATAGTATTCCCCGGCCGCCTGGTTCTTGGCGTTCAGCTGCCGCTGCCGGCCGATGAAGGCCTTTGCTAAATTGCGGAAACGCAGCAGATTGGCGCTGGTCATGATGACGATGCCGCCCGGCTTCAAAAGGCGCGCCACTTCGCCGAAGAATCGCGCCGGATGATGATCGACCGTTTCCGGAATCGCGCTGACCAGAATAACGTCGAACTTGCGGCTGGAAAAGGGGCTCTTCTTGACGGCCAGATCGCCGGCGACATTCTTAATGCCGAAATGGGCGAGACGGTCGGCGAATTGGGCAACTTTCGGAGATTGATCCAGGCCGTAAGCGTCATAGCCGATAAGTTTCGCGCCCAAGCAAGGATAACCGAAAGACGAGCCGATATCCAAGAATTTGGCGCCCGGCCGGTAGTTCTTGCGGCACAACCGGAATAAGAAATTAAGCTGGCGCTTATGGGCGGCCAGATATTTTTTTTCGGCAGCTGACTGCTGGCGATCCAATCGGCTCAGCAGGCCGCTTTTGGACAGTTCCGCTTGTACGCTCCTTAAGATCATGATCATAGATTATTTTTGTTTCCGGCGCTTTAACCAGATTTTTTTAAATATCGGCATGGTCAAGGTTGATAGCATGAACGCTACGGCCGGCACGACCGCGTTCAGCCAGGGCTGAGGTATATTGATTACCCATAAATAAGCGCCGATGGCCAGATAGGTAAAGATCACCAGTAAAGCCCGCCGGCACCAGCTGGTCTCCCAGGCTTTATCGGCTTCGACACTCTGGTTCCTGGACTCGATTTGGCTTATTCTTGACTCTAAATTATCCATATTGTTCGGCTGACTTTAATTTGAATACTAAGATGCCGTATTCGGCCAGACGCGCGGTATAGTCTGGAAATGATTGGTAGCGGGCCGCCAGTTCGGCGGGCGAAGAAATGTCCGGATTGATCGCCGCCGGCTCATAAGCTTTGAATAATTCGGCTAGATCCGCATAGTGCTCTACAGCCGCCACCTCCTTTTGGAATTTATCGCCACCGCAAGAAAATTCAATCGTATCACCCGGCTTAATCTCCTGATAAGCCGGACTTCCGGCCCGCGTTTCGATCCGCTTCTCTCCGAAGCGGATCAGCTCGAAGGTCCGGCGATGCTCCGGCAAAAAGTTTAGCTGATGCAGGTGTTTCCCCTCCCTCATAAATTACTTCTGATTACAGAGGCAATATCAGCCAGTTCATCCTCCGGCGACTCGGCGCGCGCACCGGGACGGTATAAGAACTGGCGCGGGTCATAATTGTAAATACCGCTGTCTCCTTCTTTTCTCGGCAAAACGTGAATATGCAGATGATCGACCAGTTGACTGCCAGCTTGGCCCTCGTTCCAGGCGATGTTGAAGCCGGTGGCGCCTACGCCGACAGTCAAGCTACGCTTCAGTCTAATCAGGAAATTTTTGATCGCCGCGGCTTCCGGTTCCGTCAAATCTTCGCTGGTGGCCGCATGCCGGCGCGGACAGATCAAGGTATGGCCGGGCACAATCGGAATATTGGTCGGGAAAGCGATAATCAGCTCGTCCTGGTAAATCAGCCTCACTTGTAATTTGTCTTGGTCACAGAAAGGACAAGCCATACAAATTTTAATACTTTAAATAACGATATACGTCCGGTAAAACCAATTTATTATGATCGGTTAATTTTGGTTCCGCGACGGTTTCTGGTTCAGTAAACCAGCGGCCGTATTCTCCTTCCATAACGGTTATCCGATTTTCAAAGTCATCAGAAACGGCTAAGATAAAAACGTCCAAAATGCTATTTTCAAATTCGTAACGGCGGAAATATTCATAACCGACCGGCGCGAAACTTAATTCTTCCTGGATTTCCCGCCGCAAGGCGGTCTCGGCGTCTTCACCCGGTTCCCGGCCGCCGCCAAAGAAGCCGAAATAGTCCGGCCAGCGGGCCGCATCCGGCTCGCGCTTCTGCAGATAGACCACGGCTCGATTGTCGACCAGACGATAAGGAATCAAGATGGACACTTCTCTTTTCTTTTTAGCTACGTTCATGCTTGCTCTAAGATTATTTTCTTTTTAAAGCGCCCACGCTCCCGGGCTTTCTTGGTCCGGACCGCCGCCAATTTAGCAGCGGAAAATTTCTGATGAACCCTGATCGCCTCCAATACTTCCTGGATGTCAGCCAGTTCCTCCATAGTCTCACTGGCTAAGAATTCCACTACTTCCTCGCTGAGCTTTTCCTTCAGTTTTTGCCAATACTCCCGCTGGCCGGCAATATGGGTGAGCGGCGTACCGCCTCGTTTTTTAATATATTCGGGAATCTTGTCCCGGACCAGCTTATGATATTTCATATTATTTCCCGAAATGTTGCTTGATCTTCAATGGCGCCCCGCAGGAATTATTTGCCCCCTCGGTCAATTCTTTCTTCCAGCTTATCCATCTGGTATATAAACTGATGCTCCAAATCTATTCCGAGCTCATCAGCGATCACCAGTATTGACCATAAACAATCAGACAGTTCATGCACCAATTTTTTGTCTACGTCCTCTATCTCACGAAAACCATCTTTAACCATCACCAGTTTAACAAGGTTTCCGACATCGCCAACAAGTCCTTGGGCATATTCCGCGACGCCCCAAGGCTTTTGGTTGATCTTTCGATATTTCTCCTTAACTTCTTTGGCTCTCTTAATTAATTCTTTGAGTTCCATAGAATTTATATTAATTATTTCCCGTGGCAGTGCTTAAACTTCTTGCCGCTGCCGCAAGGGCACGGGTCATTCCTCCCCACTTTCCCGCCGTCTTCGCTACGGACTTTTTCATGAACCAAATCTATGGTGTTGCGGCCGGCCGCTTCCTTATGCATCTCCTTGGCGGCGCCGGAAAACTCCAATTGCTTGGCTGGCTGATCGGCAAAGAGCTTGATCTGCTGGCGCTGCGCCAGGATCATGGCGTCGCCGGTCTTGAAAATCGAATAGACGACTTGCTTGTTGATCAGATTATTCAATTCCTGGTATAGGTGATAGGCTTCTTTCTTGTATTCGACCAAGGGATCGTGCTGGCCATAGCCGCGCAAGCCGATGCCGCGGCGCAGATAATCCACGGTTTCCAGATGTTCCACCCACATCTCGTCGATGGAACGGATTAGGATGCCTTTTTCTATTTCTTTGAATTCCAAGTTGGCGTTCAGGAAATTCTGGCGCAATTCCTCGTATTTGCGTTCCGCCGCCGCGCTCAGATAGGCGACGAGGTCGCCGCGGAGCGTTTCTTGATTCTTGCCCGATTTAGCCAGTTCCGCTAATTTGCTCAGATAATCTTCACCCGCCGTCCAGATGGTCCGCAGGGTTTCTTGGATCTCCTTCAGATTCCACTCACCGGCGTTATCGGCGGCGGTGTGGAAAGCGACTATGCTGGCGATTTCCGCCCGGACCATTTCCAGAATGATGCCGCCTAAACTGCGCTCATCGGCCGGATCGCCCGGCTCGCTGGCCACGCTCACTCCTTCGGCCAACTCCAGGATTTCCCGGCGGCGGCGATAAATGGCCGTTCGGTGCTTGTTGATCACGTCATCATATTCGACCAGGTGCTTCCGGATGTCGAAATTGTTCCCTTCCACCTTCTTCTGAGCGCTCTCGATGGATTTGGAGATCATCTTGTTCTCGATGGGCATATCGGCCGGCACTTTCAGGGTCGACATCAGCCCCTTCATGCGGTCGCCGCCGAAGATGCGCATCAGGTCGTCATCGGTGGAAACATAGAATTGCGAAGAGCCCGGGTCGCCCTGCCGGCCGGCGCGGCCGCGCAACTGATTGTCGATGCGCCGGGACTCGTGGCGTTCCGTACCGATGACATGCAAGCCGCCCAAGGCGCGCACCGCCGCTTGTTCGGCTGCTTCGGACGGATTGCCGCCCAGAATGATATCAACGCCGCGGCCCGCCATGTTAGTCGCCAAAGTGATCGCCCCTTGCCGCCCGGCCTGGGCGATGACTTCGGCCTCTTTCTGGTGGTTCTTAGCATTTAACATTTGCGGCCGCAAGCCTTCCCGTTCCATGAGTTCAGTCAGAATTTCGTTCTTTTCTATGGAAATCGTCCCGATAAGCACCGGCTGGCCTTTGGCGTTCCGCTCCTTGACGTCCCTGATGACCGCCTGGAATTTATCCATTTCCGTGCGATAGATCAAATCATTCAGGTCTTGCCTGATGTTCGGCTTATTGGTCGGGATGATGATCGTATCCAATTTATAAATCTTATGGAATTCTTCCGCTTCGGTGGCGGCCGTACCGGTCATGCCAGCCAGCTTGTGGTACAGGCGGAACAGGTTCTGGAAAGTGATGGTCGCCATGGTCCGGGATTCTTTCTGGACCTTGACGCCCTCCTTTGCCTCTATCGCCTGGTGCAAGCCTTCGCTGTAGCGCCGGCCCGGCATCAGGCGGCCGGTGAATTCGTCGACGATGACGATTTCCCCGTCTTTGACCACGTAATCTTTATCTCGCTTGAACAGCACGCGAGCCTTCAGGGCTTGCTCCAAATGATGCACTTCCCGGACGCCGCCCTCCACGTAGATATTGCCGAGACCCAGGATCTTCTCCACCTTGGCGATGCCGTTTTCCGTCAAGGTCGCGGCCCGCATCTTCTCGTCGACGTTATAATCGTCATTTTCGGACAGGCCGGAGACGATCTGGGCGAATTTGAAATACTTGTCTCCCGATTCTTCGGCCGACGCGCTGATGATAAGCGGCGTGCGCGCCTCATCGATCAGGATGGAGTCGATTTCGTCGACGATCGCGTAATGCAAGGGGCGTTGCACGGTCTGATCCAAGGTATAGACCATATTGTCGCGGAGGTAGTCGAAACCGAATTCGTTATTCGTGCCGTAGGTGATGTCGCAACGGTAGGCCTCGCGCCGCGGCAGGGCGCGAAAATGCTGCAGGCGCTCGTCATATTGATTTTCATCGACATACTCCGGATCATAGATATAAGCATGGTCATGGACGATGACGCTGGTCGTGAGCCCGAGAGCGTGATAGACCGGGGCCATCCAGCCGGCGCCCAAACGGGACAGGTAATCGTTAACCGTAACCAGGTGCGCGCCTTGGCCGGTCAGCGCGTTCAAATATAGCGGCAAGGTCGCGACCAAGGTCTTGCCTTCGCCGGTTTTCATTTCGGCGATTTGTCCGCGATGCAAAATGATGCCGCCGACGAGCTGAACGTCGAAATGGCGCTGGTTCAAAACGCGGCCGGCGGCTTCGCGGATAGTGGCAAAGGCTTCCGGCAGCAGGTCGTCCAAAGTTTCGCCGTTAGCCAGGCGATTCTTGAATTCGCCGGTCTTAGCTTTTAATTCTTCGGCGGATAATGGCTGCAAAGCCGGCTCGAAACTGGCGATTTTGGCAATCGTCGGCTGTAAAGATTTGATAACTTTTTCATTGGCATCACCGAATAGATTCAATAGATTCATAATGCTCTAATTTTAGCTAAAAATAAATAAGACTCAAGTCATCCTTTAGCTCTAATTTTAGTATAATACGTATTGGTGATTAAATAAATATTGACAATTTTATATAAAAATTCCGTTTTCTGATTAATAAACGCCGGCAGTCGCCGGCGTTTTTAAATTTCTTAATAGCCCAAAACCGATCGCCTCCCTATTTCCCCCTCTTCTTATCCAGCCCTTTCTCCTTATGCTTTTTGATCATCATTTCCAAATCGTCCTTGACCTTGTCTATCGCTTTGTATAAGTCTTTCTCGGTTTTCTCCACGCGCAGGAGCTTGTGCGGTATTTCCAAATTCACTTCCGACCGGAAGATCTCGCCCTTATGCTGGCCGCCGACCGTTTTTTCCAGTTCCACGTCGCAATTGATCACCTGGGTGTCGCCCAGATACTTGGCGGCCATATCCATTTTCAGTTGGCAGTAATCGCGGATCGCTGCCGTCAGCTCCAACCTGGTCGTTTTGATATTGATCTGCATATCTTTTAAAATAATTTAATTATATCCTTGAAAGTCACGAAAACGACCAGGGCAATCAACAGCAAAAACCCGATGTTATGGATCAAGGTCTCCACTTCCTTGCGGACCGGCCGGCCCTTGGCTTTCTCTATCAGCAGGAAAATTATCCGGCCGCCGTCCAGCGCCGGAAACGGGATGATGTTGATGACCGCCAAATTCAAGGATAATAAGGCCATGAATTGCAATAGATAAGTAAAACCTAAACGGGCCGCCTGGCCGGTAATCGTCGCGATGCCGACCGGACCGGCGAAATCGCCGCTGACACTCTGGCCTTTAAATACTTCGCTAAGCAGATTGAATAAAGACCGAACGATCTGATCTAAGACCCAACCGGTAGTCTTCAGGCCCTCCCGGATCGCGTCAAAAAACGGATAGCGGACGGAGCCGGAAGCGAAAATGGCGATACCGATGGTCGCCCGGGCGCCGTTAACCGATTGCGGCACGACCGTCGCCGTCTCTTCCCCGCCGCCGCGTTTGATCAGCAAGGTCGCCGGTTCTCCGGCGTTGGCCGCAATCGCGTCCTGCAAGGATTGTTCCGTACCGACCGGCTGGCCATTGACGCTCAGGATAATGTCTCCGTCTTGCAGACCGGCTCGCTGGGCGACGGAATCCGGCATGACCTGGGCGATAACCACGGCGGCATCGCTCACGATAGCCCGGGGGCCCAGCTGATCGGTAGATTGCGGCAAACCAATAAGATAACCGCCGGAAAATAAAAGCCAGGCCAGGATGATATTCATTGCTACGCCCGCCGCCAGGATAATCACCCGCTGCCAGATTTTTTTCGCGCCGAAGCTGTCCGACTGATCCTTATCGCCGCCGTCTTCCCCTTTTATTTTCACGAAACCGCCTATGGGCAGCCAGTTCAAGGACCAGATCGTAGCTCGGCTGGCCGGATGCAAATTCTGGTCGGCGCTACTGAGCAGGCTGTCCATGTCCCGGTTGCCGACTACTTTGCGCCAGCGCCCGAAACGATTCTTATACCAGCCGACCGCGCGCGGCGGAAAACCGAAACCGAATTCCTCCGCCCGGACGCCGAACAGCCGGGCCGTGAAAAAATGGCCCAACTCGTGCGCCGCCACTAAAACGCTCAAAACTAAAACAAATATGACGATAGTCAACAACATAAAAGAGTATGATTAGATGGCCATGATATCCGCCTCTTTCCGGTCCCGGACATCTTTCAGTTCCTCGTTCTTCTTGGCGGAAAATTCGTCGAGTTCCTTGATGAAGCGGAATTTGTCATCCTCGCTGATCTCCTTGTCTCCGAAAGATTTTTCCACGGCGTTCTTGACGTTATCGCGGGCGCCGCGCAGGATGACCCTGGTCTTTTCCATCTTTTCGTTCAGCTTCTTGACCAGGTCCTTGCGGTTCTCTTCGGTAAGCGGCGGCACGGTCAGGCGGATCTTATCGCCTTCATTTACTACGCCTAAACCCAGATTAGCTTCGATTACCGCCTTCTCAATGCTCTTTATAACCCCTTTGTCCCAGGGAGCGATGACGATGCTGCGCGCATCAGAAACGGCGATATTGCCGACGGCATTGAGCGGATTAAGGACGCCGTAAGCTTCGACCTGCACAGCGTCGAGTACGGCCGGGTTAGCCCGGCCGGTCCTCAGCGCGCCGATTTCTTTCTTGAAAAAATCCAAAGCATTGGCAAATTCCGCCTGTTTGGCTTGCAAATATTGATTCATAAATTTAAATTATTTTAATTTAACAGTACCCAGATAAAGGTTGTTCGGGTTATCGAAGTCGACGAGCAGGCTGCGGCCGGCCCGGGCCGTCGGCAGCTTCTTGGTCGTCCAGGTCGTGCCGCCGTCCGTGGACCGGAAAAAGGCGGTATTAGTCACATAATAAAGGACGTCCGGATCCTGCGGATTGACGGCGAAAGCGTTGATGACCGTGTCTTTCTCGGGCGGCAGCAGCTTGACGTTTTCCCAGGTGACGCCGTTGTCGGGCGAACGCAGAATCAGCTTGTCGGTCGCCAGATAAATGACGCCGTTCGACGGATCGATGACAATATCCCGGAAACTGCTGCCCAGATTGAAATCCTTCAGGACCGTATTGAGATCCGTCCAGTTATCGACCAGGAAGTTCTGATCGATATTCTGGGAATCGGCCGCATTGGTATTGGTATTGGAAATGAAGCTGTAAATCTTGTTCTTGCTGCTGGCGACGAAGATCAGCCGGCTATCCTGCGGTGAAATGCTTAATTTCGCGACCCCTTCTTCCAGACGCTGGATCGTCCGCCAGGAAGCGCCGGAATCGATGGTCTTAATGATTTCGCCCCGTGAAGTGCCGATATAGACGTTGCGGGAGTTATAGTGATCGACGGCGATGGTCGTCACCGCGACGCTTTGGTTGCTATCGAAATAGACCTGCGTCCAGGACCGGGCGCAGTCCGCTGAACGGTATAGGCGGTTGGCCAGCGCCGCGTAGATGACGCACTTATTCTTCGGATCGACGCGGACATCGTTAACGGTCGCTACGGGCAGCTCACTCACCCGCCGCCAGCCGTCCGTGATCTTATAGGTATAATACAATCCCTGATCGAAAGACGCCAAGTAGACGGCCAGGCTGTCTTCCGGATCTATAGTCATCACGTTCACGTTGAGTTCGGCGATCGATCCCGGCCGGCCGCTGGTCGTCGGCACGCTCGTCATCGATTGCCAGCTGTCGCCGCTGTTCGTGGACAAAAAGACGCTGCTGTCGACGCCGCCGCTCACGCCGGAAGAATTGGTCGTCACCGAACAGGCCGAGGCCAGTAATGCCACCAAAGGCAACAGGATGAATAATCTTAGATTTTTTAACGACATATATTATAGATTAATGACGATTTGTTCCAGGACCAGGCGCGGATTGACGTTCGCCGCCAGGTATTCCCTGGCCTGCGCCAGGAGCTTCAGCTGCCGGAGGATGAGCGGGGTGCTGTCGCCGCCAGCGGCCGCGCTCAGCACGGCTAAAGTCTTTTCCAAGCTGGCGCTGAGCGCCGAATGTTGCAAACGTTCCGGTTGGCCCAGGTTCAGCAGAAACAGGTCGCGAGACAGGCTTTCGGCCAGATTGATCAGCTCGCCGGCCGCGGCGGTCGCCTGCTTGCTCCAGGTGCGGTCTTTAAAAAACTTTTCCAATACTGCCAGGCGTTCGTTCAAGCCGAGCGCCGGCAAGGAGAGCCAGTGTTCCGCTTTCTCCAGATAAGCAGCGTATTCTTCCGGGTGTTCCAATAAGTGCAGGGCGATCAGCGGCCGGCCCAATGCCAGATTAGCCAGATCCTTGGCTAAGGAACGGTTGGCGCCGTAATTTTCAATGAGGTAATCATAGATGATTTCGGCCGGTACGGGGTGGAAGTACAAGATCTGGGATCGGGAGAGAATAGTCGCCGGCAGTTGGTTCTCGTCCGTCACCAGCAAGATGACGACGACTTGCTCCCGCGGTTCTTCCAGGGTCTTCAATAAAGCGTTTTTCGCTTCCTCGCTGAGCAACTCCGCTTCTTTGATAACACCGATCTTATAGGAATTCAAAAAAGAACTCAAATTAAGCAGCTTGATGAACTGGCGCGTCGCCTCAATAGAAATCCCTTTCTGATCGGCCTCCGGCGCCAAGATATGCAAATCACTGTTAAAACCGGTCGGGTTGCCCTGCAGATTGCGGGCGAAAGCCAAAGCGATGGTAGATTTACCAAGCTCCTCGGCGCCGGCGAAAATATAAGTCTGGGCGATCCGCCCGTTCTTCAGGCTGCGCTCCAGGAATTCGATGACCTGATCATTGCCGATGCGCGGCCAATTGTATTCCGTCTGCGCCATATCTTAAAATTAATAACTTTCCGGCTTTAATTAACGCCGGCCTTGATCTGAGTCAAGTCGCCGGTCTTGATGCCCAGACCGAGACTGCGCATCACGTTGAAGGCGTCGCTCGGCCGGCCTAGATAATGCAGCTTCAGGCGGACCGGATCGAAATAATAAGCTTTGCCGCTGTCTTGCGTCTTTATCAAGATGCGTCCGGCCAGGCGCCGCCAGGCGCTAGGATTCTTCTCCAACGCGGCGAAGTCCTGATTGGAGATGCCCAAGCCCACCCGACGCATCACATCAAAGGCGTCGCTCGGCCGGCCTAGATAATAACGCTTACTATCCGCGGGATTGACATACCAGGCCTGGCCTTTGTCTTCTACCTGCAACAGGATCCGGCCGCCCAGCCGGCCAGATAGGCCGGAGGCGGTGCCGGACGAGGAACCAGAGCCGGAATCGGCGTTGGAAACGGCGACGGCGCCGGCGGTCACACTCGATAAATTAAAAGTCTGGCCAGCGCTGAGCAGGTATTTGGCGTTCGTGGCGAAAGAAACCGTATAAGCGCTGCCGTTCTTGGCATAAAAAGCCTGGCCGAATTCCTGGTTATCCTTACCGTTATAGACGGCCAGATACGGACCGGCAGCCAGAGAAACGACCGCGGATTTGCCGCCGCTGAGCTTGACCGTCCCGGCCTTATCCTGGCGATAATAACTGTTATTGCCGCCGCTAGCCAAGGAATACAAGGTCAGCGAATTGCCAGCGCCGGACACCTGGGAATTGGACAGGTTGAAAGTGATGCTGCTCGTCACCAGCTTGGTGCTGTTACCGCCCTGGTTGATAGTAGCTCGGCCGAAGACGTTTTCCCGGTTCAAATCATCTACGGATGCCAGGACATAGCTGCCGGCCGGATATTCAAAACTGAAATAACCCTTGGCGTCAGTCTTGGTCTTGAGTAGCGGCTGCCCGGTGGCGGCGCCGTTCGTACCCAAGGCATACAGCCGGATCTCCCGATTGGCGATCGGATGTGCGGACGCGTCGCGCAATGCGCCGCTTAAGCCGCTGAATTTGGCCTGAAAGGAATAATCCTTATCCTGAGGGATAGTGATATTATAAAAGGTGGCGAGATTGCCGCTCGTGTCCTTGGCGCTTAAGGCATAATCGCCGGTTTGCCCGCGGCGATAAGTGTTGAAGGGCGCGACATAGACCGTCGCCTGTCCGCCGCCATCCGTTTTCAGGTTAGCGATCAAATCGCTGCTCTGGAAGAAGGGATGCATGTCCGCGTCGTATTCCTGAGCATAGAGGGAAAAATTATAATTGCGGAGCAGCTGCCCCCGGCTATCACGTAAAACTACGCGCAACGCCGGCAGATACTTGGTCACGCTCCGGTCATAATCGCAGACGAAGCGCGTCACGCTGTAGAACCAGAATTCGCCCAGATCCGAGCGTTTGTCCCAGACTTTCAAAGCGTAGAGTTCGCGGGGGTCCGGCCGGAAACTGACAGCAGCCTGACCGGAATCGGCGATCGTGCCGCCGCCCACGCGATTACCGGCGGTCGGCGCGCCGTTGGCGTCGATATTCTGCTCGTATAATTCGAATTTCGCCCCGGGAATGATGTCGCCGGCATAATTGCGCAAAGTCAAAGTAAAGGTGGAATTATTCTGACAAGCGGTCGTGACCGACGACGAGGTTTCCTCCGCGGTCAGGGTATATTGATTCGCCCGGCCTTCATCGATCGCGACATCCCAAAAATATTGATAGACCCCGTTCTTCCCCTTGACGCTGAGCACGTAGATCCCGGCCGGCGCTTCGAAAACGCCATAACCGTCGGAGCCGAGCGTGAAATCGCCAGCCTTGGTTCCCTTCTGGCGGTTATTGTCCTGATCGACGGTCTGATTGAAGACTTCGATTTTGGTGCCGCTCGGATACAGGGCGCCGGACGGATCCTGCAGTTTGACATTCAGGGCGCTGATATAATAGTTGATCGTAGTCAGTTTTCCGTCACGCACCTGGATATTATAATAATTGAAACGGCGGCCGTTACGAGACAAGTCCAGAGTATAATGATCGCTGATCGTACCGTCCAGGCTGCGTACGCTGCCCTGCGGCAGATAAACCTTGACCTGGCCGCTCACGCCGCTGTTCGGACTGGCTAGTGATTCTTTGAGTTGCCGAAGCGGCTGGCCGCTCTGGCTGTAAATCTGGGAATAAACGTTAAAACCGGTCTTAGTCAGCAGATTTCCGGTGGCGTCGTGCAGGATGACAAGGATGCCGCTCAAGGTCTTGGTCAGGGTCGCGGTCTGCCCGCAATCCAGTTTTTGTCCGTAATACCAGAAGCTGGCGCTATCCTTGCTGATGGTCTGGATCCGGACGGCATAGGTATCGCTGGCTACGCTGCTGTTGCGCCAGCTCAGATGCACGGTGCCCAGGACCGAGTCCGTGCTGCCGCCGGCTACTTTGGCGGACGGACGCGCGTCGCCGTTGGCGTCAGTCACCTGCTTATAGACATCGACTCGGGCATTGGGGATGAAAGCGCCGCTCGGGTCCTTCACTACGACATCCAAAACAGTATTCTCGCTGCAGGTATCGGCGGCCGCAGCGGGCCGAGGCAAAACGGCTGAAAAACTGAACGCCAATAAAACGACGCCCAAGCCGGCCGCCATTCTTTTAATCACTTCACAACCCTTAATCATAGATTTAATAAATTATCTTTAATCTAAAGTATGAACTTCGCTGATGTTGCCGATTTCCGGATTCAAGGTCAGATTATAAGTATTGCCCGCCGCCGTCACCCGCAAGACCTGCAGGCTGTAAGTCGCCTGCGGCTTATAATCATTGGTCAGATCGGCTTCCACCGTCAATTCGCTGGCGCCGGACTTGTTAATACGCAGATAATTGATCGGAAAATTAATCCAGCCATTATTGTCCACCTCCGCGGCCCGGGCGACAACCTGGCCGTCTTTAAGCAAACGAAAATTCTCCCAATCATCCTTGCCGGCCGAACCGTTATTCAGGAAAACGATTTCTTTGATGATGGCATCTTCGCTGCCGGATGCTTCCGACACGGCCAGACGGCTGATCAACCGGCTGCCGCCGGCGACCGTGCCGTCCGTATCCAGGGGCAGGGCCTGGAATTTAAGCTGCGCCAATATCTTGTCATTGGCGACCAATTTGAATTGCGTGCCCTGAATAGGCCAGGCGTCAGCGGTGGCCGGCAAAGAAGCCGTGACACCGGAGGCGCTGGTCAGCTCCAGTCGCATCATCTGATTTGTGCAGGTCGGACAGGCCGCCAGATCGGCCAGAATCCGAATAATCTTCTCTTCGTTCGGCTTGAACTCGAGCGGCGGGCGCATTTGGACGATGATCTGATGGTCGGTCTGGCGCCAATTGATATTAGCGTCATAATCATGATTATTTTCGTCAAAGGCGACTATATTGCCGACGATGCTGCGCGTATAAATGCCGCTGAGATCAAGGGTGAACGCGGTCAAGGTGGCAATTTGATCCGGCGCCCGGAACCGAAAAATGCCCAGCAGGTTCCGGTTGGTATTGGTAACCAGGCTATTATCATTAGTGACCGGGACCGGGTCACTCAGTACGGTCAGACGAGGCGTATCCGCGGCCGGCTCTTCCCAGCCGACATCGGCATAGCCCGCCGTCTGATACTGGGCCAGGTCGGTGACACCGACTTCCAAAACCGGATCGCCGGCCAGATTAAAACTGATCAGATCGGCCGGACTCTTTATCAAGACTTTGCGGGCGCCGCTAATGTAATATATATCCTGTCCGCCGGCAGCTCGGAACAACCGGGCGACCGGCCACTGGCTTAATTCCGCCTGGCTGACAGTCTTGATATCGGACCATTTATTCCCGTAGCTTAAATAGGAAGTTTCGTTGATGTACGGTTTCTTAACGCTGTAACGATGGCTCAAGAAATAGACAGTCGGGCTGTCTGCCGTCTTGACCTGAGTGGCGGCCGCGGAGAGCGCTGAGGCGCCGAGAAGTGAAAAAAATAAAAACAGCAAAACCGGAAAAATCGCTAAATAGCGCTCAGGATTTTTTTTATTTAATTCTAGCATAATAAAATCATTAATAAACTGATCTCGTCCATCTGATTTCATTGTAGCATACTTTTTGATGATAATAAACCAATATTTATCCAATTTTTCATTGATTTTTGCCACCCAAACTGATATATTGGTAGCAGTTTATAATCTTCGCGATCATGCTTATCCGTTTGAAACAAGTCATCCTGCTGTTGGGGGATCTGCTGGGTTTGCATCTGGCTCTGCTGGCTACTTTGGCGATACGCTACCCCTCCACTCTGATCGGCCATCATTGGCTGCGGCATTGGCCGATTTTTTGGCCGGTCTTCCTGATCTGGCTCTTGCTCATCTATATCAATAATCTCTATAGCTTGAACTGGCGGGTCAAAAGCCGGGAATTCCTGAGCGGCAGCCTCAGCGTCGCCATTACCAGCGGTCTGCTCTCGATCCTTTATTTCTATCTCAACGCCAACACGGAAATAACGCCGAAGACCAACCTGGCGATCTTCAGCTTGCTGTTCCTAGTCTGGTTCCTGCTTTGGCGCCGGCTGATGCAGCTAGCCATACACTCGCCGCTGCTCAAGGAAAACCTGGCGCTGATTGGCGATAACCAGCGCGCTAAAAAACTGGCTGCGGAATTGGCGGCCCGGCCCGGCGCCGGCTACCGGATAGCCTGGACGGCGGCCGGACCGGCTGATCTGGCCGTCCTGCCCGAAGCCGTCCGGAGCCAAAATATCCATACGGTCGTGGTGGCTGATGATTTCGGCGATAATGAACGGATCAGCGCCGCGCTCTTTGCCTGCCTGGCCTATAAGATCAGCTTCTTCAACTATCCGGATTTCTATGAACTGCTGACCGGCAAAGTTCCGGTGGAAGCGATCGGACCGGACTGGTTCCTGACCAACTTGCAGGAAGGGACGAAGAATTATTTTGATTTCTTCAAGCAGTTGGTAGATTATATCGCCGCCGTCTTGATCCTGCTCGTTTCTCTGCCCGCCTGGCCGCTTATCGCTCTCCTGATCAAGCTGGGCAGCCGCGGGCCGGTTTTTTTCCGGCAAGCGCGCCTCGGCCGGCACGGCCAGTCTTTTACGGTCATCAAGTTCCGGACGATGCGGGTGGAAAACAATAATCTGGCGATGACGGCCATAGACGATGAAAGGGTCACTAGCTTCGGTTCTTTCCTGCGCCGTAGCCGGCTGGATGAAGTACCGCAGACCATCAACATCCTGCTAGGCGACATGAGCCTGATCGGCCCGCGGCCCGAACGACCGGAATTCGCCGCCGAACTGGCCAGGCAAATCCCCTTCTACGCGACCCGCCTGCTCATCAAGCCGGGCCTGACCGGCTGGGACCAGATTTCCGGCAAATATCATTCCTCATCCCTGCCGGACAGCCTAGAAAAACTGCAGTACGACCTATTCTACCTGAAACGGCGTTCAGCTTATCTAGATGTTTCCATCGCCCTCCGGACTATCGCGACTATTTTCAACCGGAACGGAAGATAAAATATGACCAGCTACGGCAAAAAGATATTTAAACTATTGCGGCGCCCCTGGCGCGTCTTCCATCTGGCTCGCATCCGTTTCTTCCATTGGTTCGGCGATTCGACTCTGAACGACGGCGAGCGATTTGATCCGATCATCCACCGCCGTTTCGGCGTAACTGAAACCAGCAGCCTGGCGCGCTACCGATTCGCCCAATCGGTTATCGGCGCGACCGGGGAAATCCTGGACATCGCCTGCGGCACCGGCTACGGCACTCTGCTGCTCGCCGACAATTGCCAGCGGATCAGCGGGGTAGACACCGAGGCTGCCGCCCTTGATTTCGCCCGCCGTCATTATCAACGGTCGGCTAAAATCAATTTCTACCAGGGCACGGTGGCGGATAACCGAATAACCGCCGATGTCATCGTCTGCCTGGAAACCCTGGAACATCTGGATGAAGATCTGGAAACGGCCGTGAACGGCCTTCTGGAACATTGCCGGGAGAAATTGATCGTCAGCGTTCCCTACCAGGAAGAACCGGGGCATAACAAACACCACCGCAAATTCCGCTTAAGCGAAGCTGATTTCCGATTCTTGGAACGATCGGGCCGGCTGAATTTCTATTATCAGTCTCCGGACGGCCGGATCAGTCCGGATAAATATCCGGAAACCGAAACCCTGCTCCTGGTCTGGGAAAGGATTCGGCCGGCAAAAGAACCGGTAACGCCGGCGCCTAAAATATCCGTCGTCATCCCCAATTGGAACGGCGAACGCTTCCTTGACACCTGCCTGGCCAGCTTGCAATCCCAGAGTTATCAAGATTTCGAACTGATCATCGTCGACAACGGTTCGCAAGATGATTCCTTATCCATCGTCAACCATCTTTATCCCGACGCCCAAATCATCAGGAATGAAGACAACCTCGGCTTCAGCCGGGCGGTCAATCAAGGCTGGGAACGGGCGGCGGGATTATATGTCTTTCTGCTGAATAACGATACGGAATTAACTCCGGATTGCCTGGAAAAATTAAACGATTTCTTGGACCGCCAGCCCCAGGCCGCCGTGGCCGCTCCCAAGATGCTATATTTCGCAGACCGCCGCCTGATCAATGATGCCGGCGACCGGTTATCGATCTACGGTCTTGCCAGCAAGCGCGGCCAAGGCGAAATAGACCGCGGACAATACGAGGTTATAGAACGGATTTTCGGCGCCTGCGCCGGCGGCGCCATTTACCGGAAAGAGGTATTGGAACGCCTGCAGGGTTTCGCCGCGAACTTTTTCGCCTATCTGGAAGACGTTGATTTGAGTTTCCGAGCCAACCTGATCGGCTACCAGACCTACTTCGTGCCCGCCGCGCGGCTCTACCACGTCGACGGCGGCACCAGCCGGCAGCGACAGAACCAAACTTATTTCCTGATGGTCAGGAACGGCCTCTACCTGATTTTTCGAAATTATCCGCTCGCCCTGCTGATCCCGCTCCTCCCCTGTCTGCTCCTGGGCCAGCTGCGCAATTTCTTCAGCAGCCGCCGGCACCATTACCGGGCGGAGCTGGTGCAAGCCTACCGCGAATTCTGGCAAGCTCTACCCCGCCTGATCGAGGAACGCCGGACGATCCAGGCCGCCCGCCTGATCAGCGCTTATGAGATCTGGAAATTGCTGGATAAAAAATATCCTTTCCCTATCAAGCGCCACATCTATGGACTTTTCTTTCATCATCGTTAACTACCGTACGGCGGAATTGACTGTTCGCTGCCTGACGTCGATCCTGAACAACTGTCGCGGATCGTACGAGATTATCGTTATCGATAACGGTTCGAATGACGGCAGTGCCGACCGCCTGGCCGGCGAATTCGCCGAGCGCATCCGGCTGGTTCGCAATCAGGAGAATCTCGGTTTCGCCCGGGCGAATAATCAGGGCGCCGAGCTAGCCGGCGGCCAATATTTATTCTTCCTCAACAGCGATGCTTTCTTGAAAACCGATATCCTGCGGGCGGTCGGCGCCGCTTTTCAGGATGACTCTCAGGTGGCCATAGTCGCACCACGATTGGTCGGTGAAGACGGCCGACCGCAGGCCAAAGCTTACGGCCCCTTCCCGAGCCTGGGATACTTATTATATAAAAACCTGATCGCCCGACAGGACAACGATTTCCCCCGGCGCGCTGATTGGACCAGCGGAGCGGCCCTGGCTATCAGGCGGGAGGTTTTTCGGGCGCTGGGCGGCTGGGATGAAAATTTTTTTCTTTATCTGGAAGATGTCGATCTGTGCTGGCGGGTACGGCAGGCCGGATACCGAATAAAACGAGAGTTGTCGGCCGACGTCATCCACCGCCAAGGCGCCAGTCTGGCGGCTAGTCCGCTCAAAAGAGATCTATACTTCCAATCCCAGGAATATTTATTCGCCAAGCATTACGGCCAATGGGCGAAGACCATCCTGAGACTCATCCGCTGGCCATATCGACATTTAGCGCTTAAGCCACGTCAATAATCTAAACTGAACACCATCATGAAAATCGGCATTAATCTCATCCAATATACCGACCGGCAAGGCATCGAGGTCTTCGCCCAGAATCTGATCGAGCATCTAATAGTCGCCCCAGGCGACGAAGTGATACTATTCACCAATCAATGGTCGCAATCGCTAATAGACCAGCGGCCGGCGGCCGTAAGAGTGATCAACCATGATTTTAAAAAACTCACTCGCCTGGCTCTGATCATTTATCAGCAATGGCGCTTGCCTCGCTTGCTCCGGGCCGAAAAAATCGATGTCTTGTTCTGTCCGTCCCTGGCCCTGCCGCTCTTTTACCGAAAAAAAGTCGTCACTATCCACGATCTGGCTTTCTGGCGCTTCCGGGAAGAGTCCCGTTTCTGGTCCCGGTTATTCCTATATCCGGCCATCTGGTCGGCCAAGCATTTTTCGCTGGCTATTGTGACAGTATCCGAATTCGCCAAACAAGAAATCAGCCGGCTCCTAAGAATCGATTCGGATAAAATAAGCAATATTTCCGAGGGGGTGCCGGTTCAGTATCGGCTAAATCCGTCAAAACCGGCTACGGCGCCACAACCGACCGCTAAACCGTATTTCTTGTACCTGGGCAACATGTATCCGCGCAAGAATCTGGCTGGGCTAATCATGGCCTTCAAGATATTCAGCGCCCGGCGACCTGCTTATTCACTGATCATTGCCGGCAAGCAGAACAGCCTGATGCCGGCTCTGGAACGGCTGATCCAGGAGCTCAAGCTAGACAGACAAGTCCGCTTCACCGGTTTCATCCCCGAAGAAGACAAGGGCGCCCTGATCCAGCAAGCCGTCGCCCTGGTACTAGTCTCCCGTTATGAAGGTTTCGGATTACCGGTATTGGAAGCCCAATCCTTAGGGGTGCCCGTGCTGGCCGCCCGAGCGGCCTCTCTGCCCGAGGTGGCGGGCGATGCCGCAATCTTAGTCGATCCGGAAGATATCGCCGCCATCGCAACCGGCCTGGCCAAGCTGGCGGATGATCAAGCCTTACGTCTGGACCTGATCGAGCGCGGCTACGAAAATGTCAAACGCTACTCCTGGAACGATTCCGCCGATCGGCTTTACCGTATCTGCCAACAATGCTTTAAGCTATGAGAATCCTACAGATCAATAAATTCTATTATCCCTGGCTGGGCGGCGTGGAAAAAGTCGTCCAGGATATCGCCGAGGGGCTGAACGGCCAAGCCGGCCTGACTATAGACGTCTTGGCCTGCCAGGTTCGGGGAGCGCGCCAGCAAGAACGGATTAACGACATTACCGTCTACCGCGCCGCGAGCAGCGGAAAGCTTCTGGGCATGCCGCTCTCCTGGGATTTTTTCCGGCTCCTAGCCAAACTCCGGACGAACTATGACGCCGTTCTGATACATCACCCCTTCCCGCTCGCCTTCCTGGCCTGGCCGCTGCTCAAAGGCAAGCCATTATTCATCTGGTACCATAGCGATATCGTCCGTCAAAGATGGAGTAAATGGTTATTCCTGCCTTTCCTTAAAATCGGTTTACGGCAAGCGACCGCAATCTTCGTCGGCAGTCATAATCTGCCGGCGTCTTCACCACTTTTAAAAAAATATGCTGATAAATGCCGAGTGATCCATTTCGGCGTCGATCTCGACCGCTTCACTGCTGATGCCGAAACGAAAGAAGCGGCCAGAAAAATCAGGCAGACTTACGGCCGACCGCTGCTCTTAAGCGTCGGACGCCTGGTCCCTTATAAGGGATTTGATTATCTGATCAAGGCTTTAAAGGCCGACCAGACACCGGACAAGAGCGGCCAAATGCCTGGCGCGGCAGCGAAACTGATAATCATCGGCGCCGGGCCGGAAGCGGGCAGATTGGCGAATCTTATCAAACGGCTGGACCTGGGAAATCGGGTCAAAATCATCGAACCGGTGCCTGATCTGCGGCCTTTTTACGCCGCCTGCGACTTGTTCATTCTTCCTTCTGTGACTAACAATGAGGCCTTCGGCTTAGTCCAGCTGGAAGCGATGGCTTATGGTAAACCGATAATAAACACCGCTTTGCCGACTGGCGTCAGCGAGGTCAGCCCACATAACATCAGCGGCCTGAGCGTCCCGCCCCGCGATCCGCTGGCCCTATCTCAGGCCATCAACCAGATATTGGGCGATGACCGGCTAAGAGCCGAATTCGGAGCTAATGCCCGGCAACGGGTAGCAGAAAATTTTAATCAAATTAGTTTCCGGCAGAAGCTATTAAGAATATTGCTTGGATCATAAACGTATATTTGACAGTAGACAATAAAAATTGTATCATGATTGCACTTAATCGACTTTAATTAATAGTAATTTCACAATATAAAGGGAGGAATTGATGAAAAATAGCAAGTTGTTTTCCTCGTTAATAATTCTGCTCCTAGCCGCTACCGGCTGCCACGAATTGCCAACGGCAGCGGAGGATAACAAAACGACCCGGTTCTTAGTCTATAATATGACTATAACCGACAATGGCGCCTGGCAGGAAGAATATTTACTGCTGCTACCCGGCCTGAAGGAAACCGCTCAGCCTGAACAGCGGTTCATTAATATCGACTATCGTGGTGACACATTGCGGATAGTCAGAGAATATTATCCAGAAAATGCTGATAACATCCAATTATACTTCTCATCTTTACCAAAAGACGATATTAATTTGCTAATTAATGATGCTGGCCGCGTTTTTATCAATCCGGACCGGATCGCAGCTGTGCCGGAGACTCCTGGTTTGAGCGGAAACGGCGGTTTACGATTCGCCTATGCCAAGAGCTGGATATACCAAGGGAACCTAAGCCTGTTGGATACTTTGGAGATATACTATCTAGACGGCACCTGGAGAAAACTCAAAATTGACCGCGAACAGATACTGACTGCGGTTCGCCAAAAACTGCAAAATTCCGGCAGCCGGAAAGAACCGACGATGTTAGATCCGTTCGACATATCGGTCGACGGAAAAAAATTTCAAATTCTAATAAGGCCAAACGCGATAAGCGCGTTGGCAAAATAACAAATGTTTCACGAAATAAAAATCCAGATCGAATAAGGTCTGGATTTTTCATAAGCCGAAGGAATAAGCCGCTTCAAAGCCGGCCGCGATTTATTTTTAACTCCACCCGGCCCCGGCCGATCTTCTTGATGCGCCGGGGAAAACCGCCGCTCATAAATTCCGCCGCGACCATAGCGTCGATACCCAGGCCGTATCTGGCGCCGGTTTCAGCCATTTCCTGGACAAGCAATGCCTGGCGGGCCCGCTGCGTATAATGCGGTTCAATGATGGTATCTTTGATAATGCCGAGCCCTTTGACCAAAGCACTGCCGCCCGGACCGCCCTTAGACCGCAAGTACGCTCCCAAGACCATCGCGCCCGCGGATTCGCCGATGACGACCGACGCCTCACTGATTAATCGTCGGAGCCGCGGACTGGCTTTAAGTTTCTTGAGCAAATTAAAATTCTGACTGCCGCCGCTGATGAATACCAGCGGTCTTTTTACCTTAGCAATATCGCCGCGGCGCGCCGCGTTCAAATATTCTATGCCGCCAGCCAGCCGGGCATAGCGCCCGAACCAGTCGCCGGTCCATTCCGCCTCATTAGTCGTAATACGGGCGAAAGGAATATGCAGGACCTGCCGCGGCTTAATTTCATTAATGATCTGGACGATCATTCTGACTTCCCGCTCTGCCTGTCCGCTTTCGGCGCCGCCGAAGAGAATTAATTTCATAATATTAAACTAATGGAAATAAATGATAATGGCGGAACCGATGAAAACCAAGGCGCCGCCGAGGTAAAAACAAATATTAGGCTGGCTGCGCAAGATCAGGATGCTAAACAAGACCACGAAAAAGGGATAAGTAATCTCAATCATCGATGCCGCCGAGGCGCCGATCAGCTTGATGCCGGAAAAAATCAGGAAGTTAGCCAAGGCGGCCAACAGCAACGAGCTGATGATGAGCGTCCAGTTCAGGCGGCCGGAGGACAGCAGCGCTTTTATCGAGCCGTGATCGAAAAACAAGAACGGCAATACCAGAAGAGCGGTCAACAAAGAATCGACGAATAGCAAGGCCATGGGAGAAGTATTGTGCAGAATCTTCTGGTCAATGGTATAGACCAAGCCCCAAAGTATCGCTGCCCCGATGGCGAAAATAAAACCGTTCATAGGTTAATTATTTGAGAATCCGCAAAGAATGGCTCCAATTGAAACCGCCCCCATCCGGACGCGGCGTCCCGTCCGGCACGGCGGCGTATTGGCCGATGCGGACGAATAAGAATTTATCCGGTACGGCCGTATTCATCAAAAAATACTGCAAGCCGTTGGTTTCAGTATAAATTGCCGGACACTTATCGGCACCGCCCCACCAGGGACCATCCGGATTGTCGCTCGGCGGAAAAGAAATGGTCGCGGCGACGTAGTCGGGCAGTTGCTGCTCGGTATCCGCCGTCGGGAATACCTTGACAAAGCAATCAGCCGGACTATATCCCGCCAGGAATCTCGCCTGGAGCGCCTGCGGCAAACTAAGGTCGGGGTCCTTAGCGAATAGCTCGACCGACTGGTCGCCGACCATGATCTTGTTGCCGGATTCGCTGATGGCCGGATGGCGTTCGTCATCCGGCCGATAGGTGAAGCCGACGCCGAGCTGATCTGAATAATAGGTCTGCGTGCCCGGCTCCTTGCCGGCCAATCCAAAAATGCGCGGTAAATCTGCTTGAGGCTCACCGCCCAGCGCGCCTGGCTGCCGCGACTCAGCATAACCATCAAAGCGGCCGCCTGGCCGGTCGCCATGGAAATAATAGACGGCCGAAACGGCTACCGTCAGCACAGCTGCGATGATGACCGCCAGGATGAAATCCTTTTTTTGGTTCATATGATCTAACAATAAACGATACCCGACATTTTACGTTTTAAGTCATTAAGATAATAATAAGGCGCTGTTCTCATCTTTAAAGCATGATGCACTTCTCTGGAAATTAGATTTTTATCAGTTTTCATGATTTTAAGTAAGAGGGCAAAAAAGGTGCAAGGCTCATGCTTGCCGGTTTCCTGAAAATTCAACATATTAATAAGGATGGGGGCTAAAATTCTATTATCAATTTTCAAGAAATCATTAACTATTTTTTTATCCTGAAAAATCTTGTCCCCTTTAAGCTCAATCTGTTTTAATATTTTTTTCAATTTTTCTGACTCACTACCAGATAATAAGGCCAGTTGCTTAGAAATATTTACTTGCTTTCTGTCTGTTAGTTCTTTTTGCAGTAATAAAACTACCCAATCATCAGAAAGATTAATTAAATTATGAAAATTGCCCCAGCCGTTTTCTTTAACAACATAAAACCAATTTTTCCAGGATTTTAACTGCTCTCCATAATATTCAGTTGAAAATTTATTGTAGTCAGAATATGAAGAATTTTTTTAGTCGGCACTTCTCTGAAAAGAGAAAATATGAATTTGACTTCCTTGCTTACGGGAGCAAATCCCTTGTTTTCCGGCTTGATTTTTCCAAGAATCTTGATTTTAGCTCGCCGTGCCTCGGGGTGAGGACTTAATAGATTAATCTTATCGGCCGTAAATCCGTGCGGCGGGAGCAAAATTATCCTATTGATTATATGTAAATCCTCTTTTTTTAGACGAATTGAAAAGCTCGCAGGCCTTTCTACAATTTCTCGCTCTCCTGGTAAAAATTTACTCAAAACTCGATTAAAAAGTTTCGATTGATTAATTTGTACAAAATTATATTTTATCATTAAGTCATTTTTCCTCAGATAATTAAATATTACCTCCTAACCCTAGAAAAATCAATCTCCGTCAAGCTGAACATTTTCATAACGTTAATAGCTGTTCATCCTAATCTTCTGCGAACCCTTTTCCCAATCACAAAATAAAGACACCCAAACGGGTGTCTTTATTTTAGGCGCGGAGAGAGAGGGATTCACCACCCGGGCCTCCGGCGCACAAGTGCGCATCGTCGGCCTTTCGAATCCCGAACGCGAGCCGCGCAGGCGGCTCGCTCCTCTCTCCGCAAGCAAAAACCGCCTTTCGGCGGTTTGCTTGCGGAGAGAGAGGGATTCGAACCCTCGATACCCTTTCAGGTATACCGCCTTTCCAGGGCGGCGCACTCGACCACTATGCGACCTCTCCTTAACTTTCTTTATTTTTATGCCCGCCAGTCATCGCTTATCGACGATCGCGTCTACCAAACCGTATCAATTCTTCTGACTCCTAACTCTGCCCCAATTTCTGCTCGATGACCGTCTTGAGCCCTTCGATCCTATCACCGTTGGAATCGACGAAATCGGCATACGGCCGGGCGCCGAGGATCAGTTCGCCGCCGACGAACATGGTCGGCGCGCCCTGCACCTTATATATCTGCGCTTCCGCTACCGCCCGTTCTATTTTTCCTGATTTTTCTTCATTAGTCAAGCAAGCCCGGAAAGACGCTTCGTCCAGATCGATCTGTTTCGCGTAAGTATCCAAATCCAGTCCCGCCAGTTGTTGATTTTTAGCCCGTCGGAATAGCAAGGCGCGCATTTCCCGCCATTTTCCCTGCTGGCCGGCGCAATCCACGGCCAAAATGGCCTGATTCTCCGCTGGCGAATTCTTCATGATAAAAGGCCGGACCACGATAGCCAGACGGTCGCCCGCCTCCGCTTTTATTTTTTCCAGGGTGTCGGCTAAAGCCGCGCAGTAAGCGTTGGTATAATCTTCATAGACAAAAACCTTGAGCGGCGCGCTGGCCGGACCGAACATCTTGTCATCGGATTTCACCGCCGGAATCTGATTGGCGGCATAACTCTGAGCCAGGGTGCCGGACACATTATTCAGCCTGGCTAAAACCGCTCCCTCCGGCGCCGGCGTCGGTCGCCGGCCGCTCCGGGCGACGATAATTAAAACAATGACGACTAAAATAACGGCGATGCCGGTCGGCCATAAGTATTGCCGATTCTTCGCTAAGCGCCGTCGGAAATTAGCCAGGCTGTTCTTGGACATATATTTTTTATTTAGCTTGTTCCAAAATCTTAGCCGCTTGCAAAACCGCGGCTTCGGAGAGGCGCGGGCCGATCAGCTGGGCGCCGACCGGGAGCGGCGTACCCTCCCGATGCTCGACCAGGCCGGCCGGCACGGAAATCGCCGGCAAACCGGCCAGCGAAGCGCCGGACATGAAAACGTCCTCCAGATACATCGCTAAGGGATCGTCCAGATGTTCGCCGATCTTGAAAGCCGGATGCGGCGCGGCCGGCGTCAGCAACAGATCAACTTCCTTAAACGCCGCGGCAAAATCGTTGATGATCAAAGTCCGAACCGCCTGCGCCTTCTTATAATAGGCATCGTAATAACCGGCGCTGAGCGCATAAGTGCCGAGCATGATACGCCGCTTGGCCTCCGGGCCGAAGCCGCTGCCGCGGCTATATTTATAAAAATCCTGAAGATTATCCGCCTCCTGATGCGCCTTGCCCCAGCCGATGCCGTCAAAACGGGCCAGATTGGAACTAATTTCCGATGGCGTAATGATGTAATAGACCGGGATGCCGTATTTCGTATAAGGCAGGCTCACTTCTTTGAATTTGGCGTCGGCCGCTTCCAGCTTCTCGGCCGCGGCCCGCACCCGGGCAGCGACACGAGAATCCAAATCTTTGATGAAATACTCTTTCGGCCAGCCGATGGTCATTCCTTTTAGATCCTTAGCCGCCGCCACCGCCTGTGTATATTTCCCGACCGGCTCCGGTGTCGTAGTCGCGTCATGTTCATCCGGGCCGGCAATCACCTGCAACACCAGGGCGGCGTCTTCAGCCGTCTTGGTCAAAGGACCGATAACATCAGTGGAGGAAGTCATGGACAGCAAACCGAAACGGGACACGCGGCCGTAACTCGGCTTCAGCCCGAACACACCGCAGAAACTGGCCGGATAACGGATGGAGCCGCCAGTATCGGAACCGATGGCGAAAATACACATATCGGCCGCGACTGCGGCCGCGCTGCCGCCAGAAGATCCGCCGGGCACGTGACTTAGGTGTCGAGGATTATGGGTCGGGCCGTAGGCGGAATTTTCGGTCGAGGCACCGTGGGCGAATTCATCCAGATTGGTCTTCCCTAAGAGGACGGCGCCGGCCTGCTTTAATTTCTTGATGACCGTCGCGTCATAAGGCGCCAGATAATTCTCAATGATCCGCGAAGCGGCCGTCGTTGCCAGGCCCTTGACCATGATATTGTCCTTGCACAGATACGGGATGCCCAGCAAACCACCTTTCTCGCCGCGCCGCAGCCGCTCATCGGCCGCTCGGGCCGCCGTCCGGGCTTCGTCGGCGCAAACCAAGAGGCAGGCGCGGATATCCGCGTCAACTTGGGTAATGCGCGCCAGACAGGCTTCCGTCAATTCTAGGGCCGTGATTTCTCTTTTATCCAGTTTTGTCCGGGCTTGTTGTAAAGTCAATGTGTTCAAGCTCATATTATAAGACTCGTTTTACTTTGATCTGACCGCCTTCAAGTTCGCCCTGACGCAAGGCGGCGGCGACTTCGGATTGATCCCAGGGCTTGACTTCATCAGGGCGCCAAACATCGGCCAGGCCGCTTACCTGAGCCGTCGGCTCCACGCGGCGAGTATCCACTTCGTTAAGCTGGCTGATGTACGCCAAAATCGAATCCAGTTGTTTCCCGAATTTTTCTTTTTCCTCTTCGGTCAGGCTTAGGCGTGACAATTCGGCGATGTGTTCTATTTCTTCCCGGCTGATGGGCATATAAGATCTGATGCTTAATTTATTTTATAAAAATTTTATCTTTATTTAAAGCTGACATCAGGATGACTCTGCTATACTAAGCGCAGCTGTGGGTCGGGTGGCGGTCCCGAGACGAAGGTTGACTCTTACGTCTTCGGGGTTCGACTCCCCGCCGATCCACCAGCAATTCCGTTGACTCGACCACTGATATCTGCTATAATATTTTTAGTGTCAACCTTCGTCTTAATCAAAGGAACCGTCGCAAGACAGCAAATTCCCCCGCCAGGGGGTTTTTGTTTGGCCTCAGGACTGAATAAGCTGTAAAAACTCCGTTTCGCTTAATATTTTAATTCCCAATTTCCTGGCTTTTTCATATTTCGAGCCGGGCTCCGTGCCGACGACGACATAAGCCGTATCCTTGGCAACGCTCTCTTTAACGCGGCCACCCAATGTTTTTATTTTATCTTTGGCCTGTTCCCTTGTCAAACCGGTCAAAGTGCCGGTCAGCACGAAGATCTGGCCGTTTAGCGGACGCTTCTGCCCCGTCGTTCCGTTGGCCGCGCCACTAACGCTGACTGACAGTCTCACCCCCTGCTCGTTGAATTTCTCCAATAAGCGCAAATTATGTTCGTCGCGCCAAAAAGCCACGATGCTTTCCGCCACTATGGGTCCGACGTCTTCCAAATTTTCCAGATCCGCCGCCGACATCTTTTGGAAATATTTGACTAGATCGCCGACCTTCAATTCGCCTTGAGGCAGTCGGCTGGACAATAAAGCTGCGGTCTCCTCTCCGACATGGCGGATGCCCAAGCCATAGATGAAACGCTCGGCCGCCAGTTTTCGACGGGAATTGATCATGCTGATGACATTATCCGCTTTTTTCTCGGCAAACCGGTCCAGGCTCAACAATTCGTCTTTTTTTAAAGCATACAGGTCGGCCGCATCTTTGATCAGCCCCTCAGTCAGGAATTGTTCGATAAGCTTCGGACCCAAACCTTCCAGGTCAGCCGCGCCCTTGGAAACGAAGTGGATTATCTGGCGCAGGTTGATCGCATAGCAACGCTTATTGGCGCAGCGATAGGCGACCTCACCCTCAGTTTGGATGACTTTTCCGCCGCATATCGGGCAGCGCCGCGGCGGATTGACTTTCTTTTCCTGGCCGCCGCGCAGATTCTTCAAGACTTGCAGGACTTTCGGGATGACGTCGCCGGAACGCTCAATAATGACCGTATCGCCTAAACGCAAATCCAGGCGCCGGATCTCATCGAAATTATGCAGCGTGGACCGGCTGATGGTCGCCCCGCCGACTTTGACCGGCTCCAATACCGCTGTCGGCGTGAGCGCCCCGGTCCGGCCGACCTGCCAGACCACATCGCGCACCTTGGTCGTCGCCTGCTCGGCGGAAAACTTATAGGCCATCATATAGCGCGGCGCTTTGCCGACGACGCCGAGTACCGGCCACAGCTTCAGATCATTGACTTTGACGACCGTCCCGTCTATTTCAAAAGGTAAACCGGCGCGCTTATTCTCCACGGACTGGTAGAAGGCGAAAACCTCGGCCAGGTTCCGGCAGACCCGGTTCTGCGGCAGAGTCTTGAAGCCGAGCAGCCGGGCTAATTGGTCGGCCTGGGCGCGCGTTGCTGCTAATTCGCCCCGCTCATGGTCCGCCAAGAGCAAGTCATAGGCGAAAAATTCCAAATTACGCTCAGCCGTTATCCGCGGATCCAATTGGCGCAAGGAGCCAGCCGTTCCGTTACGGGTATTGGCCAGCAAAGGCTTGCCTGCTCTGGCATATTTTTTATTCAAAGCGGCAAATGTCGCCTTGGTCATTATCGCCTCCCCGCGAATTTCAATAACGCCGTTTTCCGCCAGTCGGGCCACGGCTGCCGCGTCGCGTCCAGACAAGCCGAGACGCTCCAGGCTAGTGCTAGTTGGAACGCGCAATTTCAAAGGAATGCTATTAATGGTTTTGACATTGGTGGTCACGTCTTCGCCGATGCGGCCGTCGCCGCGGGTCGCTCCCTGGACCAAGAGGCCGCGCTCATAACGCAGGTTAATGGCCAGGCCGTCCAGCTTCAATTCGCCGTAGTAATCAGAACCCAGAGAATGCCCCAGATAGTTGACGTTCCGCTCTTCCCAGGCGACCATTTCCGCCTCGCTGAAAGCGTCGAACAAGGAAATCATCGGCCGCGAATGGACCGCTTTCCGGAATTTGGTGAGCGGCTGTCCCGCGACCCGTTGAGTCGGCGAGTCCGGAGTGACCAGATCCGGGAACTCGTTCTCCAACTTAAACAATTCATTCTTCAAACTATCTAAAGCCGCCGGTGAAATGCTTTCCCGGTCTAAAACATGATAGTTATGGCGGTGGAAGTCTATTTCCTGACGGAGTTTGACTAAACGTATTTTGGCTTCGGATTTGGTCATACTTGTCTTTTTATTATAGCATAAAATCGAAAGTTTTATTGAAAAAACCCTCTCATGGCGGGAGGGTTTTGCTACATTGTTTTTAAATCAACTCGACCGTAAAACTATAATGTTCATTTCCGGGGACAATAAATTAGGATCATCCCAAGGAAAGGTTTGTATTATAGCATTACCGCGACCTATCAAGCCCAAGCAATCTTCCTGACTATCAGCCCCCGTCAAATTAATATGTAAAACTTTAAAAGGGACTGCTATGGCGTGCCTGGAAAAGCCGATTTTTATATTCTCGAACCAGCTCGGCCACAGGGAAATGCAAATTACTTTATACTGATCGGCCTCTTTAGATAAGAAGCAGCAAGTGGCATAACCTTTTTCTACGATCCGATGGCGACGCTGGGAAATATATAGTGCGGACTGCTCGGTGGTGAGACACTGATTATCAAGATTGTCGTCTCCGACTGCTGGAAAAATATCTCTGAATCTCGCCTCACGTTTCAAGCTATAAGGATGTACATCTACTGAGGGCGTACACTGTCCAGAAAAAGATAAGCCGCTTTTCTGGTAAAATTTAAGGGTAGCTTGTAAAGACTGGCTATTATTCGCAGTTAATGATTCGACGTTAATTTCAGGCAATCTAAGATGCTCCGCCTCCTCGGTTAACTCTAGAACTTCATCTGAATTAGGCATAATTCCTCCTCTATGAAAAATATAAATCTCAGTGATTACTTGATTGATTATAAATTTAAATGACAATGAACTAATAATAAAATATATCAATTATCAGCTCCAATGTCAACTTGAAAAACGGCAAAAAAATAATGACCTCCTCCCCGCACTCAAAAAGACTGCCCTAACGGACAGTCTTTTTTCATACGGGGTTTCCTTCCGGGCTTTCATTAGAATCCGAGCGTCGCTTCTTGCGGTAGATCCTTCTGGCCTTG
>Ga0265297_10001684_pt1 | contig 50162 bp, 41 predicted proteins | sample Munlanlwell13791_FD_192502 | JGI IMG/M metagenome (GOLD analysis project Ga0265297, IMG submission 192502) | Leachate microbial communities from a municipal landfill in Southern Ontario, Canada - Leachate well 137-91 | ecosystem: Engineered > Solid waste > Landfill > Unclassified | place...
AACCCCGGGATGGGAATCATGAATGATGAACCGTCCGCGGTAGTATGCAGAGGAATGAGATTGGATCGTTTCGGACGGAAGGAACAGATAACATGAAGTTGAGATATGTCCCTGGGCGAAGAGGAAACGGAGAAACGGTGAAGTGGAGATCCGGTTCCTGAGCTTGGCCAAATGGCGAAAAGAATGTGGAAATTGGAAAATGTGAAACTAAGGAAATTGTCAGTTGCACAGTCCTTTTTTCCCTGACCACCATGTTGAGCCAACACAAATCCAGCCACGTAGTGGTGGCATATTTGTAGCCCGGGGTAAAGCGACGAAGGAGCGGAACCCCGGGATGGGAATCATGAATGATGAACCGTCCGCGGTAGTATGCAGAGGAATGAGATTGGATCGTTTCGGACGGAAGGAACAGATAACATGAAGTTGAGATATGTCCCTGGGCGAAGAGGAAAAAGGGAAACGGAGAAACGGGGAAACGTACCTTGGGGTAAACATTTAGGAATTAGTCAGAAACAATGAAAGTGGCACCAACCAAAGATAATGTTCAGAAACTTGCCCGGGATGCGAGGGCCGAGAATGATCGATTTTTCAAGCAACTGAAGAAAAAACCGCCAAAAAACCTCGACGAAATAGTTCAATCCCTTCACGAGGAGGCTTTTGAAAAATTCGACTGTCTCAACTGTGCCAATTGCTGCAGTTCTATAAGTCCGATGATTACCGATAAGGATGTGGAAAGGCTTACAAAGCCCCTCCGCTTAAAGCCTTCCCAGATAATTGAGCAATATATGCACCTGGATGAAGAGCAGGATTATGTGTTCAACCACGCGCCCTGCCCCTTTCTGATGGCCGATAACTACTGCTCTGTATATGATAACAGACCAAAGGCCTGCCGGGAATATCCCCACACAGACCGTAGAAGATTCAGCCAATTGCTCAACCTGACCCTCAAGAACTGTGAAGTATGTCCCATCGTATTCATGGTGGTGGAAGGGCTCAAGGAGAAACTCGCCTGACCAAGTGAAAGAGGTAAAAGATCTATCGAATTTTCCTAATATTGTTGAACAATTCCTTATCTTATGATGAGAATTCTCCTGACCTTTCTGTTATTCATGGCAATGCTGCCCGTCCTTCTTGGACAAACTGCCGGGGAGGGGATTTACAGCTTCATGCAACTGACAAATTCTGCCAAAACTGCCGCTCTGGGAGGTGTGCAAATAGCCCTTCCTGATCCGGATCCGGAATTACTGCTTCAGAATCCTGCCTTGCTATCGCCTGAAATGAATAATACCCTCTCGGTCAATTATGCGAAATATCTGGCCGGGATCGGCTTCGGATATGGTGCCTATGCCAGGGATCTGGGAAAATTTGGGATGGCCGCCATTGGTATTCAGTTCGTTGATTACGGACAGTTTGTGGCAGCCGACGAAACAGGAGTGATAACCGGTAGTTTCAGCGCTTCAGACTATGCCTTGTCGCTCACCTGGGCCACGACATTTGCCAACAACTTCACGGTAGGTGCGTCGATCAAGCCAATCTATTCTCACCTCGAAAGCTATCGTTCATTCGGGTTAGCGGCAGATATCGGCATTGTACGGCATTCGACCAACCATCAGACAACCATTGCCCTGTGTTACAAACAGCTTGGCAGACAGCTGACTACCTATTACGAAGGCGCTTCGCATGAGAAACTGGCCGGATCGCTCCAATTTGGGTATACGCACCAGCTACTGTATGCACCTCTAAGGATTAGCCTAACGGCTTATGACCTGACTAAATGGAGCCCTTCAGTAACAGCAACGGATCCAAACGGAATTGATCTGACTGCCGGCAATAAATCTCTCATCCCAATGCTGATGCGGCATCTTTCGATGGGAGCTGAACTTTTTCCGGAAAATAAAGTAACCCTTCGCATAGGCTATAATTACAGGAGACATTCTGATCTTACCACCACCGACCAGACCGGCCTTGCCGGTTTTACCACCGGATTGGGGATCAATCTTCCAGCCTTGCGGTTCAATTATGCTTTATCAGGATACTCTTTGGGCAGCATGGTGCATAATTTATCATTGACAGCCAATTTATCCCGGATTCTCTAGTATTCTTTCTCCGGCTCATGGCGAATGACTATCTTTGTGTCAAAGAAAAAACATGACCGATTCTACCAAAAATAAAATTGTAATAGCCATCGACGGATACTCATCCTGTGGCAAAAGCACTGTAGCCAAAGAGATTGCAAAGAAGTTGAATTATATTTTCATCGATTCGGGAGCCATGTACCGGGCCGTCGCACTTTATTGTCTAAGGGCCGGTCTGGTGGTGGACGGACAGATTAACCTGAAGGCTTTGCTGGAAAATCTTGGGAAAATTCAAATTTCATTTGTCTTTAATCCTTCGACAGCGCACAACGATGTCTGCCTGAACGGGGAGAATGTAGAACAAGAGATCAGGCAACTGGCAGTGGCTCAAAATGTGAGCCAGATTGCCGCCATCGCTTCAGTTCGACAGCTTTTGGTGGCCCAGCAGCAGCAGATGGGACGTTCAAAAGGGATCGTCATGGATGGTCGCGACATCGGCACCGTCGTTTTTCCCCAGGCAGAACTGAAAATTTTTATGACAGCGGATGCAAAGATCCGTGCCCAACGAAGGTACGATGAGATGATCGCGAAAAATGAGCCGGTAGATTTCGAGGAGATCCTCAAAAACATCACCGAACGTGATCGCTTCGACGAAACCAGGGAGGAGAGTCCGCTACGCAAAGCGGCAGATGCAATCGTTCTGGACAACAGCCTCATGACAAGGGAGGAGCAATTTGAGTGGATCCTGGGAAAAGCTCAAGAAAAAGTTATGAGATATGAGTTATGAGTTATGAGTTATGAGTTACGAAAAGAGAAATTTTGAAAATTATTGTCAACTATCAAACAGTGATTTAAATGATAATTAATTATGCTACAAGAATACTTAGGTAGTATAACTCATATCTCATAACTCATAACTTTGATCAATTTTTCATAAATGAACAAAATCATTTCCGATGAAGATTGAAGTCGACAAAGGTTCCGGGTTTTGCTTTGGCGTTGTGGAGGCCATCCGCCGGGCGGAGGAACGGCTCGAACAAGACACGCACCTGTTTTGCCTTGGAGATATAGTCCACAACAATTCGGAGGTGGATAGGCTGAGGAAGAAAGGATTGACAACCATTTCCCACGAGCAGTTTTTCACCATGAGCAATACAACTGTCTTATTGAGGGCCCATGGTGAACCACCCGAAATCTATAAATATGCGCAGGAAAATAACATCAAACTGGTTGATGCCACTTGTCCTGTCGTGTTAAAGTTGCAGAAAAGAATTCTCAAAAGCTATGAGAGTAGTACCAAAGACAATAGCCAACTTGTCATCTACGGAAAAAAAGGCCATGCGGAAGTCAACGGACTGGTTGGTCAGACCAAAGGGGATGCCATAGTGGTGGAAGGAATCGAAGATCTGGAGCAACTTGATTATACACGTCCCATAGTTTTATATTCCCAAACCACGAAAGGGCTGGAGGGATTGCATCTGCTTACCGGGGAGTTAAACAGCAAAACATCCAATGTACCGGTCAAAATTCACGACACCATCTGCCGTCAGGTCGCCAACAGGATCCCCGGCATCAAAAAATTTGCGGTCCGATTCGATCTGGTCCTTTTTGTCAGCGGCAAGAAAAGTTCCAACGGCAAAATGCTTTTTGATATCTGTTCCTCCGTTAACCCGAATACAAAATTCATCTCTGAACTCAATGAGATCGACTCAAAATGGTTTCTTAACATTCAATCAGTCGGCATTTGCGGAGCCACCTCAACGCCAAAACAGCTACTCGAAGAGGTTGCATGCTATTTGAGCCAGATGGACCCAAGTCGAAATGTTTAGAGAAACTTAACCTAGAAAACTCTATCCGCAGAAATTCATTCCTAATTTTGCAAAAAAACATCATGGCAAAAGAATACAGATCACCGCATCCTGAGGATTATTCTGATAATCCGATCCGTAAAATAGGCGTACTTACCTCTGGTGGAGATGCACCGGGGATGAATGCAGCGCTCCGGGCTGTTGTAAGGACTGCCATCTTTTATGGCCGCGAAGTCGTCGGGATATACCAGGGATACAAAGGTTTGATAGAGAAAAATTTCAGGCCTATGGCTTCAGGTGACGTCAGCAACATCATCCAACTGGGGGGAACGATACTCAAATCAGCCAGGTGCAAAGATTTTCATTTGAAAGAGGGTCGTGAATTGGCCTACAAGCACTTGAAGGAAGATGGAATCGACGCTTTGGTGGTCATAGGCGGGGATGGAACTTTTACCGGCGCCCGCATCTTTGCACAGGAATTTGGAATCCCAATAGTAGGGGTACCAGGAACCATTGACAACGACCTATTTGGTACCGATTATACGATTGGATATGATACCGCGCTGAACACCATCATCGAAAATGTTGACAAGATCAGGGATACCGCCACTGCCCACGAACGGTTGTTCTTTATTGAGGTGATGGGCCGTGATGCCGGATTTTTAGCGCTCAATGGCGGCATAGCTTCGGGCGCAGAAGCCGTATTGATTCCTGAGACGGATACGGACATCACCACACTCGAAAACTACATCAAATCGGGCTACCGCAAGAGTAAAAACTCCTCAATTGTGTTGGTGGCCGAAGGTGAAAAAGCCGGAGGCGCTTTCAGCATTGCCAAACAGGTCGAAGAAAACTTTCCGCAATACGATGTAAGGGTTACCGTGTTGGGGCACATCCAAAGGGGTGGATCACCGACAGCCTACGACAGGATTTTGGCCAGCCGTCTTGGAGTTGCTTCGGTAGAAGCGCTGCTCGACGACCAACAAAGCGTGATGGTGGGAATTTCCAATGACTCGATCGAATTAACCCCTTTCAACAGAGCTATCAAATACGACAAGGAAGTGAATACGAAGCTGCTGGACACAATACACATACTTTCCTCATAAAGTGCCTAGAGTATTTAAAGTGTCTAAAGTGCCTAGAGTACTTACGCCACATGCTTTATTTGTCTGGAGTCCATAATTTTAGGCACTTTAAATACTTTAGACACTTTAGGCACTCTCTTAATAGAAATTGATCACCACCTCTTTGAAGAACTTCTCTTCAAGCAACTTCACAATACGCTTTACCACAAACTTCCGGATCTCCATCTCAATAGGTTGATCAGGGTCGTGGTGCGCCCAGTTGATGCGGGTTCCAACCAAAACGACTATGCGGTCATGCTGCATCAACTGCTTGACGATCTCTTCTGCAGGCGAATTGCCATAGCGAATTTCACTGTCATAATTTTCAAGCAACTCCTCCACTTTGCCAATGGTCAGAATCCCCTCCGTCACGAGGTTAAAACCGGCCATCACATATCTTGGTAAGGCATAGGGAGTGGTGAGCGAAATTTCAGTTTCGATCTCCTGGTCCAACTCGCGGGCTATTATCTCGGCAGTTGTTCCGCCACAAACGATCTTGACCCCCTCATAATCATGAATTCGTTGTGCAAAATCATGGTCCTTGGCTTTAAAGAATGGCGGACCGGTAATCAGTAGCATCTCACGGGGATCCCTGAAATAGATAACACCACAACTTGCATCATCCCTCAGGTGAAAACCATCGTTTTGAATCGCTTTGTTCAGGATTTTTTTGCTCAGTCGCCTGGCAGAAATATCACTGCTTCTTGCAAGTTGCTGTACAACATAAGCTTCTACATTCGGTTGCTCCCACCCCATCTTCATCTTTTCGCTTTCCATCCCCGACTGGGTGATCCCATCGCTCATGAAAACAATCCGATCCTCCTTCATTGCACGAAACTCCCTGCACCGCAATACCTTGCCGGCATTCTCAATGCCGGTAATATTCAACAAATACTCTTTGGTAGGGGTGAAAGGAACTCCATTCCTGACAATGACGCTTTTGGGATTGTCGTAATTGACAATTCTCACCATGCCATCGCTTTCCAGCTCAATGATGGTAAAGGTGGCATAGGTTTTAACCCCGCCGCTATCGCTCGGCAGTGCCTGCATGATGATACGCGCAGCGGCCTCCGGTCTTTTGTACAATACGGTATAGCTCAGAGCCATGGTGGCCGTCATTGTTGCAAGCACGTTGGCCTTAACCCCGTGGCCAACACCATCTGAGAGCACCAGAATGGTACGACCGTCCTCCTTGATCAGTTTGGAAATGAAAACATCACCGCATACAATCTGACCTGAAGGTTGCTTTTGGATAAAATCAATTTCGATATGAAACTCACTCATCTTTTCGGTCTTCTCCGTATTTGTAGGCTGCTACAATTGAATTGAGCATATCTTCAGTCTGGGCTGCATTTTCGGCCAGCAAAGTTGCAACCTGCTGAACCATCTCAATGTTTTGCTTGGTCACCTTCATGGCCCTGCTGATGATCTCTTCCCGTACCAGTTTCGGAGAAGAAAGGTTTCTGATTATGGCTCCAACGACCCTGTGTTTATAGATGGTGACAATTGAGATATGGAGCAGTTTATTTTTATACGTCAGGTCGCGCTCCAACATCTCCTCTCCGGTATGCAGCAAACCGGAAAACATTTTCCCGACAATTTCCGGAACCAGTTCCTTCACATCCGCCCCTTGCAGTCCGGGGATGGCTTCGTACAACTCTTCTGCCTCCTCACCCATCAGCCGGGCAAAAGTCTCGTTGCAATCTATCACTTTCATGTTGTGGTCGACAATCACGATACCAGCCCTGATTTTCTGAAGCATGGCAGAGGCAATGACAGATGCCTCTTTGGCCTTTTCCGATCTGATCTCAGCCTTCCGCCGATCGGTCACATCATACAAAGTAGATACAATCCCTTCAAATGCGCCTGAATCATTGCGAATGGCTGTTTTGTATATCAGCATTTCGTGCATCGTTCCATCAGTGGTTTTGAACTGGTGCTCGTAGATGATATCTGTCGGGGAATCGAACAGCTCTTTGTCTTTCATCTCCATCATTTCGTCAACCTCGGCGGGTTGCGATTCAAGGTATGATTTCCCAATTACCTCTTCCCTGCTAATACCCAGCAATTTTTCAAATGCCTTGTTGCAGGTAATGTAAAACCCCTCCGCATCGCGATAATTGATCGGGAAAGGGAGTAAGTCAATTATTTTGTATGACAATACCGGATCCTTGATCAATCCGGATAGAAATGCATCCTGTTCGTAAATCATAAATTTAGTGGCATTGAAACCTCTAAATTACAAATTTCTAACCATTATCATGTTTTGCAACTTTTGTAATATTTAATTTTGCCACTGTTTAATTTTTCAACAATAAAATTATTCCGAACTACTTGTTTTGAAAGAATTTAAATAAGAAAAATCGAACAAATCAATTTTTTTCATTGAATGGTTTTTCGGAATTTTGAACAGAAATTTTCAATAATTAAATTATCTTTATTATCACAAACTAAAACACTGATAATAAAAATGATATAGACTTCTGTCAACAACAAAAAAGTCTCAGCTAATTTTATTTCAACGGCTAAGGACAATTTGGGGGAGATAAGATACCTATAAACGATGCAAACATTAGGGGACGACAAAATGAATGTTTCTGAATTGGCAAAAGAGTTGGACCTGGCAGTTTTCTCCGGAAGAAAAGGCCTCAGCCGCAACATAACTGGCGGTTATGTCTCGGATTTAATGGGCGACGTCTTGGAAAATGCCTCCAAAGGCAAGGTTTGGATTACCTTGCAGACCCAGGAAAATATTATGGATATCGCCTCCCTGAAGGAATTGGCCTGCGTCCTTCTTGTAAGTTCATTGATCCCCGATCAACCTACCATTGACCGTAGCAACGAAGTAAATATTCCGATCATTGGAACTACGATGTCTACATTCGAAATTGCCGGATTGCTTTACCAGAAGATAAAGGGAGTTCGATGAAAAGATCAATTGGAAGTATGACGAATTACGAATTACAAATTAAAAATTACGGATTAAAAATTAAACAACTATAATTCAGAGAATTACTTCGTGGTCCCTTTGTGTTTTCCTTCGTGGCCTTTGTGTTTTAATTTTAAATATCACCGAAAAGGACACAAAGGGTCTAACAAAGGAGACAAAACCAAAACCTGTCAATAATACAACATAAAGCAGACAAACATGAACAAAATCAAATCGTTCGACGATCTTAAACAATTAAGGGAGGGTTTGCAAGCCAAAATCAAGCAGCGCAATAGTGGCAGCAATCCTGAAAGCATCGTTCGGATTAAAGTGGCAATGTCGACCTGTGGCATAGCTTCAGGGGCTAAGGAGATTATGAATTTTCTGACGGATGAGTTGGAACAGCAATCCATTGAGGCAGTGGTTACGCAAACCGGTTGCATGGGATACTGCTATGCGGAGCCCACCATCGAGGTATCGCTTCCGGGAAAAGAACCCATTGTATTTGGCGATGTCGACACATTCAGGGCCGCCGAAATCATTGAGAAGTACATTATTCACAACGAATTGGTAGATGGTATTTTACCTGTAAACTATCGCACAATAGACAATTAACATACTCTTATCTACTGTTATGGCAGATTATAGAATGCATCTCCTGGTATGCGGGGGGACCGGTTGCAAATCATCTGAAAGCGAACAAATCAGGGACAATTTGTTGGCCGAGGTCGAAAGATATGGACTGAATGACGAAGTTCAAGTCGTCATGACCGGATGCTTTGGCTTCTGTGGGAAAGGCCCCATTGTTAAAGTACTTCCCGACAACACCTTCTATGTCCTTGTGAAACCGGAAGATGCTGCCACCATTGTGGAAGAACATGTTGTAATGGGGCGCAAGGTGAACGACTTGCTTTATTTAGATCCTGAGAGCGATGAACCGATTAGTGACTCCAAACAAATGGATTTCCACAAGAAGCAGGTTCGAATTGCCTTGCGGAATTGTGGGGTTATCAATCCGGAAAACATCGACGAATACATAGCCAGGGATGGCTATGCTGCACTGGCAACTTGCCTGAGTGAAAAGTCTCCACAACAGGTAATCAATGAAATCAAACTTTCCGGCCAACGCGGTCGGGGTGGCGGCGGATTTCCTACCGGACTGAAATGGGAAATCACCTCCAAATCACAGGCTGACCAGAAATATGTGGTTTGCAATGCCGACGAAGGTGACCCTGGTGCTTTCATGGACCGCTCTATTTTGGAAGGCGATCCCCATTCGGTGATCGAAGCCATGGCCATTTGTGGCTACTGCACCGGATCGACCAAAGGATTGGTCTATATTCGTGCCGAATATCCGCTCGCCATCCAGAGGCTCAAGACAGCCATCCATCAGGCACGTGAATATGGATTGCTCGGGGATGTGATTTTTGGCACCACCTTTTCGTTCGATATCACCCTGCGCTATGGTGCAGGCGCATTCGTGTGCGGCGAAGAGACTGCCCTGATCCACTCCATGGAGGGATTGCGGGGCGAACCTACTTTCAAACCTCCCTTCCCTTCCGAATCGGGATACCTGGGAAAACCGACTACCGTGAACAATGTGGAAACCCTCGCCAGCATCCCGGTGATCATCAACAAAGGAGCCGCATTTTTCAACAGCATCGGTACCGAAAAATCAAAAGGGACCAAGGTATTTGCCCTGGCGGGAAAGATCAACAATGTCGGTTTGATTGAAGTCCCGATGGGAACAACCTTGCGCGAAGTAATCTTCGACATTGGCGGCGGCATCAAGGGAGGAAAAAAATTCAAGTCGGTCCAGACCGGCGGTCCATCCGGAGGCTGTCTGACCAACTCCTTTCTCGATACACCCATCGACTACGACAATCTGATTGCCGCCGGATCAATGATGGGTTCAGGTGGAATGATTGTGATGGACGAGGATGACTGCATGGTCTCCATTGCCAAATTTTACCTTGAATTCACCCTGGACGAGTCGTGCGGGAAATGCACCCCATGCAGGATCGGAAACAAGCGTCTCTATGAAATCCTGGATAAAATCACCAAAGGACTTGGAACCGAAGAAGATCTCACCAGGCTCCGCTCACTGTGCAACGTTATCAAAGATACCTCGCTGTGCGGTCTTGGCCAGACCTCTCCCAACCCAATACTTTCGACACTGGATAACTTCTATGATGAATACCTTGCCCACGTCAGGGACCACAAATGTCCGGCCGGCCAGTGCAAATCGCTTGTGAAATACAGCATCGACAACGAAAAATGTACAGGGTGTACCCTTTGCTTCAGAAATTGTCCTGTTGGGGCCATCACAGGCGAAAAAAGGTCGCCTCATTTCATCGACAACGCCATCTGCATCAAATGCGGGGTATGTTACGACAAATGCAAATTTGATGCGGTAAGCGTCTCTTAAAAAATTCAACCATGGATATGATCAATCTCACAATAGATAACAGACCCGTCTCAGTGGAGAAGGGCACATCGCTTCTCCAGGCTGCTGCGGAGGTGGGAATAAAAATCCCCTCCCTCTGTTACATGAAACTGCATGACCTCAACATTGAAAACAAGCCCGGTGGCTGCAGGGTTTGTGTGGTAGAAGTAGTAGGCCGGCGAAACCTCGCTCCTGCCTGTTGTACCGATGCAGCCGAAGGAATGGTGGTACAAACCCACTCTATGCGGGCCATTCATGCACGCAGGACCGTGGTAGAACTCATTCTGTCGGATCACCCGACCGATTGCCTGAAATGTGCCAAAGCCGGAAACTGCGAACTTCAGAGCATGGCCCAGCACCTTGGAATCAGGGAAATACATTTTGAAGGGGAACAATCAACCTTTCGGGAAGATACCTCACCGGCTATCATACGAGAACTCAACAAATGCATCCGGTGCCGCCGGTGCGAGATGATGTGCAACGAAGTACAAACAGTCGGAGCCCTTTCGGCCATCAACAGGGGTTTCAATGCGGTCATCTCTCCCGCATTTGAAATGAACCTTGACCATTCTGTCTGCACCTACTGTGGTCAGTGTGTGGCGGTATGCCCTACCGGCGCCTTAACGGAAGTCGACCATACAGGCGCGGTCATCCGGGCCTTGTCCAATCCGGCAAAAACCGTTATTGTCCAGACTGCCCCTGCCGTTCGCGCGGCCCTTGGCGAAGAGTTTGGCGGTGAGCCCGGCACCCTGGTGACCGGTAAATTGGCTGCTGCACTGCGCCGGCTCGGATTTAACTATGTTTTCGATACCGATTTTGCCGCCGACCTGACCATCATGGAAGAGGGCACCGAGCTCCTCAACCGCTTGACGGCCTACCTTGGAGGAGACAAGGAGATCAAACTCCCGATGCTAACCTCCTGTTGTCCGGCATGGGTGAAGTTCTTCGAACACCAATTCCCGGAACTGAAAGACATTCCATCCAGCGCCAGATCACCGCAACAGATGTTTGGCTCCATCGCCAAGAGCTACTTCGCGGAGAAGATTGGGGTAGACCGTAAAGATCTTGTGGTGGTTTCCATCATGCCTTGCGTGGCAAAAAAATACGAATGTAGTCGGGATGAGTTCTCGGTGAATGGCAATCCTGATGTGGACTTTGCCCTGACCACCCGTGAGTTGGCCCAATTGATAAACCTGGCCAACATTGATTTCAATTCCTTGCCGGACGAAGATTTTGACCATCCAATGGGCGATTCGACCGGAGCCAGCGTCATTTTCGGCACTACCGGTGGAGTTATCGAGGCTGCTGTCAGAACAGCTTACGAAGTATTTACCGGCAAGAAACTGGCAAGGTTGGATTTCACCGAATTGAGGGGAATGGAGGGATTGAGGCATGCCACCATCGATTTCGACGGTCTGCCAATTCACATCGGCATCGCGCATGGACTTGGGAATGCCCGTAAGTTGCTCGAAGATATCCAGAAAGGGACGAGCCAATTCCATGCCATCGAGATCATGTCCTGCCCCGGAGGATGCATAGGAGGCGGCGGACAGCCGTACCATCATGGGAATGCAGAGATCCTGAAGAAGCGTCAAATGGCGCTCTACCGGGAAGACTCGGGCAAACCGATCCGTAAATCACACGAAAATCCCTACATCACCAAATTGTACGAAGAGTTCCTGGGCGCTCCAATGAGCGAAAAATCACATCATCTTTTGCATACCGAATACTTTGACAGAAGCAAGAAGTAAATGTGAAAATGAAATAAATTGTAATTGGTGGAAATAAATTGTAACAGAAAGGATTATATAAAATATTCAAGATGCCAAAAATAAAATTATCGCAAAGGACCATTGAAATCGTCAGGGAAATTTGCGCCTCATTCGAAAACAACGAAGGGGAACTGATCAATGTTCTGCACGAAACCCAGCATAAATTGGGCTACCTCCCGGCTGAAGTTCAGGAGCTTATTGCCAACGAGCTGAACATGTCGGTTGCAAAAGTGTATGGGGTTGTTACTTTTTACTCCTTCTTTAACATGATACCGCAGGGAGAATTTCCCATCTCTGTCTGTATGGGAACCGCATGCTATGTAAGGGGGGCCGAGCAGATCCTTCACGAGATCAAGAGACAACTCAACATCGAAGTGGGACAGTCGACACCCGATGGAAAATTCTCCCTCAACTGCCTCCGCTGTGTGGGCGCGTGCGGATTGGCCCCTGTTGTCATGGTTGGGGAAAAGGTCTATGGAAGGGTTGCCCCGCAACAGGTCAGAAAAATCATCGCCGAATACCAGGAGGGGTGCGTGAAACCGGAGAAGCATGAGATGTAAAAAGTGACATAAATTGGGGGTTCCCAATTTTAGTCACTTCCTGGATGACGAACTTCATATATTTAGTGACTACGAATGCCTAACTTTAGGCACTTTAGTTCACTTTAGTCACTTTAGTTCACTTTTACCATGCAACTCCCTGCCGCCGAACCCTACAAAATAAAAATGGTAGAACCCATCTACCTCAGTACCAGAACAGAACGCGAACAATGGATTCGGGATGCGAAATACAATCTTTTCAACCTTAGAAGCGAACAAGTATACATTGACTTGCTGACGGATAGTGGCACAGGGGCGATGAGCGACCGCCAATGGGCTGCCATCATGACCGGGGATGAGAGTTATGCCGGCTCTTCTTCCTATTACCACCTGAAAGATACAATCAAAACTCTTTTTGGCTTCGACTACTTTCTTCCGACCCACCAGGGCCGCGCGGCCGAGAATGTACTATTCTCCGTGCTGGTCAAGGATGGAGACCTGATCCCCGGAAATTCTCATTTTGATACCACAAAAGGCCATATCGAATTTCGCCATGCAACGGCTGTAGATTGCACCATTGAAGAATCATTTGAACCCTCAAACCTTCACCCTTTCAAAGGAAATGTGGATACGGTCCAGCTGCGAAAAGTACTCGACAGCAATCCCATTGAACACATACCGTTTATCATCCTAACCCTTACCTGCAACTCTTCAGGAGGCCAACCGGTCTCCATGCAGAACATCCGCGAAGTCAAAGCTTTGGCCGACCAGTATGGCGTTCCGCTTCTTTTTGATTCAGCCAGATTTGCCGAAAATGCCTGGTTTATCTCCCAACGGGAGGCAGGCTATCAGGATAAAATCATTCGGGAGATCGTTATTGAGATGTTTTCCTATGCCGATGGCATGACCATGAGCAGCAAGAAGGACGGGATTGTCAACATTGGCGGTTTTATTGCCACACGCCGTAAAGAGTGGTACGACCAGGCTTGCACTTTTAATATTATGTTTGAAGGTTTTGTCACCTATGGCGGAATGGCCGGTCGCGACATGAATGCCCTCGCAGTTGGCTTAATGGAAGCTACGGAACCGGATTACCTTGCCAGCCGAATCGGACAGGTTCAATACCTTGGAGAACAACTTTCCGGGTACGGTATAAGTGTTCAACAACCCTATGGCGGTCATGCTATTTTTGTGGATGCAAAGGCCTTTCTCCCATATGTCACTCAGGAGGAGTTTATCGCCCAGACCTTATGCATTGAATTGTATCTTGAAGCCGGAATAAGAGGAGTTGAAGTTGGTACCATCATGGCCGATCGCGATCCTTTGACGCGCGAAAACCGTTACCCGAAACTTGAATTTATGCGTTTGGCCATCCCCCGAAGGGTTTATAGCAATTTGCACCTCGATGTCATTGCGGTAGCGCTTAAAAACGTTTACGACCATAGGTTCGAGATCAAATCGGGATACCGAATTACCCAGGAAGCTCCAATTCTGAGACATTTTACAGTAGAACTGGAACCGGTGGAAATGTGAAAATTAGGAAATTTGAAAATGTGAAAATTAATAGAGCAGTCGTGCGTGAGGATCATTTCCCAGTTTTCACATTTCCCAATTTTCACATTTCCACATTTTCACATTTCCACATTTTATGTTATATTTGTACAATAGATATTAAAAATTGTTAATTATCATTCTGTTTTTATGAGCAGAATATTTTGGAGCTTCCAATTACTGTTTTTATTTTCGGTTCCGCTACCTGGCCTAAATTTCTTGCACAAAACATCCTTTGCCCTTGATAAATCAATTGTTATCAAAGGGAAAGTTATTGATGCTGAAACAAAGGCGACCATCGAATACGCCAATATCTCCCTGTTCCATCGCTCCGATACTATTCCCATACAGATTACTGCTACCAATGCCAAAGGTGAGTTTATATTCAAAAATCTTCAGGCCGGTAACTACACCTTGACTGTCCACTTTATGGGATTTAAAGATTTCATCTCCCAACTTATTACCTTGTCGTCTAAGTCCGGGGAATATAGCTTAGCGCCTATCCCCCTGGAAATAGAGACGCAGTCGCTCAAGGAGATCTCCATCCTTTCTAATGTTGGAAAACCGGTCTATCAGCTTGAAAAAAGGGACATCTACGTTGAAAACCAGATGTCCGGAACCGGCGGATCGGCTTATGATCTTTTGTTAAAACTTCCATCAGTTACACAAAAACCCGACGGGCAATTAGCGATTCATGGCAATCCCAACCTGCTCGTTTTCATCAATGGTAAACCCTCCTCGATGAAAGGCTCCGATCTGCTTGAATATACAAGCGCTTCGGAGGTTAAACGCATCGAACTGATTACCAGTCCATCGGCCAAGTACGATGCGTCAGGATCGGGTGGGATCATCAACCTGATTACAAAAAAGAGTACCCTTGATGGATTTAATGGAAATGTGATGGCTTCGACCGATCATTTGGGAGGATATACATCAGATCTTTTGCTGAACTACAAGAAAAATAAAATAAGCCTTTTTGCAGGTCTCGACCACAACAGGCGAAGGAATAAGGGAGATGTTGAGTATGATACCAGGTACCTTGCCGACCAGACGCAATTTACCCAAACAGGATTGCAGCAATCTGCCCGAATCAATATGGCATTCAGGACCGGTTTCGATTATCTGCCTTCCAACGCGGATAAACTTTCATTTACCGGCCATACAGGAATCTTCGAAACCACCAACAATGGGGATTGGAATACCGTAAAATCGGGTGGTGTGTCATATGTTGGAGATAATCGGAATGTTGCTGTGGATAACAATGACCGCAAGGGTACTTACAGTGGTGTGGATATTACTTTCGAACACAAGTTCAGGAAACCGGGCGAGTTATTTTCAATTTCAGCACTTTGGAACAACCTGAATTACGATGATCACTATTTAAACCTGACCAGTGATATGGCGGGCGCTGAAAAGATGAAACAGACAACGCGTCTTGATAAAAAGTTCAACAACATTCAATTAAACGCCGATTATACATCACCTACCGGGAAAGCCGGCAATCTTGAATTTGGATCGCAATTATCGTACAACAACGAACAGGAGGGGTATCAATCCGAGCTGAGTAACCCACCTCCGCCTGTATCAACCATTCAAGAGTCACGTTTTCATGGTATGATCGCAGCGGGATACGGCACCTGGCAATTTAAAATCAAACGATTAAATTTTAAAGCAGGAGTGCGGGCAGAATATCTGAACCGCGAAATGCGAACCTTGTACGGTGGCTTTCCCCTTCAACAATTTAATCTTTACCCATCACTGAACAGCTCTTTCAAAATAGATTCCACAAAAGAGATTCTTCTGAATTATTCAAGACGAACGGATCAGTTAAAAACCATTCAATTGGATCCTCTGCCACGATGGTACAATTTTTACAATGTTATGTTGGGAAATCCTGACCTCAAAAACGAGATTACAGACAAGATTGCCCTTGATTACCTTCACAACTTTGGAAACCTGACACTGATCAACGAACTCTATTTTTACAATACCTCCAACAAAATCGAGGTAATTCAATCCATTTACCGCGATCAGATTATTCAGAATCGTAATGAAAACATGGGTGGTGAAAAAACCTTTGGTTTAGAAGTCAATGCCATTTGGTCTGCCGCCAATTGGCTCCGTATAAGTGAAAAATTTGATTTTATAGATTCCTACCTGGATGTCACACTGGCTCAAATTGCAGATCAAAAGCGGTATCAACAGTGGTATTCTGTCACCACAGCCGATTTTACACTTAGCCCAACTTTTTTGTTACAACTTGATTTTTCTTACTTCGGACCGGCAATGACCGCTCAAACCAACGTCGATCAAATTTACATGGCCGGATTGACAATCCGCAAGACCTTTTTGGATAGAAAACTGATTTTTACTATTTCAGGAAGGGATGTTCCGGGTCTGTACAAAAAAATTGAATATGTCGGTGGAGCCGGCTTCAATGCGGTGATGACCATGCAGAATAAATTCCCGATCCACTTCTCCGTTTCATACAAATTCAACCACTACAGCCGGGACGAAAGAAGAGTTGCAAAAGCCCCTATTGTTGAATAGCGTCTGTACCGATCAACAGCAACACAATCAATTGGGTAATTTTCCTTTCCATTGTATCTCAATTTACATCTGCTTTAAAAATCTATTAAGTGCAATTTCTGTGCCAAATGAGATAACCCAACTGGATCAGGGTGGATGAATGGAAAAACCACAATAAGATTAATTCCGATTTATAATTTTATTAGATGAATTACTTATAAATTAAAATTAAATTCCGATTTTTGATGCCATTATTCATCTACTTTCTAATAATGCTTGAGAATTTAAAACATCAGGTTTACAAAGCAAGCCTGAAATTGTTGGAGCAAGGACTGGTCATCTACACTTGGGGGAATGTAAGCGCCATCGACCGAAAAAGCGGATTAGTTGTCATCAAACCATCTGGTATCTCTTACGATGAAATGGTCCCCGGGGATATGGTGGTAGTCGACCTGAATGGTAAAATTGTTTCAGGCGATTTAAAACCATCTTCCGACACCAACACCCATCTTGTATTGTACAAAAATTTCCCATTGATTGGCTCCATCATGCATTCCCATTCGGAATATGCCAGCTGCTGGGCCCAGGCAGGTCTGGGTATCCCGCCTCTCGGCATCACCCACGCCAATTTTTTCAATGGAGAGATTCCATGCACGAAACCTTTGTCTGCGCAACAGATGGGGGGAGACATTGAAACTGAAACAGGTAAAATTATCGTTGAAACTTTCAAAGCCTCCGCTCTCGACCCAATGCGCATTCCTGGGGTTTTGGTTTGCGGACATGGCCCCTTCTGCTGGGGAAAAGAGGTTCAAAATGCGTTCGACCATATAGTAGTACTGGAAAAAGTGGCGCGAATGGCCTACCGTACCCGTCAGCTAAATCCTGTGAATCCAGTTGAGAAAAAAATCCTGGACCGCTATTTTTTTGAATGAATAATACGCACTTAATTTTATTCCATGCAAAATTTCGAATTCTTCAATCCCGTTAATATAATCTTCGGACAGGGTCAAATCAAGAAATTGGCCCAATTGGCGCCAGCCGGCACTAAAATCATGCTTGCCTATGGTGGTGGCAGTATCTTCAAAAACGGCGTTTACGATCTGGTTAAAGCGGCCTTACAGGGAATCGATATGACCGAATTTGGTGGAATCGAACCAAACCCAAGGTATGAAACACTGATGAAGGCGGTCGAAGTTGTCAAAAAAGAAAATATCGGTTTTATACTGGCAGTTGGTGGCGGGTCAGTCCTTGATGGTGCAAAATTTATCGCAGCTGCCGCTTTGTGGGAAGCAGGAGACCCCTGGAATTTCCTCACCAACCGCAAGCTTGTCGTCACCAGGGCAATTCCGTTGGGTAGCGTAATTACACTTCCTGCTACAGGTTCCGAAATGAACAGCAACTCAGTGGTAACCCGCCTTTCAACCCGGGAGAAGCTTGCCTTCAACTCCGATGCAGTATTGCCGGTCTTCTCAATTCTTGATCCGACCGTGGTATTCTCCCTACCGGAGAAGCAAGTGGCCAATGGAGTGGTCGATGCCTTTGTCCATGTGATGGAACAGTACCTTACCTACCCAGTCGACTCACCCATACAGGATCGCTTTGCCGAATCCATCCTGCTGACCCTGATCGAAGAAGGGCCTAAAGTCCTGGCAAATCGAACCGATTACAATGCCGCGGCCAATTTTATGTGGGCTGCCACCATGGCGCTGAATGGCCTGATTGGCGTAGGGGTTCCGCAGGATTGGGCAACCCACTCGATTGGTCACGAACTGACCGCATTTCATGGCATAGACCATGCCCGCACCCTCGCAATTGTCCTACCGGGAATTATGCAGGTGAAACGTGCCGGCAAACGGGAGAAACTGCTTCAATTCGGTGAAAGGGTCTGGGGAGTAAAATCCGGCAGCAACGATGCCCGTATTGATGAAACCATTCTTAAAACAGTGGCTTTCTTCGAATCATTCGGCATTCCTACTAAACTCTCCGCATACAACATTGGCGCCGATTTTATTCCCATTGTTTGCCAACGGTTTACTGACAGGGGAATCAAAGGGATTGGGGAGAAGGGAGATCTTACGGTTGAGCAGATTGCGGAAGTACTAACATTACAGCTCTAATCTGAAATTACAAATTAAAAATTACAGATTAAAAATGAAAGGACACTTGAATAGCAAATATGCCTCTTCTGTCCCTAATTTTTAATTTGTAATTTTTAATCTTTAATCTTTAATTCTCAATTTCAGGTTTCGCAATGCCGGTGATTTAACAGCGGCGAATGCGACGACCAATAGCGTCATAGCCCCACCAAATATTACTGAAGGGACCAGCCCCATCAAACCTGCTGCAACTCCCGATTCGAAGGCGCCAAGCTCGTTGGAGGAGCCAATAAAGATGCTGTTTACGGCTGCCACACGCCCTTTCATTTCATCGGAAGTGAAAATCTGCAGGATACTTGCGCGAATGATCACACTCACATCATCGAATACTCCGCTTAGAAATAGCACAAAAGTAGAAAGATAAAAGTTTTTCGACAAAGCAAAGACAATCATGCTAATCCCAAACCCAAAGATGGAATAGAGCAGCAACTTACCCGAATTTTTCACTGGTGGGTTAAAAGTCAATACGATAGACATAACAATAGCGCCTATCGCTGGACACGCACGTAGGATGCCTAATCCTTCGGGACCGACTTTGAGAATGTCTGAAGCGAAAACAGGCAGCATCGCCACCGCTCCGCCAAAAAGTACGGCAAACATATCCAGGGCAAAAGCGCCTAAAAGAATTTGGCTGTTGAATACATAGTGAATTCCCTCCTTCATCCTGGCAAAAATGCCTTCTGCACTTCCTTCCGGTACGACCACTTTACCCGGGCTTTTAATAAACAGTAACAACATTGTACAAGTCAGATAGATGAAGAAAACCAGGGAAAGTGCCGGAAGTACACCAAAAAAACCATAGACCAATCCACCCAAAGCCGGACCTGTTACAGCCCCAACCTGCCAGGTTGTGCTGCTCCAGGTGGCAGCGCCGGTAAGCAAACGCCGGGGTACCAATTGCCCCAGTAGTGCAGTATTTGCAGGCATCAGGATCCCGCGGCTGAGCCCGGTCAGAAAAATGGTCAGATAGATTGGCCAAACACCAAGCAGTTGATGAAAATCGTAGGATGGCAAGCTGTAAACTGCCAGGATCAGGGAACCAAGCAAAAGCAGAAAAGTGGTGTAAAAGATAATTTTCTTCCGGTCCCAGATATCGACAAAATGGCCGGCAAAAAGTGCGATGCCTACTTGTGGAATCACCTCTGTAAGACCAATCATTCCAAGCGAAAGAACACTCTTGGTGATATCGTACAACAACCAGCCCACCACTACCGACTGCATCAGCGTTGCCGAAGTCAAAAGGAAGCGGAAGACCATAAAAAGCCGGAAATCCCGGATGTGCATCACCTCAAAAGCCTCGTTGGAAAAAATCTTCTTCATCGCGCTAATTTAATGTGAAAATTGGAAAATGTGAAGACGCGAAAACCTATTAACCCCAGACAACCACAAATAACACAAATGGACACAAATAACCCCGGTCTTATAACAGATTACACAGATTAAAGGAAATATCAATTTCACCGTTTCCCCACTTCATAGTTCAAGTATCCGTAAAATTGCGGTGAAAACCACTCTCCCCGTCTCCCAGTCCTCTCCGTCCTTCCGTCATCCAAGTCATCCTAGTCTTCCCAGTCATCTCATCACTTCTTCCTCGGTGCAACAGGGCATCCTTCACAGGACTTCCCGCACCCGCCGCAAGCGTCAGGTTTGGAAATGCTGCGGATGGATTGATAAGCTTTGTATCCCACCAGGATCGCCGCCGCCAAAACAAGTATAAAAACAATGATCTCTTGCATAATATCGGTTAAATGAAGAACAAAGCGATGTGATAGGTCAGGAAAGCCCCAATCCAGGCAGCTGCCGTGGTATATAATACTGTGAATAACGCATATTTCCAACTTCCCGATTCGCGTTTGATCGATGCAATTACCGCGATGCAGGGGAAATAGAGCAGTACAAAGACCAGAAATGCCAGTGCAACAGCCTGGTTAAAGACAGGTTCTCCGGTTTTAGGCCCTGTTTCGTACAGTTGGTTCTGGAGTCGTGTTTGTAACAGCTCATTCTTGTGCTGGTCATTCCCTGTCCCGTATAGGACTGCCATTGTACCGATTACGATCTCTTTTGCAGGAATGCCTGCGATCAATGAAACGCCCATTTTCCAGTCAAAACCAAGCGGACGAATCACAGGTTCGATGGTATGCCCGATCCTCCCCAGATAGGATTGTTCCATATGCGAAACCTTTGGTACCGGGGCATTCACGGTAGTGGACGAAGGTGAAACAGTTGTATCTTTCGTGCTCCTGGGAAAATACTCCAGCGCCCAAATCAAGATCACTGCAACTAAAATTGTTCCGCCTATTTTTTTAAGGTATTGACTGGCCTTGTCCCACATATGCAACAACGAATTTTTCATCACCGGCATCCGGTAGGGTGGCAATTCCATGACAAAAGGTGTCTCTTTTCGCTTGAAAACAGTCTTGTTCAAAAGTTTGGAAAACAGGATGGCTACTGCAATGCCAAGAAGATAAATCCCTATGAATACCAAAGCCGGATAGTGTGGAAAAAAGGCAGAGATCAATACGACATAAACAGGCAACCTGGCGGAGCATGACATAAACGGTATGATCATCATGGTAAGAAGCCTGTCTCCCCGGTTTCGGATGGTGCGGGTGGCCATGATGGCCGGAACATTGCAGCCAAATCCCATCACCATTGGGATAAATGAGCGGCCATGCAGCCCCATCTTGTGCATCAGTTTGTCCATGATAAATGCTGCCCGGGCCATGTAACCGGTATCCTCCATCAGCGAGATGAAGAAAAACAGGATCAGAATGTTGGGCATAAAAACAATCACACTTCCCAATCCCCTGATAATACCATCAATCAGCAGATCCTTCAGTATGCCATTGCCCAACAATGCGGCTACGCCATCCGAAATCCAGACGACACCCCTCATGATCCATTCAGTAGGGAGCGCTCCAAGTGCGAATGTGGCGTAAAAGGTAAAAAACATCATCGCAAGGAAAATGGGGAAGCCGACATATTTGCCGGTCATTACCTTGTCAATCTTCTCCGTAGTAACAATTCTGTTCATTACCCCGGGTTGGTAGCATTCTTTCAAGGCACCTGTTATGAAACCATATTTGGCATCCGTAATGAGCTGTGAACTCTCGTCGCAGAGTCGTGATTCGAGCCGGACAATCTCATGTTCAGTGATCTCCTTGATGGATTGATAATTGGAGGATGCTTCCAGAACCTTCAAGGCTTCCGGATCCTTTCCGATCAATCGTATTGCAAGGTAACGTGAAGAAAAAGTGGCGGTAAGCGGCTTATCTTTCCTGATCTCTTTGCGGATGAGATCAATTGATTTTTCCATCTCCTCCCCATAATTGATGTGAATGTGCCTCACGATAGGATCCCTGTCCTCGTATACCTCGATCAACTCGTTCAGGAGCTCTTCCAGTCCTTCCCCGTTGAAGGCGGTGGTCGGGATAATCGGGATACCCGTTAGTTTGCTTAATTTTTTAATCTTTAACTTAGAGCCACTGGCCAACAAATCATCGTACATGTTCAAGGCAATCACCACCTTGATATCCATGTCGATCAGTTGGGTTGTCAGGAAAAGATTCCGCTCGATATTGGAGGCGTCCACCACATTGACCACGATATCGGGCATCTCCTGCAAAATAAAGTTCCTGGTAAAGAGCTCTTCCGGCGTATAACTGGTCAGCGAATAAATGCCCGGAAGGTCAGTCAGATCAATCTGGTACCCATTTTTATTGAGGGTCGATTTTGTCGCATCTACCGTGACACCGCTATAATTACCGACGTGCTCCTTTGAATTGGTGACCCGGTTGAAAAGGGTGGTCTTTCCGCAGTTGGGATTTCCGACCAGGGCCATACTGATCATGCGGCCTTTTTCTTTGGCCGAGATCTTTAACTCCTCCAGATCGATGGTGCCATCATACACATGAGGGTGCAGTAAAAGGGCCTCTTCGGGTGTTACTACCTCAATCAATCCTGCTTCTACCCGTCGAAGAGAGACATTGTATCCCATCAACCTGTACTCAACAGGATCTTTAAATGGGGCATTCTTGAGTACAGAGACCTCCTTCCCGGCAACAAATCCCATTTCAGAGATTCTTCTCCGGAACGAACCATGCCCCAATACCTTGGATATCACCACAGTCCTGTTTTCACTTACTTCGGATAACCGCACCCCTTGAGTTTATTAAGAATAATTATAAATAGAGTGCAAATATACTCTAATTTAGATAAAAGGAAAATGAGAAGATGGGAAAAAGAGAGGGTGAGAAAATGGGAAGATGGGAAAATGGGAAAAAGAGAGGGTGAGAAGATGGGAAAATGAGAAGATGGGAAAATGGGAAAATGAGAGGGTGAGAAAGTGAGAAGGTTAGTGAGAAGATTGTAGTGAAGCGGTAGCAAATGTTCAGGTTTTAATAGTCCATTTTTCAGGAAACCTTTGCATTATGACCAACATGCCGATGATCTTATCATATTCGGTATCTATGATCCGGTGATTTTCAACAGAAAGGTATTCGCATGCCAATGAAAAATCGAGCCAATTTTTAGTTTCTACAGCTTCTGCCTCACTTTCACTGAGCTTGGATAAAAAAGATTTCGGATATTGTCTTCTTCTAAATGCTTCAGCAATATTGCTGTTTACAGATCTCGAAGATCTTCTGATTTGACTAGTCAAAGAATAAGTCTCCTCTTTTGGAAATTTTTTAGTCAAGTGATAAATATCCATAGCATTTTTAAATGCCATTTGGTATACCTTTAATTCGCGGTGACTATTAATGAGTTCCATGTACTTTTCATACAAATATACCCAATTCTACTGTCAAATACGAATTTCTCACCTTCTCATTTTCTCACCTTCTCATTTTCCCATTTTCCCACCTTCTCATTTTCCCATCTTCTCACCCTCTCATTTTCCCATTTTCCCACCTTCTCATTTTCCCATCTTCTCACCCTCTCATTTTCCCATTTTCCCATCTTCTCATTTTCTCACCCTCCCATTTTACCATATTCCCACCGTCATTAAAAAACCCCTCCTGCTTTCGCAGAAAGGGGTTTCATCAATTTACACGCTACTTTTCAGGAGTCTATGAAAAAACCTGAATATCTTTGGTTATTCGATTCTTGCCGGCCTTTTGAATCCGCCGCGTTTGGAGACAATGACAGATCCTGTAATGATGGCCAGACAGATCACACCGGTCAGCACCAGGCCAACTGAGAATTGTCCTGGCTTCTGATAGGCAATCAATACTGGTGCGGCTAGCAAGGATACAAGGTTGATAACCTTAATCATTGGGTTCAATGCCGGTCCGGCGGTGTCTTTCAAAGGATCACCCACAGTATCGCCTACCACGGCAGCATGGTGGGCCTCCGACCCTTTACCTCCATATAATCCATCCTCAATGGTTTTCTTTGCGTTGTCCCAGGCGCCTCCCGAACCAGCCATAAAGACTGCCAGAAGTTGTCCCGACAAAATTACCCCACCAAGGAATCCGCCAAGCGCTTCAACGCCCAAAAGGCTTCCAACCAAAATCGGGGAGAGAACAGCGATCAGTGCAAGTGGGATCAGCTCTTTTTGTGCAGCAACAGTACAGATGTCGACAGCACGCTGGTAATCAGGTTTCACAGTGCGTTCGATGATACCGGGAATCCTGAACTGGCGGCGAACCTCCTCAACAATCATCGCAGCCGCACGGGTTACTGCGTTGATGGTAAGTGATGAGAACAACCATGGAATGGTACCCCCGATCAACATCCCGATAAATACCATCGGCATGGAGATGCGAATCCCTGTTTCAATCAACTGCTGGCTCTTTTCGAAGCCGAGTTGTATTTGAACATTGCTCACATCGGTAATGAATGATCCGAATAACGCAACCGCTGCGATTACAGCCGAACCAATGGCCACACCTTTGGTAATGGCTTTGGTTGTATTACCGGTAGAGTCGAGCGAATCCATGATCTTGCGGGCATCTTTATCGAGGTGCGACAACTCTCCCACTCCATTGGCGTTGTCGGCAATCGGACCAAAAGCGTCCATCGCAACGTTGTTTCCAGTCAAGGTGAGCATACCAATACCGGTCATCGCTACCCCATAAAGGACATAAACCAGTGGCATTCCATTGTAGATAATAACTGCCGAGAGAATGGTCAGCGCAATCACGATCGTTTGCCAGACAGCCACCTCGAATCCATAACTTAATCCCTTGAGTAACAAGGTAGCAGAACCCGTTTTAGCGTTTCTTGCTATATCCTTCACCGGATGGTAGTTTCCATCGGTAAAATGTTTGGTGATTTCATCCAACACAATAGCCAAAATAATACCCATTACCACAGAAAGGAAGGATCTCCAGTCGTGGAGGTAGAAGTAAGAAACGATTCCGAACAGTGCAATACTAATGGCGGCAGAGGTATAGAAACCTTTGTTGATGGCTTTCAGTGCATTTTGAGTCTTGGCCTCTTTGTTCCCCTTCACCAGATAGGTTCCGATGATGGAAGAGAGTACGCCGATACCACGAACCAGCAATGGGAAAATAATCCAGGATAAATCTAAGGTAGTCATGTAGAGAACAACACCAAGAATCAATGTAGAGACGATGGTCACTTCATACGATTCGAAGATATCTGCAGCCATACCGGCGCAGTCGCCCACATTATCACCGACGAGGTCGGCAATTACGGCGGCATTTCGTTCATCATCCTCGGGCAGACCTGCTTCCACTTTACCAACAAGGTCGGCGCCGACATCGGCTGCTTTGGTGTAGATTCCTCCGCCCACCCTCATGAAGAGCGCCAGCAGGGTACCTCCAAAACCGAATCCCAATAGGGTATCGGGGGATGCAACGCCAAAAAACATAAAGATGAGGGTACCTCCAAGAAGACCAAGTCCGTCGGTCAACATTCCGGTTACGGTACCGGCGCGGTAAGCAATCTTCAGGGCTTCGCCGAAACTACGGCGTGAAGCAGAGGCAACCCTTACGTTGGCCTGAACAGCCATACGCATACCAAATTGTCCAACCATCAGGGAGAAGACGGCGCCCATGACAAAGGCCATAGCCCGGCCAAAACCGATGATCAGCTTCAGCGACTCGTCCGAATAGCCGGCAAATCTTAGTTTCGATGATTCGGTGGGGGGAACGATATAAACGGATAAAAACAGGATAATGGTAAAAACGAAGATCAGCGGAACGATGGTTTTAAGCTGACGTTTCAGATAGGCATTGGCGCCCTCGCTGATCGCACCCCAAACCTCCTGCATTTTTGGTGTTCCTTTGTCACAAGCCATGACCTGTTTACGGAGCAGAAGGGCATAACCCAATCCGAAAAACGAGATCACCAACACACTCCAAATGGCTATTACTTCAAAGGAGCTTGCACCAGGTAAACTAATCATAAGAATCTGTATTTATAGTGTTAAATATTAAAGAGTTGCCAAAAAGTCGTAATTAATTTCCTCCAGTTCGCCCATGGTTGGATAACGGTAATAGATCATGTTGCTACCAGCGCCTACATAAAAGCCTGACGCCACTGTGCGGTATAGCAAAGAACCATTGTAGGAGCGGACCACCGTTTTCATTTTTTTCTCATATCCCTGCAGGGCAAGCAGGCAATCCCTCAGATGTCGAACATGGGTATAGGGAAGGTGTTCGGCCGAACCCGTCGCAGGGTTGGTGGCCAACTCTCCCAATTTCATCTCAACAAAGAAAAGTTTTGGCAGTTTGAACTGACGTGATCCATCTGTGAGGGCTTTCATAAAGCCTGCAGGACAGAATTCACTAACAACCTGCGGCGTAACCGGACAAAGCTCCTGGTACAAATGCATGGATGGTTTCTCTTCACAAGAGTTGTCGTAAGGTGTAGGTGTCAGTTCCAATACAATACCATTGTCGGTAGTGAGGTAGAGATTTTTTAGCGCACTGAGCGGAATGGTCTCAAGAACACGATAGACTGACAGGTAGACTGAATGTTTTGGGGCCCCGTCGGGGTGGCGCACACAATTTTTCTCGATGTAATCCATATCGACCAGATCCGTGACCTTGTCAATATCCACCTCAAAAAAGATCATCTGACCCTTGTTGCTTTTCTTCGTACCGGTAGCCATGTAATCCCCAAACTCGGCAGGGGGAAGCATTGATGCGATCAGAGCCTCGGGAGTTACGGACAAATAGAGGTATTTACTCATGATGTAAATGATTAAAAATAGAGTGATTAAACATGTTATTTTGGCTCTTGCCGGATGTAATTATTCCGATCAAGTATTCATGACAAATATGTATATTTATTCATATGATGCAGGCCTGAAATATTCATGATCAGCAACATAGCGCATTTGTTTGGCGGTTCAATATTAGAGATTTTCACCATTGCATCACCCTCATCCAACCGTTGGGACGGTCATTATTCACAAAACCTTAACATTGAGAAATCACCTGCCTGACATTCAAACCTCATTCCAAAAGAGGGGGCGACTGGACGAGGGGGAGAGGGGGCGAATGCTGCGATGAAGTATTCACTGACCAGTACTGGATAGGCCTTCAGTCAAAAATAAAATCAACAATCTGACTCGCCCAGTCGCCCCCTCACCTAGTCGCCCCCTCTTTCTCTGCTTTTCAAACAGAAAAAATATGTTCCCCTTATCGCTTCTTTCAAAAAAAATACGTTCCTTTGTCCCCGCGTTTCGACGCCAATGGCCCTGTAGCTTAATGGATAGAGCATCTGACTACGGATCAGAAGGTTGGGGGTTCGAGTCTCTCCAGGGTCACTTGATGGGACAAATCCAAAAAAGATGGATTTGTCCCATTTTTTTTGTCTTGTATATTGTTGCCTATCAGCAACATGAGATTCAGTGCTTCATTGACGCGGGTGGTTCGATATTGAAATCCATCGAAAGTCAATTTCTCTGGGAACATTGAACCAATGATTTTTCTTTTTTGTGTTACTGTCCCTTTTTCATACAAAACATCCAGTTGTGAAATGTTACTGATGGCTTTATCCCACAAGGGTTCGATATTGGTTGTATCTGTTACCGACGCTGTTAATTTAGCCTCTAATCTGTTTATCCTTTCATCACATTCTGCTTTTATAGTGCGGTAATCATCAGCTTCAATGTCCCCACAGAGCAACAATTCCCTTGCCTTTGAAAGCCTTTTGTTGGCTTCTTCCAGTTGTATTTTCAGTTGCTGTACTTCAATGTGCTGAGCGTGTGTTTTAGCCTTATAAACACTAATAATTACCTCTTTGTATAATTGAAGCCGGGGCAACGGCTGGACGTATTTCCTGATTTCATCAACAATTTTTGCATTGGCTTCCGGTGCTTTATAGCGAATACCACATGCGGAACTGCAATGATAATAGTAATAATGCTGTGTACGTCCTTTCGATGCACTTCCTGTCAGCATCCATCCACAATTGGGACATATAAGAAACCCCCTTAGAGGAAGGTTATCATTGGCAACAATCTTGGTCCGAATTACTTTTTTGCGTCCGTCCAATATGTCTTGCACAGCATAAAATAAAGCTTCCGAAATTAACGGTTCATGTTGTCCCTGAACCATAAAACTTTCTTCATCCTTATATTTTGGAATAAAAATCTTACCACAATAAACAGGATTTCGGATAGCCTTCCAAAAATTGTTTTTACTGCATATAAGCCCTTTTCCCTTCGCCATTTTCCATATCTGTTCCGTATTGAATTTTCCAAGGGCCAGTTCATGGAAAGCCCATTGCATAATATCACTCTGTTTATCTCTATGTGTGATATATTTCTTTCCTGTTTCCGTTATTTTGTTTACATATCCCACTGGGGCCGTGCCCATCCACCGGCCTTCCTTCTTGGCACGGCGCATTCCGTGAAAGGTATTCAAAGCCCTTCTGTCGTTTTCTACTTCGGGTGCTGCCAGGTAAAAAGCCAGCATCATCTTGTTTTCCGGTATGGACAGGTCCAGTGGCTGTTCAACGGCCTGCGGTTCTATGCCCAAGCGCCTCAAGGTACTTATCATCTGGTAGGCATCTCCTGCATTCCGGCTGAACCTGTCCCATTTGGTAAACAGGATAAGATCTGAATGCCCCCTTTGCTTTCGAAGGTCAGTTAATAGTTTCGTCCAGGCCGGACGGTTGAATGTTTTTGCAGAATGGTCCTCATAGACCACTTTCCGTACCTGCAGGGAATTTATTTCACAATATTTACGTAGTCTTTCTTCCTGGTCTCGTTGCGAATAACCCCTGTCTGCCTGCTCATCGGTACTTACCCGGATATATAAATCTGCAATCTTCATAATTTTAGAATAAGGTGGAACTGCCGTTACTTATCCCTGTAAATTTACAAAATTATGCCGGTTTGGACAGGTATTGATCGACCACAATACCGGCCATTTCATACAAAAATTCCAGAATGACCTTTGCCTGTTCTTCTGTTACTTCTATACCGTCTTTTTTCAAAAACTCCACTGCTTTATCAGGTGGTATCCTCTCTATCTCACAGTTATCCATCCCACACCTCCTGTATTGACAGCAAAAGCCCGGCAACGGGCTTCTTACTATATTTGCAGAATCACTGTTTTATTAATTATCCGTTTTCAAGAAAATATATCCGGCTTCCCTGGTTGCGTTTAAAAGAGGGCACATACCTGATATATCCGTATTCGCTCAATTCCCTTACACATTTGTGGTAAGTAGCCGGTGCAGAAATCTTAGCTATATGCATAATGTCATAACTGAATGCCGTTACCGGATTGGCAAACCCCTGTTCCTGCCGGTATTGCAGCAGTGCGGCATAAATACCGATATGCGTGATAATGATACGGTAATCCTTTTCAATGGCTGAAAAGAAACCGGACAAAGGGTTCAGGGTTTCCATTGCTTATCACTTTAGCTGATCGATTGCTTTTTCTGCTTTTTTTTCGCCGCCTGAGGTAATGCAGGGCTATCGTCTTCGTTACGTTGAGTTTCCTTTTTGTTATCCTGTTTTACTGACCTGCTTTCACCTTCAGCCTGTTTTTCTGCTTTGGACTGACTGTTGCCCAACCGTCGCATATTGCTATCATAAATGTTGATGGTTTTAAACTGCGGATTGGCTTCGATGTAACTTTTCTGTTCCGCCCCATCCCGAATGAAGGTGACGGATTGCCGGTTTCCTTTTTTCAAGGAATCCAGCAGGTTGGACTTGTGCTGATCATGCCCTAACTCCTTTATCGGGTGTTTGGCCAGTACCTGATCAAGGTCAAAACCGTAATTCTGGTGGTATTGCTTCAGCTTGTAATTGCCGTTACTGTCCGCCTGTTTGAAGTCCATCTGTACCCAGGCATTGTACAGTTGATTGTCCTTGTTGGTCAGGTCTTTATTGACCGCCCTGCCGCTCATCAGGTTGTAGGCCTCTTTCAGGGTAATGTTATTGCCCTTGTTGATGTAAAAGGTCTGCTCCATGTTATCGGGAACATTCTCCCTTTTCAAACTCACTTTGTAGGAGTTGAAAAAATACATATCACTCTGACTGGACTTGCTGAAATGCAGTTCAGAAGTTGCAATGTCATTGCCGTATTGGACATTGTGTTTCAGGGTGAAATCCGGTGGTTGTTTGCTTAACTTTCCCTTTAAATCGTTTTCCAGTCCTTCACCGAAGCCGGTATACTTAACCTGGTCACGCAGGTATTCAAAATTTTTCTGGTTCATGATGTTTGTTTTAATAAATGAATAAAAATGAATTATTTGAGAGTTTTTTACAGAGAGGGAAGTACCGTTGAACGTACAAGCGCTTTGTTATGAACATCGAGTTTCAGATGTCTGCCCCCGTTCTTTTCCATAAGCTGTACGGCAAGGTATTTCTGATCCGGTATTGTGAATTTTGGCAGGGCGAATACAAAGATGTGCTCCGATTGCCCCCTTACCGTTGGGGTTTCATTCTGAACATACAGAGGTTTGATTTCAATTTCCTGTGTAGCGGTACGTTTGGCTTTCTTCCGGTCACGGATAAAAAAGCGTAACTGGTCAATATCATAGTTGATATTGGATCTGTTCTCCATTTTTATGCGGTAATACATCACATTATCATGGATAAAAAGGCCGTCCAACCGGAATTTCATGCCATACTTTTTATCTTTTATACCATGCACTTTTTTCTTTTCAACGGCTACTGCATTTGAATAAGCCTGTATTTCCCCTTCATTGTGGCTTTCTGGTGAAAAGAAAGCATCCTGCGCGAATGGTTTCGTGGTTCCGAAAGAAAGGTTCAGCACGGAGGGCTGCGGGGCATAGTTCAACAGAAAGCAGTAGAGCTTTCCTTCTGCGGTAATAACGGTCAGGTTGGTTTCTTCAAACCCTTTCCTGCCTGCCTTTATCTGAAGGATGTTTTCTACACCTTTGGCTTTTTGTGCCAGTACGCTTTGGCTCCCCCTGTCCACGCTTTTAATGGTATAGGGAAATACAAGGTTGGTTGTCTTCTCATACGCAATGGACAGAGGGTATGGCTCAATGGATGTTGTGTTTACCGGATTTGCGTTTTGTGAAAATGCGGAAATGCTTGCGAGAAACAGGAAAATACCTGTTATCAATACTGCACTGATCTTTTTCATCTTTTGAAATTTTATTTGTTAAATATTCTGTTTTGAAATTTTTGCCTGTTGCATGTCAGTTATTCTGTTTTTGCTTCTCGTCCCTTAACAGTACCTGGTAGCCTGCTTTCACGGTGACTTTGATCAATTTTACCTTTTTGCTGATCAAGTCCCGGGCTGCTTCTATTCCTGCACTGGCAGCCTGTGCGCCCAATGAAGGATCTAAAGTGGTCAGTCCAATACCCTGAATGGCACGGTCTGCGGACTGTTTGGCTACATCCCTGGTAATGGCCCCTGGTATGTAAATACCATTCATACCGTCCATATCATACACGGATAGCTCCACAGGGAAAAGAGAAGTTTGGTAGCGTAGGCTGCTTATTTTAATGTCCAGCCTTTCACCGCTGAGCTGAGCTTCTCCGAAGAGAAAATTGTCTTTTGGTATCAGCATCCCGTTGATATAGACATCATTTACCAGGCGCAATTTTACGGTTGACCCTGCAACAAGGGTCTGCGTTTCGTGGATGACCGCTTGTATGGCATTTTGCGCCTCATCAGCCAGAACTGGTTCATCCAGTGAATAAAAGCCATTTTGTTGTGACTGATTTATTGAAGTGCTGTTAATACCAACCCTGCTGTCAGGGGTATTGTCCAGTAGCGATACAGGTGTTTCCTTCGCGATAGCGGACACAGCAAATACCTGCCCTTTACTTGCATGGGATGTCTGCCTGATCTTTTCCTGCACACGGTCAGGATGCTGGATATCCAGTATTTTCTCAAGCATACCGTTAAGCTGATGCAATTCGGAATCTTGCCCCTCTGGCTGTTTCATGGACTGCATCATCTGCTCCAGACGGTCAATATCAGATGTATTCACCTGAGTATTTTCACTCCGGTTGTGAGAGGCATCATCTATTGGATCCATAGTGGGGGCGGTAACCTTGTTCATCGCTTCATCCAGTTCTGCCAGCTTCCGGTAAACCTTTACCTCATTGGAGTCACGAGACAAACCGTTACCATAGGGCGAAGTAATTAAAGATCCGCTTTCGTTATTATATTTAGATTGCGATGTATCTTCGTATTGCATTTCATCCGTCTCGTGGTTCATTGAAGTATGCTTTCTGTAATTCGGGTCGTTTTTCATCAATTCCACCAGTTTGGCCGAATCAGAGGCAGCTTTGTCGTAATAGCTCATCTTATCCAAGGGCCTTTCATCTTTTAGATAGGCACCCGGCAGGTTCATGTTGAACCCTTTGTGGGTCAGCGGTTGCGCACTGGCATTCTCTACCTTTCCTCCGCCAAGCGACCAGAACATCAGGGTCATAAATGGCAGTACGAGCAGGGGCAGCATGAGCAAAAATTTACGCTGCCTTAGCATTTTCGGGGATAGTGTTTTCTGTTCCATACGATTTTACTTTTTAATTTGAGATTGATAAATTTTTTCAATCAGCCGGATGCTGTCCGGCAAACCCGGCCGGCTAAGAAGGATGCTGTCATACACTGCTTTCCCTGCGGGGCTTCGGGCAAGGCTGTCCATATTTCCCCTGAACCGGATGATCCGTTGGCAGTCCGTTTTACTGACAATCATATCCGGTTGTGATGCAGCTTCACCCGTTTGCAGGACGTGCCCCGGCTTTTTGATTGGCGTTACGGAAAAAGCAGTGGCCTGATTGCCCGAGAAACTTTGCCCGATCAGGTAGATGCTGTAACCACCGGAGAGGGCAATGAAAGCCAGCATTAAGAGAAGCAGTGTCCTGCGGGACAGGTGCTGAGTCCATCTGCCCATCCACCGCGCCCAACCGGTTTGCATCCGGAGACAGGCATTTACCATTTGTCTTAGTATCCTGTCATGGACTTCATCCGGTCCGGCAGCTTTTGTTTTGTTCTTTTTTCTGAATAAGAATGCCATGATTTTTTATCGTTTTATAATCCTTTGTTTAAATGCGTTACCTGCGGTTCTCTGTTTTAAGATCCCTGTTTTCAATGGTATTCCAGCGTTCAATCAAAAAGCCATGCGGATTATTATCGCTACGGGAAACATTACGCAAGGCACCCTCTGTAATCAGGCTGCGGAAAACAATGCTGGTGGTGCGGATAATGCTTTGTGTTGCATAGCAACGGAACCGGTAAGGGTACTGGTCAATATCAATACTAACACTGTCCACTTTAATGGCCTGGCTGATATTACCGGAGATGATGCCCGAATAGTACCCGTTTTCTTTCAGGTTATCGTATTCACGTTTGGCGCTTGCATCAGCAAGGTAAAGTGCTTTAGTCAGGTTGACTTTAATGACCTTATCGTCCGGGTCAAGGGTAAAGAACAACTGGTGGAAAGTTTTGACATGGTCCCTTGCTTCAACAGGGATATTGTCTTTCCGGTCCGAGGCATACGCTTCCAGCGCCTTGCCGTTTGCCAGGATATATACTTTCCCCTGCATTTGTGATACCAGGCTGAAGCTTTTGTACAGGGCAAAGCAACAAATGAGTACGCAACCCACAATAATCAGCAAAGTAAAGCCCCGCACATGCCGGAAGGCCGTATCTATATTTTTCATTTTTTTGAACATCGCCTTTTTGTTTAATGATTAAGCTCTCAGGAATTGCCTTTTAACTTGTCGCCCATATAACCTGAACCTGAATTGGTATTCTCACTGAAATAAGGAGAGGAGGCTCCATGACCGGCCATACTCTGGGACATCCGCCCGGCGGCATTGCCCATCGCATCCGCTGCCATGCCGGCCCCGGCTGATGCCATACTGACCACGCTCCGGGAAGAGCTGCTGAACAGGCTGGTTACTTTTTGGCCCAATCCGCCGCCGCCACCTGCATGGACGATATAATTGGCTACCGATGGTACGGTGAAATAACCCACGATACCGATAATCATGAACACGAGGTAAGCCATGTCCGTTCGGCTGAAAAATGTATCTCCGTAATCCTGCACCTGTGAAATATCCAGTTCCAGCATCTTTTCCTGTATCTTTCCGATGATAGAGCCGAAGATGTTGGCCACGGGCAACCACAAAAAGATATTGATGTAGCGGGCGATCCAGACCGTGAGGGTATGCTGGAACCCGTCAAAGACGGCAATGCCGAATACCAAAGGCCCCAAAATGGCCAATACGATGAGTTGAAACGTTCGCAGCGTATTGATGCAGAGGGCAGCAGCCTCAAAAAGTACGCACAGCACTTCGCTTATCCATTCCTTGACCGAGTTGCGGAAGTTGTAGGAGGCTTTGGACATGGCAAACTGGATGTCGTTTCCAATGCCATTCAACAGGCCTTCACCCGATGGGTCGGCATTGTCATGGGTATATTTATACCACCTGTCACGGTCACCGCTGCCGCTTTCCCCTACGTACATCTGCCAGGCATCCGTTTTTCGGATGGCTTCTTCTTTCTTCTGCAAAAGCAGGGCAATGGCTTTATCCGAATCCTTTACCATTTCAGAAGTAGCGGTGACAGTTGGTTTCATCACCCCGTTTATCATGGCCAGTACAGACGGAAAAATCATTATACAGAAGCCAATGACGAACGGACGGAATAACGGATAAAAATCTATCGGCTCCGCATTGGCGATATGCCGCCAGATACGGGACGCGATATACCAGGTGGCCGCAAAACCGGCTATGCCCTGGCCAACGCCGATCAGTTTACTGCAAAGGGGAACCATCTCATCATAGAGCTGATCCAGCACACCATGCAACCCGTTCATTTCATTTGCCAGTCCCTGTGCCCTGCCGATAAAGGGCAATATCATACCCGCCACTGCAACACATGCAGTCTTTGTCCATTTTACCATGTTTGTAATTTTTTAGTTGTTTATGCCATAAATGAGGCGCATCGTATTCGCATCGTTCCTCTCTTTTGCACGCTGCAATGCCAGTACGGTGGTATTGTTGTTGAAATGCCGCAAGAACATCAGCTTGTCTTGCATGTCGGCAAATATCCTGTCAATTGCCCCCAGCCGTTCATCGTCACTCATACGGAGCTGGTTTGCGGTGATGATGGTAACCAGGTTGTCCAGGTTATTGAGGCTTTGTTCAAACAGGTTATCATACACCCTTCCGAGGTAGGCCAGTTCCTGCTGGTTGAAATTACGATCCCGCTTAAACCGGTTAAACGCCGATTTGTATTCCTTTACCAAAATGACCTGGTAATTGATAATGTCGGCCACCCGTTTATAATTCTTCACGCTCGGGCTTACCTCCATCAATGCGTCAAGAAAGGTTTTGTGCAGGCTGAAATTACCCTGTGACAAATCCCTGATGGTATTGTAGCCACCACTGAGGATTTCATATCCTTTTTTCATGTCCGACAAAATCTGTTTGAACTGTGCCAGTTTTTCCACGTTCAGCAAAAGCTGGGCGATTTCATCTGCCTGCGCTGAGGCTTTATTTGCCATCGGCAAACTGAATAGTGCTATTACTAAAATGATTATTAGCTTTTTCATGGTCAGGCTTTTCTAATGCCATACAAAGCACGGCTGGTTTGTACATCATTGTTTTCCCTTATCCGGGATGCTGCAAGTACCATCGTTTCGCTATGGAAACTTTGGGAGAATGTGTATTTATCCGTCATATCCTTATACAGGACATCAATACGTTCCAACCGCTCATTGTCCTTCATTTCCAGTTTGCCGTCCGTGTTTACAGCGATCAGTTCATCCAGGGTGTTTTCACAGTCATCCAGCAGCCTGCCCAATACCCTCCCGATATAGTCCAGTTCCTTCCTGTTGAATGCACCACTTTCCCGCACCTGGCGGCGGGTCCTGCCATAACCTTGTATAATTGTTACCTGCATGGCTATGATGTCAGCCACTTTCGCATATTGTTTTATTTTCGGGTTGACGCTTTTCAGGGAATTGAAATAACCGGTATGCAGGTTAAATTCGCCCCGTTTGAAATCTCCGATAGTATTCAATCCCTCTTTTGCGATGGAATAACCCTTTTGTGCATAACCGATATGCACCTGCAAGGCCGCAATCTGCTGGATCAGGTACTGCTTTTGAGTCTTTTTTTGCCGGAACCATTCGGCGAAAGTCTGTGCCTGCGTTGTTGTTACAATTGTTGTGAGCAGGAACAAAATCAGTAATTTTTTCATGGTCTCTGTTTTAATTGGTTGGTAAACCATATAACTTTTTCACTACGTCCACATCATTATTTTCCTTTGCCCGTTGCAGGCTGAGCATGATATTTTGCTTGTTAAACCGGGTCAGGTCGTAATAATTGGCATCCACCTGATCGGCTGCTGCATTGATGATTTCAAGTCTTTTGGCATCGCTCATTTGTGTGGTAAAGGAGTTGATGACCAGAAATATCTGGTCGAGGTTTTTGGCGCTCTCATCCAATATGCCCGAATATACTTTCGCCATATAACCCAGCTCATCCGCAGTAAAATATTTGTCCTGCCGCAGCAGGTTCCATGCCCGCTGGTACTGCTCTACCAATCTTACCTGTTTTTGGGAAATTTCCCGGATGCGCTGGTAATAGGAGATGATGGATTTAACTTTTGCCAGTTCTTCGAAGTAGTCTTTATACAACGTTTTCTGCCGCTGTGTCCAGTCAGAAATCTCATCCAGTTTCAGTTTGGACAGGGTATTTTCAAGGGTCTTCTGGGCGTTTTGCAACCAGATGGTTTCGTTTTGCAAACGCTGTATCTGCAGGTCAACCGCTTTGATGACCTTTTTAATACCGGCCTTAATAATTTCCAGTATGGCAACAGGTGTGGCGCCAGACTGGCTTGCAGGCACCACTGTCAGGGAACAGCACAATACAATCGCCATGATTTTGATATACCGTTTCATCATTTTTATTTTTTAGGCTTTATTTTTTAGGGTTATTGCTTCTCATGTCGCTGGCCAAAGCAGCGATGCCTTTTTGTATATCACCGCCAAACCTTGCGGCATACGCCTGTACTTTCACCTTTTCCGTTTCTTCCGTTGTATAGGCCAGGTATTCCTCCATGCTCACTTCCGTGCGGTACACTTTCGATAACATGCCTCCCAGCGAGATAAATACCTCCTTGTATTTTTTAGAGGGGTCATTGGCCTTGTTCACCGATAGTACCAGCGCTTTTTCTTTCTCAGTCAGCCCCAGCAGCTCCTGTATCTGGTCAAATTTGTTCTGGTATTTGGACTGATCAAGCAGTATTTTACAGTCGCTGTTATTGATGATGGCCTGCTTGACTACGGGTGACGAGATGATGTCTTCCACTTCCTGCGTGACGACAATGGCCTCCCCGAAGAACTTACGCACCGTTTTGAACAGGTACTTGATATATTCTGCAAAACCCTCCTTCATCAGCGCTTTCCAGGCCTCTTCTATTAATATCATCTTCCGGATCCCCTTCATTTTCCGCATCTTATTGATGAAAACCTCCATGATGATAATCGTCACTAAAGGAAATAAAATAGGGTGATTTTTGATATTATCCAGTTCAAAGACAATGAACCGTTCCTGTAACAGGTCCAGGTTTTCCGTTGCGTTGAGCAGGTAGTCAAATTCACCGCCCTTGTAGTATGGGCGCAATACATACAGGAAGTTGTTCACATCAAAGTCCCTGTCCTTCACTTTGTCGGATTCCAGCACGCTTACATACTCATTTTTCAGAAAATCATAAAAGGTGTCAAAACAGGGGAACAACTCCTGGTGGCTGTCCAGGTAGTTAAAGTACCCGCTGATGGCATTGGACAAGGCCACGTATTCGCTCCGTTTAAATTCTTCATTGTCTTTTTTCCAGAGCGCCAGCAGCATGGTTTTGATGCTTTCTTTTTTCTCTGTATCCAGAGAATCGCCTTCCCCGATAAAAAACGGGTTGAAGCGTATGGGCTTTTCTTCGGTGTAAGTGAAGTAATACCCGCTGACCATGTCGCACAGTCCCTTGTAACTATGCCCTACATCAACCAGTACGATATGTGTACCCTGTTCGTAATAACTGCGTACCATATGGTTGGTGAAAAAAGATTTACCGCTACCGCTTGGCCCGAGAATAAATTTATTGCGGTTGGTGCAGATACCCATTCTCACCGGCTCATCGCTGATGTCCACATGCACCGGTTTCCCGGTCAGGCGGTCGCCCAGCCGGATACCTACCGGGCTGAGGGAAGAACGGTAGCCCGTTTCCATGTTCAGAAAACAGGTGGCCTGCTCGGCAAACGTATCAAAGGTGTCATTCATCGGAAAATCTGCCTCATTGCCAGGGATACCTGCCCAGAATATCTGCGCGGCCCCTGCGGTCTCCTGTTTGGCCGCCGCATCCATCTGCGCCAGTGCAGAGGACACCTTGTTTTTCAGGTCTTTCAGTTCTCCTTTATCTTCGGTCCACACCAGTACGTTAAAGTGTGATTTGACAGGCAGGCGTTGCTGGCTGATGGCTTCATTGAGAAAATCATTCGTTGAATCCCTTGCGATCATATTCTCCCGGCTATAAGCCGAAAGGGACTGGAGCCGAAGCCGCTTACTTTCCAGTTTGCGCAGTGTCTGCTGCGCATCCTCAAGAAAAATGTACTGGTTGTAGATGTGGTTGCAGGAAAGCAGTTGCCCCAGGGTGCTGGCAAAGCCAATGCTGAACTTGGTCTTGTCGGTGGAATAACAGTCGTAATTGATGCGTGAACCACAGAGGGCTGGCAGATCGGCTGCATCGCCCAGGGTATAGAGTTGGCAGTACTGGTCACCGATGCGCATGTCTCCGCCCAGCTCCATATCTTTAAAAACAATAGCGGAATCTTTTTCATGCAGGTGGCAGTAACGTTCTATCAGCCCTGCCTTGTGGCCCTGGCTCATCAGATCAGCCTCTTTTAAGCGGGTCAACCTGACAAATCCACTGTCTTCCAGTATGCGTTTAAATTGCCCTGCACTGTCCAGAAAATCCTGAAGTAACTGAGGTTTCAATGTTTCTTCCGGTACAATGGATTTTCTGAGTAGGTTTGAAAACAGTGAACTGGACGGTTTTCTTCCTGCCGGCTTTTTGGTCAAAAGGATGTAACAGGTATGTGCCAGGAAGGGACGCTCATTGAAAAAACGCTCACTGCTCCGTGTCAGGAAACTGGTGTCCTCTTTTGTGAAATCAGGTCGGTGTTTGCTGTCAATAAACCAGTCCTGTTTATGGAACACACTGAAGCGGGGCAGTATCTTAATGGCCTTCACCCAGGTCTGGTGAAAGGCTTCGTATTCCTGATCGGACAAGGTGAATATCTCAGGCAGCTCCGCCCGGAACACGATGGTCACATCGCCCTGCCCGGACAGGATGCAATCATGCTCTACACCCATAATGGGTAAAATATCATCCAACAACTTTTCCATACGCACTTTTTTACCTTGTTCTGTTTTTAATGAATGGCGGTTCCCTGCCGCTTATTTCTTTTGGAGAAAAACTTTCCTGCTGTAGGTTTTGATAACTTTGGGAACCTGCCGCCGGGCGATGGCTTTCATCAGACCATGTTCCCCGTATGTGCCGCTCATGCCGTAGATCTTCACGACCAGTACTGTCCCTGCAACCAGGATAATCCCGATGCAGATCAGGGAGGGGATGCCGATGATGTACATGACGGCAAACAGGATGAGCAAGGCAACGACCCCGCCGCCCAGGTACCAGATATACTGGGCCCTCAACCCCTTGAACTCGATGCTCCTGTTAATGCCTTTATTGATTTGATATACGCTGTTTGCCATAACTGTTTTTTTATTGGGTTATAATCGCATCCGGCTGCGTTGCATCCGTTGTTCATCCACTACCGGGTTATGTAGCGGCACGATTCCTTTATCAGGTACTTTATTGCCGTTTACTTTGGCAAGAATGGCCTGCATCGCATCTTCCGGAACCATTTTTATAACGGGTACCGCTGTGTCAGGCTCCAGCTTTTGACCGGGAAGGTTATTTTGCCTTAACTGGTTCTCCTGTATTTTTATCGTGATCTCCCTTTCCAGCCGGGACAGTTCACTTTTCATCTGCTGCAATTCCGCTTCTTTGCCGAAAGGCTTAGTTGTGAGCTGCGCTATCATTGGAATGTCTTTTTCCAGTTCCTGTAAATTCTTTTGGTATTTTTCTTTCAGGCTGTCCACCCGGTCAATGGCATTCAGGAAATGACGTGCCGCCAGTTTGGGGTTATCGACATTCGGTATCCCATTGGTATAAGTGTATTTGATGCCCTCCGGTGAACGCCGGGCATAGAAGCTGTTTGAATACCGGTATTCAAACATGCCTTTTTCTTCATAAGACTCCCGCTGCCTGCGGATGTACAGCTCAAAACCATATAGCATACCTATTTTCTGTTCGTCCGTCCTGTCTTCTCCCGGTTTCCATGTTTCGTACAGTTCGATCAGGTGTTTGCCTATTGCTTCGGCATCTTTTCCGTTAAAACCATCCAGCATCACAGGATTGGCCTTTGTACCGTCCTTCTCCAATTGCAGCCTGCTTTTGTACCAGGTATCATCCCCGGTCAGTTTATCCAATGTTTTTACCGTAGCCGTCTTTTCCTTTTGAAGTTCTTCCCACTGTGTTTTTGAACGGGATACTTCCTTGAAATGCGCTTTTCTCAGGCTTTCCATCACCGCAATTTTCTTTTCCAGTTTTGATTTTTCCAGCAGTGTTGTATCGCCTGAGAGCACGGCGATGTATTCCGAAAAATTCATCCCGCTTTTTTCATCTGCCGCCCCTTCATCAATGCTGCGCACACTGAGTTCACAGTTTTTCATCTGGCTGATGAAGGTTTGTTTGTTCTTCAGCAGGTTGAACTTGTAGTTGTCCAGTGACTGCTCCACGGCATAGATGTAATTATGCACTTTGTTATAGTACTGCTCTTTCGCCAGCACATTACCCTGCCTGGCCCCGCGTCCGTTGCGCTGTTCCAGTTCCGACGGCTTCCAGGGTATATCCAAATGGTGCATCGCCACAACCCGTTGCTGCACGTTCAGTCCTGTACCCGCCTTTTCCGTACTGCCGATCAGGATGCGGATTTCACCGGCATTCATTTTCCGGAACAGCTCGGGTTTTTGTTTATCTGTCCAGTCATGGATAAAAGTGATTGCTCTGGCAGGGATGTCAAAATCCCGAACCAGTTTTTCTTTCAGGGCATCATAGAGATTAAAGTCGTCAGGCCGAGGCGTACCAATATCCGAAAAGACGATCTGTGTCCCTTTATGGCCGTGGCTGTGGTGGAACAGTTCCGCTACTTTCCGGGCGCAGACGTTAACCTTGTTGTCCGGGTGGTCGCTGTATTTGCTCTGATCAACCAGGCGCATATCTGCTGACATTTTTTTTGCGTAGTTGGTCGCAATCAGCATTCGCCCTTTGTCTTCGTCTTCACTTAATTTTCCCCGGCCAATAAGCGTCCCGTCACCTGTTTTGGCGAATTGCATCAGGTTTTTGATGAACTCGCTTTGTTCCGGAGTGGGTTTAATGTTGACCAGCGTTTCATTAATTCCCGGTTTGTCCAGACTGATGTGTCTGGCCGTCTTATAATCGGTGATCTCATTGTAGAACAGGGCCAGTTCGGGTACCTTGATAAAATGACGGAAACGCTCTTTTGCGATAATCTCATTGGTAACCGAAAACTCAAAATCAGTGGTTTTGCGAGCGAATACCGCCGCCCAGCCGTCAAAGTTTTCAATACGCTGCCGCTCCATTTCCTTTGGCCGCAGATATTTGAACAGCAGGTACATTTCCGTCAGGCTGTTGGAGATGGGTGTTCCGGATAAAAAGGTAACGCACAGGTCAGCATTGAATTTTTCCTGTAAGGTGCGCACGGCAAACAGCATATTGAGCGCTTTCTGGCTCCCTTCCATATTGCCCAGCCCGGCCACCCGGTTGTGCCGGGTAGTAAAGGTCAGGTTCTTGAATTTATGCGCTTCATCCACAAACAGGTGGTCGATGCCCATTTCCTGAAAGTTGATACCCGCATCTTTCTTTTCTTCAATATTTTTCAACACGCCCTTTAATTGGCCTTCCAGGTTGTTCTTGCGTATTTCCAACCCTTTCAGCATCCGCTTGGAAATATCGCCACCCAAATCTTTCAGTGTTTCCAGGTCACGCTCCACATTATCCAGTTCTGCCTGGAATATCTCTTTCTGGATCTGTGGTGATTGTGGTATTTTACCAAACTGATCATGGGTCAGGATGATGCAGTCCCAGTTGTTGTTCTTGATTTCATGGAACAGGCGCAGGCGTTTGTCCGGGGTAAAATCATTCTCTCCCGGGGCCAGGATCCGGGCAAGTGGATAGGCTTTGTGGTACGTCTCTGCAATCTGGTTCACATTGGCCTTCAGCGCCAGGATCATTGGCTTATGCACGATGCCCAGCCTTTTCATTTCAGTAGCGGCAATGATCATGGTAAGTGTTTTTCCCAGCCCCACTTCGTGATCGATCAGGGCACCACGGTTCTGCACGATACGCCATGCCGCATTTTTTTGCGAGCTGTACAGCTCCTCAATGCCCAGGGCTTTTTTGTCCAACCCTGGAAAACGCTGGTGGCTGCCATCGTATTCCCGCAGCACGTAGCAATTAAAGGTTTGGTTATACAGGCTTTCCAGGAGCTTCTTATCGCTGTCCGGCAGCTCCCGCAACCAGTCCGTGAACCCGTTGCGTATGTTCTCAATCTTCTGGTGGGCAAGCTGTATGGCTTCATTGTCGGGCAGGCGAATGGTCTTGTCATCCGGTCCTGTTACCTCATAGGTGAAAAAGGGTGTGGTATTTTCCAGCGCATGTTCCAGCATGGTGTAACCATAGGTTGTCCTTCCGCTTCGGGGTGTAACGGCATACTCCCGGTCAATTTTGGCATTATGCCCGGAGGTATTGACCTTGAACGTATCGAGCGATGTAAAATAATTGATGCTGGCATACTGTTCAAACAACTGCCTGGCGAACCGCTCATAATAATGAAGGGGAATCCAGCGTTCGCCCAGGTTGAAGTCCAGCAACTCAAAAGGTATCTTTTCTGGCTGTACTTTTTCAATGGCTTCAAGGCTCTTTTGATATTGCAGGTTTCCGGGATTATCCCTTAATATTTCTTCGGCCTGCTGTAATTTCTCTACCACGTTGCCGCTTAAATACTTGTCGGCAGTTTCCCACGTATCCGTCACCGGGTTCAGGTAGATGTGATTGCCCAACCTGCTGATCAGTTCTTTTTCATTAAGCCCTGTTGCCGCTTCCATATAGCCCATATCTACCCGGCCTTTCTCATTCAGGCTGCGGGCAAGGGCATCCAGCGGGTTATCGGTGACAAACCGTTCCTTCTGCCCGGCAACAGATTGCACGAGAATGTCGGCTTTGACAAGCTGAGAGCCTTCTTTGCGTTCCAGTGAAGAGAGGATCGTAAAGCCAAAGGCTGCATCACTGGTGATACGTTTATTGTTGGCCGGACTATTCAGAAAACCATATTGCGCAACAAAACTATCGTAGCGCTGGTTCAGGGATACACGTTCCTTTTCAGCTACCGCTATGCCAGACAACTCCTTTGCGGACAATTCCAGGTAACTGTCGCGCAACGCGGTGTAGTTTTGGTAAAATGCAAGGTCACCCTGCCGGAGCAATGGCTGGAACCCGGCATGCTTAAACTCCGTACCCACATTGCTGATGATACCAATCTGGTTTTGATGCACCACCAATGTGCCTTCTTTATAAAACGGTTTCAGTTCAGGATATGCTTGTAACAACTGGCGTCCACTGTCCAATCCAAAAGCCTGCTCAAGGCTTTTATCTCCTTCATAGATATACGCATGGCCGTATTGCTGCAACCCTCCGGCAAGTGCCGCCAGTTCATGGCCTAACAGTGATGCGCTCATCCAGAGAGAGGAAAACTGCACTTCCTTTACATTGGAATACAATTTGTATAAATACCGGTTGGCTTTTTCCTGTTTAGCCGTTAACAGGACAATGCTTTCATGTGCAGGGTTATCACTGGTCTTTATCGTGCTGATCAGGCGAACCGTCTGCTTCTGAATGACTGATTTATCCAGATCGTTAAGGTAATCCATTGCCCGGCCGATGTTTTTTGCCGGGGCAGTATCAAACAAACCCAATTGCACAGGAATGGACGTGGCCTTGCTTTGAGGCATAGGCAAATAAGAAAGGCTTTGCTTTTGTGTTTCCGGCTCATGGGTAGCAGCCATCAATTGTGCGTGGTAAAACAGGTTTTCGCTAAAACGTTCCCTGATCCCTTCCCGGATTGTTACCGCCAGTTTTTCTTCAATACCGTTTATCTCGCCATGCTGCCACACGCTTTGGTTCGCTTGTCCATATTGGTTTCTCCCGGCTTTGAGTTCATCGCCGGTGACCAGTTCCGGATGTCGGTGGATGAACGTATTGAGTTGGAACTGCCCGAATTCATTTTCCTGTTGCATGGTTTCCACCAACTCATTTTCTTCGTTGGTAAGCCCCGGCTTGCTTTTATTCTTCTGCACTATCAGCAAATGGTTGGGAGCCTGGGTGTTGCCCGTTTCTTTCATCAGGTTATCAGGCATGACCGACAAACTGATAAAATCTGCACGCTCAAACAGGTACTCCCTTGCCGCACGGTTGGATGGGCTGTTCAGAAAAACATCAGTCGTAATATATGCCATCAAACCGCCGTTTGCGATCTTGTCCAGCCCTTTGGCAAAAAAGTAACTGTGAATTTTTCCGGAAAGTTCCTTGTTGGTAAAAGCTTCATCATAGACGGGAAAATTTCCGAAAGGAATATTGCTTACAATAAGGTCATATCGCCCGTTATCTGTAACCGGGGTTTCCTCGAATCCTGCAATATGTGTCTTGACCTTTATGGAAAGGCTGCTGTTTAGCGCCGATAGCACTGAACCCGTCAGCAGGTCTTTTTCCACGGCCGTAACCTGTTCAAGCCCGTGAAATACTTTTTCGGCCTCCGTGATGAACACGCCCGAACCAGCCGAGGGTTCATAGATCCGCTTCGGCCTGATGCCTTGTTCTTTCAGAACGTTATAAAGGGTGCGGGGTACAATTTCCGGTGTGTAGAAGGCAGTCAGGACACTATTTTTTACCGACTGAACTGTTTCCCTGTATTGCTTTGCGTCAAGGTTATTTTGCAACAGTTCATGTAATTCCTGGATACCCGGGAATAACCGCAGGTCACCATCCGTTGCACCCTGCTTTACCCACTGCTCACGGGTTGTTGGAGGGTATAATACCGCCTTTATCCCGCCAAAGCCGGAATACTTTTGAAGCGTTACAATATCGGTTGCATGAAGCCGGGTTTTCTTGTCCCACTCTAATGCAAGCCGGATAGCCGCTATATTGTCGGTTAATTTTTGAAAAGCATTATAAGCCATACCTCACGTTTTCAATCCACACCAATGCTTTTAATCTCTTTTAAAACCGGCACCCGAAACATCAGGATACCGGTATCATTACTTGCCTTCCATGTATTGCCGGATCGTCCCGGCAATCGCATAGCGCAGCATCCTGTCCTGCTCATTGACCTGAGTAAATCCCAATGTTTCAAATACCGTTTCACTTTCGCTGATCAGGTTCACGATCTCGTAAGTGAGCAAACCTGATTCTTTTATGCGCAGAAAATCCTGCCCAAACTCATCTTCCAGTACACTCAGGATATAATTGAATCTGGAAGGACGGAGATCTTTGGTTAGCTCTTCCATACATAGTTCCTCAATGATATAGCCGGGCTTGTTCTCAGCCAGTAGTTGGGATGCCAGGGACTGAATGCCATTTACCTTTTCTTCGAGGTAGCCTATTACGGAAAAATCCTGCTGCAAATTCAGCATCAGGTCCGCATTGTTCTGCACGATATACGTCCACAACTTTTCTTTCAGCATTTCTTGCATAGCTCACGGTTTTAAACACCAAAGAAGGATTGGATAACAGTGGCTACAACCACTAAAAAGACACAACTACCGAACCATGCAGCAGCTACCTTGCCGGTATCCTGATCACCTGCATTCCATTTCTGGTACACCTTAACCGCCCCGATTAATCCAAGCAGTGCACCTACGGCATACATCAGTTGAGTGCCTGCCGCAAAATAGCTGCGTACTTTTTGGTTGGCTTCATTGATACCCGCTATGCCATCCTGGGCCATTACCGCAAAATGAAAGGCTGATAATAGCAGGGTTGCACCCAGTCCTGTTAATCGTTTACGGTTTAACTTTCTGAATTTCCATCTGAACATTTCCATAATACACGTTTATTAAAGTTTGAAATCAATTAAAAAGGAATAAAAAGCGGAGAGGCTTCGCCGTCTCAATACCCGCTTCTCCTGCTGCCATACTGCACCGGGACGGACGGGGAAGCACACTCCGCTAAGTGCTGTCACATTGCATCCTTCCACAACAGGTCCACTTCATCCTCGCTTAGTGTAACAGCGCCGTATTTTTCACATTCCGATGCGACCAGCTCATTGATAGAAGAACGCAGGGGAGAGTTTTTGATATTGGGGTATTCCCGGAGTACCAGGTGCAGGTATTGCTTGAATTCCTGCGGGATAAGTTTTTTGTCGGAAGCATCGGCAATTACACCTTTTAAGCGTTCGATCAGGTGCTCCACTTCTGCAAAGTCATCATCCGTGGTTGTTTCAAAAGCAGGACTTTCGTTAGGGTAATTCTCTTCGGTGGACAAGATGTCTTCACCGCCTTTATCACGGGGTAGGGCTACACTGAAATTAGGTCTCTGTTTTCCGGAAAACAGGTCTTTCAGATCAGCGGAAAAATACCGCAGCCCTACAAAAAGATAATAAATAGCCAGTAGCAGGACGACTGCCACAAAGTAGTCTGTCCATGAAATGTTGGTAAACATATGCTTTCAATTTTTCGTTCCACACTAAATTCTTCAATCCGGAGCCGGGAGATTCTTAGCCGCTGTCCGGGTCGTTTACAATTACTGGACAAAAGAACGATGGAATGAAAGTGCCTACAAGTCCAATTTTTTGTTGTACCCTTTTTGGAACTGCTGGAACCACAGGTAAATAAGGGTATTTGAGAGGTGATTTTTTTTGAAATAAAAAAAGCCTCCCGTTACGGAGGCTTACTGTAAATATTTAGGGTAAGGATTATAATATCACAGAACAGGCTTCTGCAAAATCCACCCTTTGGCTGATAAAGAAAATTTAACCCGATGCCTTACCGGTTCATTTAAATTCCTTTTCATCAGGACAGAAAAAGGAGTGATATTTTTATAAACAGATGTGTATTCCACCCAAACAGTATTCTTATTTTCACCATCCTGAGTTATACTAAGGTCTATCACTTCTTCATCCGCAATTTTTACCTTTTGCACATCGAGCGCTTTGTCTTTATCCTGAGTAGGCAGAAGATAAGGCTTAGCTTTCTCAGTGAATTGCACCAAAGGTTTTCCTGTGTCCTTTAATTTTTGTGTCTTTTGCACTGTTACCATGCCGTTGATTTCTAAACCCGCATCAAGTAAGCTTTTAGCATGTTCCGGATCACTGCAAAAAATATAATAATCAACCACACGCGGGTAATTGAGCTCTTTGTTGATAAGCTGTAAAGCTTCTTCTTTTTTTAACTCTTTTGTGCTGCACCCTGACAGGATACTGACTGTAGAGAGTAAAATGAATAATAACTTTTTCATGGCAATCTGTTTGATGGATTAATATTCTTTAATCTTCCTGATGATCCGTTCCAAGGTTTCAATGGCTATTTGCTTGTCCCTTTCCTCAGCGACATATGATTTACTGCGCATACCATCATAGGATAAATCTTCTTTGTAAGGTGTAGATAAATGGGGAACGATGGTTTTGAATACTTCGTTCATGGATTTGGCGACCACTATGCGCAGCTCATCTGACGCTCTTAATATCAGTCCCGTTTGATCGGTGGAAAGGATGCACATTACTTTTTGCTTAGGCTTCTCTGGGGAAACTTTTTGCTTAGGCAATTCTGTATTACTTTGCAATGGCGTAACGGAGAGACGCATCTTCTTTTCCAGGTAAAAAATTTCCTGGACAAACCAGTTGCTTAGAACAGTCTTCAAATCCCGGTATTGTGGATTAAAAATGACTCCCGGCTTTCGGTGCATCTGGTTAAAATCTTTAAAATGTACCAGCAACTGATCTAGCTTCTCCGAAAGGTTTTCCAGACCGTTGATTTTTTCGGCAAGTCTTTCGGTAAAGTGATTGGCAAACGCTTTACTGTTAAAGTTGAGATAGATCAAAAGTTCGTTTAACGCGGTATAGATACAGGTTTCCTTTTCCGGGTCTTCCAAAACTTCCAGTTCCTTGGTAAGTTCTTTTTTATAAAGTACATCACGGAAAGTGACTGGGTACTCTCCCTGGGGACGGTTGGTAAATGAATACAATGTCTTAAGCACGATATCCACGATCCGGCGATCCGGGACAAGCTTATACAGTCTTGTCTTTAATTTTCCCAGGCGCAGACTTAGCTCTTTTTTGGTTACAAGTAAATAGGTCGCAGGTACGCGCTCGTCGAGACTTAAATAAGTTGAAAACCGGACTTCTATGAAAGATAGCAACTCGTCAAGGCAGGAAATAAGGTTATCATATACTGTTTCAATAAGCACATTTTTCTCTGGAAGCTTTTCCTTATTTGCAAATACCTCATCAAGCAGGAATATAAGTGCTGAATGATACTTCTTGATTAATAATTCGATCTGACTTTCCTTTGTTAATCAAATACCTGATTTTTCAATAAGGATTTAAACTGCTCTTTCTCTATTGCTATCTGGGATATAACCGTATTGATCTGATCTTCTTCCATAGATAAAAGATCAGTTTTGCTCGGATTAAGAATATCGGTTATGAGCAAATCACACCATTCAATATTGTAGTTTTTCTCCATTCTTTAACAATTTAAATGGATTTGGATTATTCCTTTATGTACAAGCGTTCCGATGGCATACTCCATTTGTTCCGAAACCTTTTCCGAAACTTCGTTCATCCTGGATCGTTCATTTTCCAAACCCAAAATGAATGCACAAAATGTTTCCATAGCAAAAATTGAGTCCACTCCGAAAAGCAAAAAAACAAAAAATGTCACCAAGACATCAAGTTACACAAAGATTTAAATTTCAGTGCAATACTCATAGTGAATCTTGGTGCCTTTTTGCCTTGGAGGCAGAAGAAGACTTTTCGGATTGGGCTCAAAATTCAAATTGTTAATACCTGAGACATAATAAAGCCCATTAATAAATTCCATCCACCCATGAAATTCTATAACCGTTCACTCTTTCACTTTATTCACTTCACAAAAACGAGTTCTATTATAAATTTCACCAAACACGAATTATGAAAACTTTACCTTATGTTGGATTTTAATTAACATTTTGAATTAGTTATCTTTCCTAACAAACAAAGTCATTCCAGAGCTCTTTTACCAACTGGGGTTTTGGCACAAAAAGAAACTTTTCAGTATTTTCCTCAAATTGTTGATAAATAGGCTTCCCAGTTTCAATGCCAAGCAATGTATAGATTTCTGGACTTTTCATAATCAGTTCACAATCCTTATAATTAGGGTTTTTATGCCATTCAATTTCCCCGGAGGATGTAAAAATTGGAAACCAGGCCAGTCCGTTGTGGGCCCTGACGCCGTCATATTCAAATCCATATTCACGGTCACACCAGGCGCCAAAAGTCAGCGGTTGCTCCGGATCTGCACTGATGGTGGCGTGCGCCCAGTACGGAGGAACAATCACCACCTCTCCCGGATTGGCAATCACGGCAAAACATCTTCCGGGTCGATCATTGGCAGTTTCCTGCATGTAGATGATG
>Ga0265297_10001685_pt1 | contig 50087 bp, 52 predicted proteins | sample Munlanlwell13791_FD_192502 | JGI IMG/M metagenome (GOLD analysis project Ga0265297, IMG submission 192502) | Leachate microbial communities from a municipal landfill in Southern Ontario, Canada - Leachate well 137-91 | ecosystem: Engineered > Solid waste > Landfill > Unclassified | place...
ATCATCGCCCTGGAAGAAGGATTTATTACTAAAAGCGCATTGGCGCTCAAAGCCTATGGAAAAAAATACAGCATGGTTACTGACGAAAGTAATTTCATAATTATTGATAAATCTGGAATTATCCGATACGTAAAAGAAGGCATTATCCCGAAAGAAGAATTTCCTGCTATTAAGGAAATTCTGAATGAACTGAATAGAAAATAGGGTCAGTGATTATTTTGCGTCAATTATTTCGCGGATGATTAACGTTAAGAGCTGTGTATAAAACCCGTCTATGACGAAAAGAATTTTAAAAAAATTTTTAATTTTGTTGTTAGGAACGAGCGTTATCTTCTCAACAAATACGGTTTTTGCGTCTCCGACGGACGTAGCCGGCCCTACCGACGCTGTCGATGGCGGAGCTTATAATTTCACGGCGGATACCACGCTTACGGTGGGCGATGGGATAAGCCTCAGAGCCGATACAGATGCTAATGTCAGCGTTTCGACCGCGGCCGGGGCCAATACCGGAACGGTTACGATTACAAACTCTACGACAACGACCGTTATTCCCGGCAAGCTTGGCGCGATCGCCGCGGCCAATCACCTTAATACGATAAACATAAATACTGCAAGAATCGTCAATGTAACAAGTTACGATATCTTCGCGGGTACTGCCTGCAATTTTGGAGCGGATGGCACGCTTAAGCTCGGCTGGGATGTCGATCTTATAAATATAGCAGGTGATATACATCTTACCACTTCTACCGATGAAACAGGGACGTTGATACTTGATGGGAATAACGGTATAGATGGCAATATCGGTACCGCCGCGGCTTCTCTGAAAAAGGTCGTATTTAACGATGGTGTAGAAGCTATGTACGAGATTAATGCTTTGAACGTTGAACTTAAAGAACATAGCATTATAGCCACATTCGCGTTTGATATGGTGACTGCTACCGGGAGCAAGGGTATTTTGGCAATATACGTAGAAAACGCGAATTCATACGGACAGATGTTGGCTTTATCCGCGGATATTCACGCGGCGACTACTACCGTTGACGCGACCGTAAAGGGATACATCAAAACAGGATCCGTTCTTAATGTGGTGGATACAGCCGGCGGCGGCGGGATTGAGGCCAATATACCGGTTGTTGATAGCAGCCCGATACTGACCTTTACTTCAGCCGCCGTGGCTGGAGACGATCTTGTTCTGACGGTCTCATCAGATTATGTAGGAGTAGCTGATAACGAGAACAACGCGCGCGTCGGAAAAACATTGGAAGCCATTGATTCAAGCGTGAATGGCGCTACAGGTGATATGGAAACCGTGTTTAGCAGCATAGATCAGCTTACATCTCAAGCGGATGTAAATAATGCGTATTCGCAAATGCAGCCATCTGTGGACGCAGGGGTTATCAACGCCGATTATGATGTTGTGGATGTTGGCAACGAAGCCGTTCTGGCGCATGTCAGGACAGTTCATGGCGCAGAATCCGGGGTTTCGACCGGAAGTCCGTATAAAATGGATCCTGTCTGGGCTGACGGATTCGGAAGTTACGTCAACCAGGACAAACGGAAAGGTATTGATGGGTATAGGTCGCGGATGGGCGGGGTTAAGATGGGGTATGATTGTCTTGTGACAGACCGCATTACCCTGGGTGTCGCCAGCGGTTATGCTTATTCATCCGTTGATTCTAAAAAATCAAATATAGATAACACGGATATTAATTCGGCGCTACTGGACATCTACGGCGCATTCAAAACTATAAATCCAGTTTTTGTCAATAATGATGCGGTGTACGTTGATCTTATCGGCGGTTTCGGATGGAACTGGTATGACGGATCAAGAAATATTCCTTTCGGCAGCATATCAAGACAGGCAAAGGGGGATTATAAAGGCCAGCAGTATTCAGTATATGGAGAGTTAGGTTACGAGCTTCCTTGTAAGGGTTTTATGTTTACGCCGTTTCTCTCGTTAGGGTGGACACATCTGAATCTTGGGAGCTATACGGAGAACGGAGCCGGAGATCTTAACTTGAATATAAGTTCACAAAAATATGACAAGCTTGATCAGGGGCTCGGGATGAGAGCTGCATATCCCATCCGGAGAGGAAAAGCGGATATAATTCCGGAAGTAAAAGTTAAATGGATTTACGATTATCTGGGGGAAGCGGTAGAAATGTCTTCTACATTTGCCGGCGGCGGTCCTGGTTTTTCTACTAATGGTTGTAAACCGGCACAAGGCATGGTTGATTTCGGGGCGGCACTTTCATTTATTTACGGAAACACAACCGTTGCTGTCGGGTACAATTTTGGTCTCAAGGAAGGCTACTATTCTAATAACGGAAATGTAATAGTGAAATACCAATTCTGATTTAAGAATATGCACCTATCAAAATTGGACATTTCTCCGAGGAGTAAACCTCTCTAAGTAGCAAAAGCAACTTGTTTCTATCGATAATTGTTCTATAATAGGTACCTATATAAACAGAGAGGTTTCCCCTCGGCTCATACGAGAGGGACCCTGTCTTTTTTGCCGAAGGCAAAAAGCGCCCCGAAGCCTTTCCATAAATTTTTCCAGCCTGAAAAATTTATGGATATATAGAGGCGAGGGGGGGTACGAAAATTCAGGTTAAAAAAGGAGAGGGGATGGTGATATTTTTATCAAAAATTAGAACCATCCTTTTTATTTATTAATAATTAAGTATTGTGTCCGCAGATTACCTTGCTATGACATTAGCCTTAATGCAGCCATATCTTTTCCCGTATATGGGGTACTTTCAACTCATAAATGCTGTTGATAAATTCGTTATTTATGATGATGCTCAATACATCAAGCGCGGGTGGATCAATAGAAATCGTATTTTGTCGGGAAGCACGGATTTCCTGTTTTCTTTTAGTATAAAGAAAGCCCCACATACCTTAAATATCAATCAGAGATTTTTTGCAAATAGCTTTAAATCAGAAAAAGAAAAGTTTGCAAAAACATTACATCAACTCTATCGAAGGGCTCCCAATTTTTCAGAAACTATGAATCTTATCGAAAATATCTTGGACTATAATAATGATAATGTAGCAATATTTATTGCTAATTCTTTAAGTAAAATCATCGATTATTTAGATATGGATACGTTTTTTGTGTTTTCATCGACCATCGTAAGGAAGGTTCCTTTTAAAAGAGAAGAAAATATAGTATATATCAACCAACTCTTGGGCGCCGACCATTACATAAATCTAATAGGGGGGAGGGAGCTTTATTCTAAAGAGTACTTTCGGGAGAAAGGCATAAAACTGTCTTTTTTGAAAATGAAAGAATTTCAATACAAGCAGTTTACAAATGATTTTGTTCCACAACTTTCCATAATCGATATTTTGATGTTTAATGACAAGCAGAAGGTCCAGCAATATTTAGGAGAATATGAACTAATATGAAGCCTCTTGGAGGATTTTTTGAGTTGGAGATAGCCAGAGAAGGGCAGAATTATCACCCGAACGCTTTAGCGTTTACAACGGGCAGGAGTTGCTTAAATTACATTTTAAGGCAGATAAAGCCCTCAAAACTGTATCTCCCGTATTACTGTTGTGATGCGTTAATAGAACCTATTATACTCAACCATATTAAATATGAATTTTATTCCATAGATAAGAACTTGGATCCTTGTGGCGATCTAAGGTTAAAAGGTGAGGAATATCTGATTTATATCAACTATTTCGGATTGAAGGAGAATGTGATTCAGGCGCTTATTGGGCGATATAAAGGTCGCGTCATAATCGATAATTCCCAGGCTTTTTTTGAAAGAGGATATAAAAAACTATGGTCTTTTAATTCTGCAAGGAAATTCTTTGGAGTACCGGACGGTGCGTACTTATATGCACCGGTGCCGATCAAAAAAATAAAGCTTCCGGCCGCGAAGGTAGAGTGCAATTATCTTATAAATCGTCTTTTGGGATATCAAGATAAAGCATTTCGTCAGTTCCGTAAGAATGAGGAAATGTTAACAGCAGATATTTGTGGTATTTCAGAATTATCCAAACGGTTGTTAGCGAATATTAATTATAATTCGGTTATCGCAAAGAGAAGAAGAAACTTCGCTTTTCTAGCAAAAAAGATTGATAAATTTAATCTTTTAAAGCTTCACTGTTTAAAGCAACCAGCCGCGGTCCCCATGTTTTATCCATATTTGCCAGGTTCGGAGATCAATAGAAAAATATTTTATAAAAATATGATTTATATGCCTATTTTTTGGAAAGAGGTATTATCGCGCAGGGTTTCTGGCTTTGACTGGGAGAAAGAACTGAGCAGGAAATTGATCATCTTGCCTATCGATCATAGGATAGCTTTAGAAGATCTGGAAAGAATTGCAAAAATAATTTTAAAGGATTTGTAGAATGACGAAAAAGAGGGTGTATCTAAGGCCATTAAAAGTAAAAGATGCGTATGTGTCATATAAATGGCGGAATGATCCGGAAATCTGGAAATGTGCAAAAAATAAACCGGATAGATATATTACGATTAAGATGGAAAAAGATTGGATTAAAAAAGTATTGGCAGATGATCGATCTGTGAGAAGAGCAATATGTATCGCAAAAAATAATACATATATCGGGAATGTCTATTTAACAGGAATTAATAAACGATTGGAATCTGCTGAGACGCATATTTTTATCGGAGATAAAAAATATTGGGGCAAAGGTTTTGGGACACAGGCGGTTAAAGAAATAATAAAATATGCTTTTGAAGTGCTAAAGCTAAAGAAAATAGATGCAGAAGTAAATCCAAAAAATGTTTCGATAATAAAAATAAATAAAAAATGCGGGTTAGCTTATGTGGATAAACCACAGGAACGAGCCAAGATGGTTCATATGGTGCTTGTGAACAGTAGATAAGCTGTCGGTTAATTCTCTGTTTTTGTTCAAAAAATTCAGCCTAATCAGTAGGTAAAAGCCAGGAAGAAGGATAATCAAATTATTGAGCGATTCAATTTACCACCCCAGTAATCAGCGAGAGAATTACCTCTCTAAACCGCTAATTTCTTGATAATCGCCACATTCAGTCCTATAATACATATTGAAGTAAAATCTTCTCAAGCTTAGCAACTATATGAAAAAATACCTGATCTTCATCTTAATAAGCGCGGCAACTGTAACGGCTGTTCCTGTTCGAGCTGCCAGTATCGGGAGCCCGAAAACAGAGGGAAAGGGGAAAGTCGTAACCACAGCGGAGTGGTCTTATATTTTTAACCGCGACCTGGATTTTAAAAAAGCAACTCGTCCCGCAGGCGCTGAGAGCTATATACCGGAAAATTTCCGGATAGTTAGGGGCCATAACGCCGACGCTAAAATTTCCTACGGTATCTTTAACGCTCTGGATGCCTATGTGAAGTTGGGTGTTGCGGACTATGATCTAAAAGGGGACATTTACGTTGGTGACAGTAAGCGCGTTGTAGAGAATTTATCCGGTGGAAATGCATTCCTTTATGGCGGCGGTTTGAAGTGGGCTCAGGAATTAAAAGACGGATGGACAGTTGGCCTTGATGTGCAATATCTTACCTCCGCCAATGATTTAGATTTTCGCGCCGCCAATCTAATCTCCGGCGCAACTTCTATCGCCAAATATACCGACTGCAGAATACAAGAGTGGCACGCGGCGCCTTATCTTGCCAAGAGAATTGGAAACTTTACGCCATATTTTGGCGCAAGATATTCCGAGCTAAGATTGACCCAAGCCGAACCCAATGATCCAAAACGTTGGGACAACTTAGTTTTTAATGCTGATTCCAATGTCGGTATATTCACCGGCCTAGACTGGAATTTTATGAATAATTTTACGTTGAACGTAGAAGGCAGGTTTATCGATGAAACCGCACTTAGCTTCGGTTTAGCATACAAATTTTAGACTTCCGGAATCTGTTAATAAAAGGGAGAGAGGTGCTAACTTATGCTTGAAAAAATCTTACGGCACAAATATTTTTTCCATATCTTAACTTTGCTTGTAATTTTAATTGACCTGCCCCCCTTAAACTGATCCAGTATTTAAACTATACTATAGCTCTATCTTATAGCTCTATCTAAAAAATAAAGAGCAGATTTTTGAGGATGAACAATGATTAAGCCACTTTTGGTAAAGGACAATGTTTTTAAAACGATGCTGCGCATGGCTGTTCCGATGCTGGCTGGCACGTTTGCCCTGAATGCCTATAATCTTACCGATACTTGGTTTGTTTCGCGCCTAGGCACTAATGCGCTGGCAGCTATGTCGTTTACCTTTCCTGTAGTCATGCTTTTAAGTTTTATTATGCGCGGCGTGGGAACCGGGGCAATGACTGTGGTAGCGCATGCTTTGGGTAGAAATAAGCAGCAAACAGCCGCGCGCATCACTACGCACACGGTCTTTCTTTCTTCAGGTTTGTCTGTATTGCTTACCGTAGCCGGTTTATTGACGATAAATCCGCTGTTTGCGCGTTTAGGCGCTACAGGGGATGTTCTTTCGCTTACCCGCCAATACATGGTAATTTGGTATTTAGGTCTTGTTATATGGGTTCTTCAGATGATGTTTAATGATATTATCATCGGTACAGGCAACACTAAGGCGGTAAGTTTTTTGATGGTCGCTGGGACGTTGTTGAATTTTATCCTTGACCCGGTGATGATTTTTGGATTCTTAGGATGCCCGAAGATGGGGATAAGAGGAGCGGCTTTGGCGACCGTGCTTTCCCAGGCGCTTGTATTAGTTGCGGCGTTCTATTTCATCCATAAAAAATACAACCTGATTATTTTTGTTTCACATTCGCGATTGCGCATCATGTCCTCATGGCGCAGGGTGTTGTATATCGGCATACCCGCAACGTTAAGTGCGGTTCTTACTCCGCTTTCCGCCGCAGTGGTAATAAAGATAATTTCCGGTTTCGGCCAAGCAGCAGTTGCCGCTATCGGCGTTGCAAGCCGCATCGAGATGTTTGCTTTCATGATTCCTATGACTGTGGGTATGTCATTGGTTCCGTTTGTTTCTCAAAATTATGGGGCTCAGCGTTTTGACCGGATTAAAGCTGTTCGAAAGGGCGCTATGTCGTTCGCGTTGATTTTTGGTTTTGTTATCGCGGTGGTTTTCTTATTTATTGCGCGTCCTCTCGGCAGACTGTTTTCGTCCGATCCCGAAGTTATCAATATCTTAACCCGATATATCTATGTTACATGTTTTGGTTACGGGTTTCTGGAAGTACATCGATATGCTGGTTTTTGTATGATAGGCATCCACAAGCCGCTTCCCTCAGCTTTATTAAATACTATTCGCGTAATTGTTTTAATGATTCCCTTAGCGTATTTCGGTGCAAAATTATTTGGTATATACGGGGTTTTTTGGGGAAGATTGATAACTGATATATGTTCTGCCGTTATAGGGATTATATGGACAAGAAAAATTCTTAAAAAATCATCCTATAATTTGCTGCCAACAAATCAATCTGATGGGAATATACGTCTGGAGGGGTGAGAGGATTAGTATTTTGTGATATCGGGTCCCGTCAGGTACCCCAATAATTAAACTCTCTCAATTCAAAGAGAGAGGCGAAATGCCATGATTGGTAAACTTGATCATGGCATTTTTTATCTGTCGAGGTGTCAAAGAGTTAGGGCATTAAGTTCCTGCCAGTTATTCATAATTGCTGCATAATAATTTTCTCGTCGGATAGGGCTTCCTAAACAGTCGATATATTCTCGAAAATAGGCCAAAGTATCTCTTAGTTTTTGCTCGCTAGTTTATGGTATTTGGCGGAATTGGCGAATATTGGTTAGTTAAGATATGCCATAAGCTAAAGAGGTTTTGTATATTCAAGGGGATTGCTGCGTAAAATGCTATGTTTGTATTCTAAAGGGGCTTGTATTGGACCGAACATAACGATATACTACTTAAAACACTAAATTTGTCTGCTATACTCATGGAGATAATCATTATCTAAGCTTAAATATTTTAAGGCAAAATATAAAATAGGAGAGAGGATGAATAAAGCGATTATTTCGTTGTTGTTGATGGTGTTTCTATGGAGCGGTAAAGCGTTTGTGCAAGATAGTATGGCTATATCGTGGACAGATAAAAAAGAAGTATCATCTAGTTCAAACAGGTCGCTTTTTTTCTCGAATTCACTGCCGTCAATTTCATTCAAAGGTTCAAATCTAAATATTGTCGATGTTGTTGTGTTGACAAGTGTGACTACGCCCGAAGGCGTGACAAGAGATGTAGAAATTTTTCTCCCCCTTGATCTAAAAACTAATATCATAAGCACGAAAATATTGACAATGGGCGTACTGTCTGGGGCTGGTAGTTTTGATCCAAAAGGTAAATATCAAGTTAAGGTTGCAGTATATTCTATTAACAAAAGCGATAGCGCCAACCAAAGTCGTGGGAGCCGAATATCTAACGAGTTATCTTACGAGCTGGATAGAGATTATAATATAGTTAATCTTGGCCAAGGCGAGCAGTTTATAAATAAAATATATGTTGGTGTGCCTAAGAAGGATTAAATGTATTTTAAATCTTTAAATCATTAATAAGGCGTTGTAGCTGTTCTGTACGCTTGCGAGCGTCACGGGTTGGCTAAATTGAAATATTTAGTAAAAAATGGAGGATGAATGATTATATTAAGAAAATTATTCGCATTAAAGGCAAATGTTACCGGATGTATATTTAGCAGATTTATATTAGGTTTTGGCTTGGCGCTGACGTTAGCCGGCCAGACATTATATGCCCAACAAAGTGATACTGATGGGCAGAAGCTCGCCGAGATCCAGGCTAAGGCAGAAAAAGGCGATGCCAAAGCTCAGTTGGAATTGGGTAATGCATTCTCTAGCGGTGGATTTGGGTTGGAGAAGAATCAGCAGGAAGCGCTTAAGTGGATTCGTAAAGCCGCCGAGCAGAATTATGCTTTAGCCCAAAACGATCTTGGTGTCTGTTTCGTGGCCGGGAAAGGCTTGGAGAAGGACCAGCAGGAAGCGGTGAAGTGGTTTCGTAAAGCTGCCGAACAGGGTTTTGCTATGTCTCAATTTAATCTGGGCACTTGTTATTACAATGGTAACGGCGTGCGGCAGGATGTATCGGAAGCGGTAAAGTGGTACCGTAAAGCCGCCGAGCAAAATTACGCTCTAGCCCAAAGTGTTATGGGTGATCTTTACGGAAGCGGAATAGGCATGTCCCAGGATTTGACTGAGGCGGTGAAGTGGTACCGTAAAGCTGCCGAGCAGAATTATGCCTCGGCTCAAAGGTGTGTGGGGGAAGCATATTTCAAGGGTATAGTTGTGGAGAAGAATATGGCGGAAGCCTACAAGTGGTTCTCGTTGGCTGCGGCGCAAGGCGATGAGGATGCAAAGGGTCGCGTTAGGCATCTTGAAAAGAAACTAAAAAAAGATCAAATTGCGCAAGTAAAGAAGCAAGTTGCTGAATGGACAGAGCAGCACAAGAAAGCAACTAACTAAAAGGAGTTGTTATGAAATCATTTTCATTGAAGATTGAATCACATTATTTAACAAAATTCAGAAAAATAGTTGGTGTTGTTTCTTTTTGTGTTTTATTAATATTAGGAATTTCTGGTTGCGCGACCGTAGCGGTTGATCCCGGAGTGGGGTTTATTCCGAATGAACAAGAAGGGATAGTTTTCGGCCAGATGCAACTCTTAATTGACGGTAATCTTGTACGTTACGACGGGAAAAGATACTTTGGGGTAGTTTGGCCACAGAAGGTCGTTACGCACATTTCCCCGTATTCTGACGGGCAATCACTTAATATGAATCCGCTTCTACCGGGGAAGCTAGCATTTGCAACCCAGATAGCCGATGATGGATACTTCACTGCCAAATTACCGGTGGGTAGATATTATGTTGATGAATTTGGATACTACCTGCCGGATTACTTGTCTTTTCCTAAAGGGTGTAGGACTTATATGTATTACATGGGAGTTAAGCCGTCTGATCTGCAAATTGTCATTTTTGATGTTTTACCAAACAAGGCTACTTACATCGGGACATTCATTCATCGATCAGACACGGATAATAACAAAAAGACAATCTTCAAGCTGCGCATGATTAACGAATTCGACACAAATAAAACTGTGTTCTTATCTAAGCACCCAATGGCGGAGAGGTTTGTTGTTTCAGAAGTGGCTACTTTTATCCCGTTTGAGAGCCAGAAGTAGAAGATTAGGTAGGTCGCGGGTTCAATTCCCGTCACCCACCCCCAAACTTTGGAATAAGAACTACAAGAACGAATTCGTATATGATGTATTCAGCACGAAAACACTTTAGAGAGGGAAGATGAGTAAAGAATGGATTAAGAAATGTGGTAATGGACATGTGATGTTTCCTCTCTGTGAGATTCAGGCACCTGGTGGAACTTGAAGAAATAACCGCGCAAAATTCCTGCACGCAGCACGGCTGCCATTAAGAGGGTTTAATTATGAAAAATATTTCATGCAGCAAAAAATACAAAGTCGCCACTCGTGAATGGTTTAACCGCTGGTCAAATAAGTATGACCAAACTTTAGGGCAAATCGGTTTTCACCGGGAACTATTGAATTTAGTTGTAAATAATTCCAGGGTTAAAAGTTGTGATAAAGTACTGGACATCGGCTGCGGCACAGGACTGCTTAGCCTGAAAATACTGCAGAAGGCGGACTGCTCTATCACAGGCATTGATAATTCCGGGGAGATGTTAACAATCCTCAAAGATAAAATTAAAAGATTTAGTTTAGATAAAAAAATTAATTGCAGGTTAATGGATATTGACTCATTGAATTTCAAGAATGATACATTTGACATAGCTGTGTCTTCGGTTGTTTTGCATCATTTAAAAGACAAACTCAAACCATTAAGGAAAATATATAAGCTTCTTAAGCCAGATGGAATTTTTGTCATTGGCGAGATAGATATGGATTCTACAGGGAGCCATGCTGACGTCAAAAGACTTAAGCGTATGCTGAACGTCTTGGAGCAAGAGTGGGGCCCGGCGCTAAAAGACGCAGGCATTGAAGCTTTTGCGAAGATGTATAGTAACGGAATAAAACATATCTTAAATCAAGGTGAGTATTGCCTAAGCCTTAAACAATGGGCCGCTATTTGCCAAAAAGCAGGATTTAGCCCGGTCATTATCAAAAGAGTGCCGCGTTATAAATGTTTCGGCGTAGTGGTGGCTAAGAAATCGAAATAGGGGAATCCGTTATCTCCGCAGAAACTTTCCTAAAAACACTTGACAAGATTATATCTGAGTGTTATCTTTCTATAAAAGATGTTACTATGAAAACAATAAAAAGATTTGGCGTATCGCTAGAGGAAGAGTTGTTTAATGAACTGGATGCTATTGTCAAAAAGCATAAATTCCCCAACAGAAGCCAGGCTATCCGTTTCCTCATACGTAAGAATGCAACCGAAGAAGCATATGCGGAGAATAAAGAAGTTTCTGGGGCGGTTGTTATAATCTACGACCACCACAGAAGAGAGCTTGTCAATAAATCATTAGATATCCAGCATGAGTTTACCAATATAATCTTAGCCAGCCAGCATGTTCATCTAAGCCATCATAGTTGTTTAGAGATAATCGCCCTCAAAGGAAAGGCCTCAAGCCTTAAGGCATTAGCAGATAAACTGATAGCCTTAAAAGGGGTAAAACACGGTAAGCTTGTAGTTACTTCAGCATAATTTTTTTTAATTTATGGTAACACGATTTTTAAAAAAGTAGCAATGAATAGCAAACATACAACTATGGAAGATAAAGAAAAGCAACACATAATAAGCGAAATCATGAAAGCCGCAGAGAGTATTAACTATGGAGAAGTGGTTATTACTATCCATGACTCAAAAGTAGTGCAAATAGAAAAAAGAGAAAAGAAACGTTTTAAGTAATATTACTACTGCACAAGCAGAGTTAAGCATTAAGAAGTGATTTCCTGACTGGACAACCAGAGGAGAAGTTAGAGGAGGTTGTCCAGATGAGAACAATTACATTTTTAATTGGCCTTTTATTTGTCGCAAATAACTGTTTTGCCGACGATGCAGCTATCAGAGAAGAGATTAACCAGCTTAAATCACGCATCATAGCTTTAGAGCAAAAATTGACCACTCAAGAAAAATGCATGAATGGCCAGAAACAGTACATTCTAGACCAGAATAAGAAAATTTCCGAATACGAAACAAAACTAAGCCAATTTGATATGGATTTGCACCGCGAAACAGGCAGGCCCATACAACTTGTAGAGGGCCTTGATATAAGTGCAGGCGTTACAGCTGTTATTCAAGGAACAAATAATGTAAACAACGCATCAAGCGACGCCAGCAGAAAAATTTCCAGAACAGATGCTTCATATTCCACAGATATTACTATCGGCAAAGAATTCAAAGATTTTGGCGGCAGGGCATTTTTACATCTTGAAAACGGACAGGGCAATGGCCTTGAAGATGACCTGACACTTTATGGTAATGTTAACCGAGATGCGGATGATGATGTTAATGTCAGAGTCACCGAGGCTTGGTATGAACAAGGGCTTTTCAAGGATAAAGCAGTTATAACTTTCGGAAAGCTAGACCCTACTGTTTATTTTGATGATAACGAAGTAGCCAACGACGAAACCACTCAATTCTTAGGTAGGATTTTTCGCAACTCACCAATTATTGAATTTCCGGATAATACCGCCGGTATCCGTTTGGCCTATATACCGGCAGAATGGGTTGAATTTAACTACGGTTTATTCAACGGTAACAGCGAGCATTGGGACAAAATGTTTGATAATCTTTTTAACGTTGGACAAGTAGCCTTTAAGACTAATTTCCATAATCTTCCCGGCGACTACCGTTTCTATGGCTGGAACAACAATATGTATCACACTAAATGGACTGACGCATCGCAAAACAAAAAGAATGCTTACGGTTTCGGGTTAAGCTTTGACCAGAAAGCCAACGATGTCATAACTCTCTTCACCCGCTATGGCTGGCAGAATCCGGAAGTGTTTAATCCTGACATCACTGCAACCGGCGGTTTGAACTATTCTTTAGAGCAATCCTGGAGCGCAGGTTTTCAAATCGAAGGTAAGCCCTGGCGCAGGGAAAACGACGTAGTTGCTTTTGCTGTAGGCCAAATTTTTCCTTCAGGAGATTATAAGGAATACTATGGTTATGAAGGCGAACCCGAAGGCCACCTTGAAGCCTATTACAAGATATACTTTAACAAGTATCTTTCCATAAGCCCGGATTTCCAATATGTCTGGAATCCTTTTGGAAAAGATATATCGGATGATACAAACGGTGTGTTTGTGGGTGGGATGAGAACACAAGTTGACTTTTAAAAAATGGAGGAATGAAAAATGTGGTTAGCAACGACTTCTATCGCAGCGACAGGCGCAACTTTAGGCAAATTTGTTTTGCCAAAGAAATACAAACTGGGTTTCTTAGCTCTAATGCTCTGGGGTGCAACAGCGATGATCCTTATCGATCATATCTTAGGCTACGAAGGCGGAAGTTTTGTAGAGAAGACAACAGACGGAATGATTAAAAACAGTGCGATGCTAGGAATTGCAATGTTAATTCCTGTATTTGTAATCTGGGGTATTTCGCTTTTAATCTCAATCTTAAGAAGGAGGTAACCAATGGCTTGTTTTGTTGTTCCAATGGGTGCAGCGACAGTAACTACTGCTGTAGGTAAAAAAGTTCCCAAAAAATACCATCTCAATTGGTTAAATTCAATGTTGTGGGGCGGTGTAGCAATGTTGGCGGTTGAACATCTTTCCCATAAAGAAATTGTTCCTTATCCGCCTTTCTTAACCGCTGGTCTTCCAGAAGTATTCCCGGAGATGATGAGGGTAGGCATCCCCATGACTTTAATTATCTTTCTGATATGGGGGATAATGGTAACGGTAGCCGCGGCAACAAGCAAAAGAGTAAAGTACATAGAGACATAGTAAGAAATTACATTAGCACAACCAAAGCCCACCTCGTAGGTGGGCTTTGGTTTGTTTTATGTGGGAAAGTTATATTAATATTAGCACGAGATACTTAAGGATTTCTTTATCTGAAGAAAGAGATATTATTTCAGAAGCTCAAAGAGGTTCCAAGGAAAGTAAAGATAAGATTGTTCTTTTTCATATAAATTTCCTAATGTTTAGAATCCGTAGAATCGTTTTTCCTTATCTCCTTCAGCGTTTTGGAGATGATTTGTTAGCTGAGACAATTTTAATCGCTTACAGCAAAATTGAAAGCTACGATCTTGATTATCACGACAAATACGGCAACCCTAAGCCAGTTAAATTTGTTTCTTACATTTGGAAAAGAATTGATGGCTTTATAATTGATTTTTTAAAGAAAGAGTTAATTACGTCAAATTATTATAACCAATACAATGAATATGGCATCACAAGGGCAGATTCAGCAATAATGTACACTATGGAAGAGGCGGACATTTCTATCTCATAATATTCCAGTAAGTTGCGTAATTTCAAGCAAAGAATAACCGGATAAAACGGACAAGTTAGCGAGGGAATAACCTCTCTAAACCGCTAATTTCTTGATAATTGCCCCATTTAGCCCTATAATACATACCTGTAGACAAAGAGAGGTTTCCCCTCGTGGAATATGAGTGGGACCCCAGTATTTCTCTTCTCGGTCACAGAGGAGAGAGGATTAAAGCCCTGATTCCTAACGGTAATCAGGGCTTCTTTATTTGCCGTCCTGTTAAAAGAATACCTCTTTAATTTATCAATATCTATGTATATGCTCCGGATTTGCTCTTTGTCCTGGTGAGAATAATTCTTTGCATAAAGGGATAGTCATTGTATTTGAGCCGCAATTTTATATAATATAAATAGCTTTATTCTTAAGCCGTCTCTAAAAAAATAGATGAATATAATTATGGCGATAACGCGTTGTGTAAAGTTAAAGGCAATATCCGGGATTTTCCTGCTATTTTTCTTTATCGTATTCTGGCATATCGCGCCTGTTTGCGCGGACACATTCAATGTTACCAATAATAACGATGATGAAAATGAAGGCTCGCTGCGTTGGGCTATCAATAAAGCCAACAAGGCAAGTATCGCGCAAACTATCGCTTTTATCGGTGATATCGGCACCATTAGTTTATCAAGCGATTTACCTGATTTAGCCGAGCAGCGTACTTTTGATCTTTCAAATGCTGTCGGTACAGTTACGCTTAAAGGCTATACATTGGAATATGGCACTTTCGCTCTTAGGTTTTCAGGCGGCACAATGTCTTTCGATGATGGCGCTATACTGTCGGGCACCGGAAGCATTAGTATTGGCTATGACGCATCAAATTCGTTGAATATCGAAAACGGAGGCCAGGTAAATAGCGGCATTATATATATCGGTTACTCCGGTTTAACCGGTGCTGTTACGGTAGATGGCACAGGTTCCAAATTATCAACCGGTACAAAAAACCTTACTGTCGGCTATACCGGAGAAGGCACGTTGGATGTCAGAAACGGAGGCGAAGTAAGCGGCGCGGTTTTGAATCTTGGCTCCAACAGCGCCTCAAAAGGCACTGTTACGGTAGATGGCGCAGGCTCCAAGTGTACGCTAAGCAATATTATTACTGTTGGTTCATCATCGTCAAGCGAAAGTGTATTGGATGTTACTAACGGAGGCGAGGTAAGCGGCAAGACTCTGTATATTGGTTTTAATCTCGGCTCAAAAGGCGCTGTTACTGTGGACGGAGCGAGTTCTGAATTAATATTAACTAGTAATAGCTACGTTGGTTATTCAGGCACAGGCAAGTTAACTATTTCGGACGATGCAACAGTAAGTATTAATGGAGGCGCGGGAACATTGACATTAGGCAATGGTTCCAGTTCATCCGGTACGCTAAATATCGGCGCAGGAGCCGCCGCAGGCACTCTTCTTGCCGCTACGGTTACGGGCGGTAGCGGCGCATCCACGTTAAATTTTAACCACAACGAAACTTCCTATACTTTTTCTCCTAATATAACAGGAACGCTTGATCTCAATCATACCGGAACAGGCAAAACAATTCTTACCGGCGCAACCATTTATACGGGCACAACCACTGTAAGCGCCGGTACCCTTGATATTAATCAGGCTAGGTCGTTAACCGGAGATATTACTTTAAATGGAGCAGGTACACTTGAGTTAGGCGCAAGTACTCTTACTCATACCGGTACATATACCCAAAATTCCGGCACGCAGCTAAAAATACAATTAAGCGATTCAGGCTTCGGCAATATTTCATCCAGCGGCATTGCTTCAATATCTGCAGCAAGTACCTTGGATATCAATATAACGGGAGCGTTAAGTTCCGGCAGTTACGAAGTTATTGATAGCGCTTCCGGCAGCGGCGTAAACGTACCTAATCTTTCTTGGAACCGGGCGATTTATAGTATTACCGGTTCTACCAGCGATAATGATCTTTATTTAAACGTTATCAAGCAAAGTTATGAAACAGTGGCCTTAAATCCTAACGCTGCTGCCGTGGGAAGAGCTTTGGATAGCGCGCCCACACTCGGCGATATGGCAACTGTAAAGGAGCAATTAGACAGTCTTGCCTTGCAGCAGGAAATCAGCGATGCAATGAACGCAATGGCTCCGCTTTTGGATGAAGCGCAAGTTAATGTCACCAATAATGTGCTTGGTGAGTTTAACGCTGCGGCAATACTACGGTTGCAGGATTCTGATGCAATAGATGAAAAAGTTCCCGAAGGAAAATTATCACAAGTTTCTCCGGACGAAAATAACTTATGGGCGCAAACCTACGGAGATTATGTTTATCAGGATAAACGTGGTTTAAGTAATGGTTATATTGCAAACCTCTGGGGCACGGTTATTGGCATTGACCGTATTTTCCTGCAGGATAATTTGCGCCTGGGCCTGGCGCAAGGGTTTGGCTGGAGCCATATCCGGTCCAAGGACAACTATGGCCGGACAAGGTTTAACAGCTATCAGACCGGATTTTATGGTGAATACGATTCCAGGAGTATTCCTCTTACTTTTGATGCAGTATTAACTTATGGATATAATGATTATGAAAGTTCCCGAAAAATCAGCGTAGGCAGTATTAATCGAACCGCGCAATCAGATTATAGCGGCCAGCAGTTTTCAAGTTATTTTGAGGGTGGATATAAAATTACCAAGAATAATTTTGACATTATTCCGCTTATTGCGGTGGATTACACATATTTACATATTTCCGGTTATACCGAAAACGGCGCAGACTCTTTAAACCTTTCAGTCGATTCTCAAGACTATAATGCCTTGCAATTGGGTGTGGGCTGCAGGTTAATGCGGGCTTTTGAGTACAAAAATAATATTTTGACTCCAGAGCTGCATCTACGTTATTTTTATTCGGCCGTAAACGATGAACAACAGACTGTGGCAAGTTTTGCCGGAGGAGGCACGGCTTTTCAAACTACAGGTTTTCGTCCGGCGCCATCAAGTGTTAATTTTGGCGGAAGGTTTGAGTTTTTTAACAAAAAAAATATAACCCTGCTTGCCGGTTTCGATACGGCGTTTAAAAGTGATTATTATGAGGCCGGCGGCTCACTAACTGTAAAATATAGCTTTTAATATATTTTCCGCCCATCTCTAAAACCCAAATATCTTGCCATAACGCAATATTGTATATATAATTCCCCTTATAGGAAGATGACTTCATTTTTTAGATACCAGAGTTTTTACCAACAAATACTTCAATGAAAGAAACTATACTAATCGTAGAAGATGAAAAAGATATAGTCAAAATGTTGGACTATAACTTGAAAAAGGAAGGGTTTAAAACTCTATCGGCTCACGATGGAGAAGATGCTTTAGACCTAGCAACTAGAGAATGTCCTGATCTTATTATTTTAGATTTAATGCTACCTGGTATTGATGGTTTGGAGGTTTGTAAGACACTTAAAAAGGAAAACAGAACCGCCTCAATTCCGATTATTATGCTTACAGCCAAGAGCCAAGAAACGGATAAAATAGTAGGCTTAGAGCTTGGAGCAGATGATTATGTAACCAAGCCATTTAGCCCAAGAGAATTGATTGCCCGGATAAAGGCGGTATTGCGCCGCGCAAAAGATAAGAATAAGCTTCAGGAAGTTTTAAAAGTGGGAGATTTGATTATTGATTTATCCAAGATCGCGGTAAGCGTTAAAAATAAGCCGATAGCATCTGAGAGGGACCCCAAAATATAATTTTTGCACCGTGTGGTTTAAAAACCAATGAGTCCCATTTTATGGAATAAAAATGACGAATAAAACTAAAGAAGGATTCATTAAACAAATAAAACTTCTACAAAAACGAATAGCAGAGCTTGAGGAATATGAATCCGAACGTAAAGAACTGGACAATAGAATCATAAGGCGTTCCGTAGAGCTAGCCAGCACAAATGTGGATTTGCAGAATGAGATTAAAAAACGCAAGAAGGTAGAAGAGGAGCTTAAGGAAAGCGAGAGAAGGATACGCGCTCTTTATGACCAAACTTTTCAATTTATCGGTCTGATGACTCCGGGCGGAATTCTGATAGAAGCGAATAGAACGGCTTTGGAATTTAGTGGAATTAAGTTGTCAGATGTTTTAAATAAACCTTTCTGGGAGACTCCATGGTGGACACATTCTCCGGAACTGCAGGAAAAATTGCGGAAGGCGATAAAAAAAGTGGCCCAAGGAGAATTCTTTCGTTTTGAAGCAACACATAAGACAAAAGACGGAACATTGCACTATGTGGATTTTTCCCTAAAGCCAGTGAAGGATAAAAAAGGGAAAGTGATATTTATGATCCCAGAAGGCCGCGACATCACCGAGCGCAAGAAGGCGGAGGAGAAAGGAGGGTTTTTCTCGGACCAACGATGAGGAACCCCTAAATTTTTACAATAAAGATACGATAAAATGGCGCATAAAACTGTAAAAAAACTGCTAGAAAAATATCCTAAATATTGTCCTAAATGTAAAATATATCAGCACGATGTTTATATAGTATGCCCTGACTGTCAGTCGCCATTAATCGATGCGCAGATAGCCTATAAAAGGAAAAGAAGAAGAGCTTTTATGGTAAATGTTTTGTTTGTACTCACTTTAATACTTGCAACATATGGGATTCAGAAAGAGGAAAGAAAATATTACAATCAAAGTATCCAATTCCTTATGACCGGTAAATTTCATGCTTCAAAACTAGAATTATGGAAAGCCTTCTCAGCTAATCCATTTTACAAATTGGTCAGTTCAACTTTCGAAAAGATTAAATATAAAATCACGCACAGAACTATCGTGTACGAAATAAGATAAGCAGTCTTTTTATCTCAAAACATCTTGCCATAATGTAATATTGCTTATATAATCTTTCATGATTTTAAATCAAAGAAAAGTTGAGCAGCGCAGGCACTAACAAGGAGATTAAAATGCCGGAAGAAAAATATTCGCATAAAATTGTAAAAAAGATACGATTCAGAATACCGGATGTGCCGGGAGCCCTTGGCACACTCGCCCTTACGCTTGGCACAGAAGGGGTGACTCTGGGCGATATAACGAAGATACATCTTACTTCCAACTATGTCGTAAGGGATATCATAGCTTTTTTTGATGACGAAAAGCATTTTCTAGAGGCTATTGCCGCTGTCAAAAAACTTAAAGGTTATAAGGTATTAGATATACAAGATGAAGTTCTAAATCTGCATAAAGGCGGAAAAATAGAGGTAAGGCCTCGCGTGAAGGTTGATACCCTAACTGATTTGCGTATGATATATACCCCGGGCGTTGCTCAAGTTTGCAATTATATTGTTGCCAATCCTGTCGCAGCGAGAAAGTATACATCTATAGGTAATACCGTTTGTATTGCAACAAATGGTTCGGCTGTTTTGGGATTGGGAGATATAGGAATTCTGGCTGCGATGCCGGTAATGGAAGGAAAATCAATCATACTGCATAAGATGGCTAACGTGAGTTGTGTTCCTCTGCTATTGAAAAGTGATAATGCCGACGAAATTGTTAATGCACTTACTTGCGTCGCAGAAACGTTTGGCGCTATCATGATAGAGGATATCAAGGCGCCTCTTTGTTTCGAAATTGAACAAAAATTACAGAAGAAAGTTAAAGTGCCAGTATTTCATGATGACCAGCATGGCACAGCAACTGTTATCTTGGCTGCATTGATAAAAGCGCTAAAAATTACTAAAAAAAGAAAAGATAAAGTAAGTATTGTTATAAATGGCGCCGGCGCTGCAGGTATTGCCGCCGCAAAGCTTCTACTCGGATACGGTTTTAAGAATATAGTGCTTTGTGACAGAGCAGGAGCTATCTATAAAGGCAGAGCGGGCGATATGAATGCATATAAAAAAGAAATCGCTTGTATTACAAATAAGCGCAGAGAAAAAGGGGCTCTTAAAGATATATTTAAAGGCAAAGATGTATTTATCGGCTTATCGGCTCCAGGCCTTGTTACCAGGGATATGATAAAAACTATGAATAAAAGCCCGATTATTTTTGCTATGGCTAATCCTATACCTGAAATATGGCCGAAAGACGCCGAAGAAGCAGGGGCAGCCATTGCGCTGGATGGACGTACGGTAAACAATGCACTTGTGTTTCCGGGAATTATACGCGGCGCATTAGATGCGCGCGCCTGCGAGATAACTACGGATATGAAATTCTTTGCCGCTGAAACAATTGCATCACTATCAGGGAAAAATGAAGTTGTCCCTAATTTCATGAATATAGCCGTGCATAAAAGCGTGGCGCGGGCAGTATTTTTTTCTGCTGGCTCGTCAAAGTATTGATATTAGTCCCTAATATCTTGCCATAACGTAACATTAACTATATAATTTTTCTATATAAACAGGGATGTTTTTCAACTCATACGAGCTGGGCCGTGATTTACCTAACGGCAGGAGGAGGCCAATATGGAAGACAGAAATAAAAACAAAGATGAGCTTTTGCTGGAATTAGATTCGTTGCGTAAGCGGGTTCTAGAGCTGGAAATTACGAAAGCCAAAGAAGATAAATATAAGCAAATAGTAGAAAATGCAAACAGCATTATTTTGCTCATGAATACCAAAGGTGTTATTACTTTCTTTAATCAATACGCCCAAAGGTTTTTCGGTTTTCATGAACAGGAAATATTGGGTAAAAGCGTTCTTGGGACAATCGTTCCCGATAAAGATTCATCCGGAAAAGATTTAATCAGCATGATTAATGATATCGTAAAGAACCCCGAACGTCATTTCGTAAACGAAAACGAAAATATGCGCAGGAACGGGGAACCGGTGCGTATTTTATGGAGCAATAAAGCTCTTATTGATAAACACGGCAACATTGAAGAAATTTTATGTATTGGTAATAAAGTTGTTAAACCGGAGTAAAATTTAGGAAGGTGTAAATGGGGCTAATTTCAATTTTGTTCAGTGACCCGGTTTCGTTTTTTATCATTGCCGTTGTAATTCTGTATTCTGTTATTCTTCATGAAGTTGCGCATGGCTTTATAGCGCATTTATTCGGCGATAATACAGCATTGTATAGCGGCCGGCTCACACTTAAACCATTATCGCATCTTGACCCAATAGGCACTCTTATGCTTTTTTTGGTAGGATTCGGCTGGGCAAAACCTGTCCCGGTAAATTATTCGAGTTTTAGCAGCAGGCGTTTCGGATTATTCTCTGTTGCCCTGGCAGGTTGCGCAACGAATATACTTATTGCGATAATTGCGATATTTTTATTACAATTTAACTTTATTGCCACCAATCCGGTTTTGTTCATAGTATTGCGGAGTGTAGCAAACATAAATATTATTCTTGGCGCTTTCAACTTAATTCCCATACCTCCCCTTGATGGTTCAAAAATCCTTATGAGTTTTCTTTCTTATCGGGCGCAAGAGAGCTTAACTATGCTTGAACCATACGGTTTTTTCATACTTGCCTTACTGCTTTTTACCGGATTGCTAAACCCCGTGATAACCTTAATGCAAGATTTAATTTATGGCCTAATCGGCATGCTGTTCGGGTTATTTAAGTAATTGAGTACATATCCCCCAGCCCTTTAAAAAATCTTTTCCCGTAGTAGAAAAAAATCAGAAAAAAGCAGAGCCAGCCAATTTTCATAATTTTTAATTATTGTATAATTAAAATAATTATGGTTTAAAGATATTCTCTGATAACAGGTATCTTAGTAAGGAGGTAAAATTATGGTAAATCTAGGACTATTCGTCCGTTTAGAGGCCAAGCCTGGGAAAGAAGCAGAGCTTGAAAATTTTCTTCGTAGCGGCCTTTCTATTGTTCAGGAAGAAACAGAAACAATTGTATGGTTTGCTTTACGTTTAGGGCAGTCTACATTCGGAATTTTTGACGCATTCAACAATGAAGCAGGCAGGACAGCGCATCTTTCCGGCCAGGTTGCGGTTGCCTTAATGTCAAAAGCAGCTGACCTGCTTACGCATTTACCGGCGATAGAGAAAGTGGATATTTTGGAAGCAAAACTTCCGGAGAATTCTCTTGTAGCAGGCAGCGCGCATAGTAAGCGAAAAAGCTGAACCCCCGGGATTTACGGGCCTATCGATTAAATAATTTCTTGCCACAATTTGCGCGAAATACTGCCTTTCAAACAGCCAAATTCCATTGATAATAATTACATTCCGACTATAATAATTATTAGCAAAAAAAGAGGGATAGTTAATCGTATTGCCTCTTTTTGCCGCTAATAACCCGTTAAAATAAACTAAAAGATTTAATATTATGCCAGAGAAAATAAGAGACGAGATTTGTAAAATGGAAGTAGACCCCGCCACAGCCATTAAGGTTATCCATAACGGTACCACGTATTATTTTTGCAGTAAGCATTGCAGAGATAGGTTTGTGATGGGTTTTGGCGCAGATAGGCCCGATAAAACGTATGGCAAAAGTATTTATATCTGTCCAATGCATCCTGAAATTATACAGGCTGAACCCGGTGATTGTCCGAAATGCGGAATGCATCTTGAGCCAAAAATTTGGCCTGCCGAAGGAGAAGACAACAAGCAAGTGCGCATCTTAGCGCGTAGATTCTGGGCCGGATTGGTTTTAACAATCCCTATTTTTTTGCTGGCTATTGGCGAAATGATTCCCACTTCTGGCGTAAAAGCATTTTTGCCTTCTAAGATTTCGCGTTGGCTGCAGTTTATCCTGGCAACACCAGTTGTGTTATGGGCAGGGAATATTTTTTTTGTAAAAGCCTGGAAATCAATTTTAAATCGAAGCCTCAATATGTTTACCTTGATTGCCATGGGTGTAGGAGCCGCTTACGGTTTTAGTGCTGTAGCCGTCATTTTTGCGGATATTTTTCCCGAATCGTTAAAGCAGCATGGCTCAATTGGATTATATTTTGAAGCAGCTGCCGTTATCACGGTTTTAGTGCTTATGGGGCAGCTTCTTGAAACAAAAGCGCGTAGCAGAACAGGCCAGGCGATTAAAGCGCTGCTTGGCCTTACCGCAAAGGTTGCGCATCGCATCCGAGAAGATAAAGAAGAAGATGTTGCCATAGAAAAAATTCAAAAAGGAGATTTATTACGGGTTAGGCCTGGAGAAAAAGTACCGGTAGATGGCGTTATTATCGAAGGGAAAAGTAATATTGATGAGTCTATGATTTCGGGCGAGCCAATACCGGTTATAAAGAAAGCGGAGGATTATGTCATCGGGGCAACAATTAATCAGACAGGCAGTTTTACGATGAGGGCTGAGAAGGTAGGCTCTGAAACCATGCTTAGCCAGATAGTGCGCATGGTATCCGATGCGCAACGCAGCCGCGCCCCCATTCAAAAACTTGCCGACAGAGTTTCCGGTTATTTTGTCCCTGCTGTTATACTGTGTGCGATTGCCGCTTTTATAGTCTGGTTTGCGGCTGGCCCCAATCCGGCGCTGGCCTATGCTATTGTAAGCGCTGTATCAGTATTGATAATTGCCTGCCCGTGCGCTTTGGGCCTTGCAACGCCTATGTCAGTTATGGTAGGTGTTGGCAGGGCAGCACAAGCGGGTATTCTAATCAAAAATGCAGAGGCTATTGAAAAAGCAGAAAAGATTACCCATCTTCTTACGGATAAAACCGGAACCCTGACAATTGGAAAGCCGCAGGTAACAGGTGTATTTCCGGCGAACAATTACAATGAGCACACGCTTCTAAGCATCGCTGCTTCCATAGAACAAAACAGCGAGCATCCGCTGGCTCGCGCAATCGTTGATTGCGCAAAAATGCAGGAGGCTAAATTCAGCCAGGTTGAAGATTTTATGTCCGTAACAGGCGCCGGCGCCAAAGCCAGGATTGACGGCAAAGAGGTTTTGGTTGGAAAACAAAAGTTTATCGAAAGCTTAGGTGTGAGCTTAACCGATGAATTAAAAAATAAAGCCGATAGCCTTGAAGAGAAAGCATCGACGGTTACCTGGGTTGCTTTTAATGGGCAAATAGCGGGGATTATCGGAATTTCAGACCCTATCAAAAAAACAACCCCTGACGCTATCGATAAATTACATAATATGGGTATTAAAGTTATTATGCTTACAGGCGATAATAAAAAGACTGCAGAGGCTGTGGCTAAACAATTAAATATCGATAATGTCTATGCTGCGCTTGAGCCAAAAGGCAAGCGAGAAATTGTGAGTAAACTAAAAAATGAGGGATTTAAGGTAATGGTAGCCGGAGATGGCATTAATGATGCGCCTGCTTTAGCGGAAGCGAGTGTTGGCATAGCAATGGGCACAGGGACTGATGTGGCTATTGAAAGCGCAGGTATTACTCTTGTAAAAGGAGACCTTAACGGAATTATAAAAGCGCTTTATCTTAGCCGGAATATTATGCGTAATATCCGTCAAAATCTTTTTTTTGCATTTATCTATAACGCCATATGCATTCCTGTTGCAGCCGGCGTGCTGTATCCTTTTTTTGGCCTGCTTCTAAATCCCATGATTGCAGGAGCGGCAATGAGTTTCAGTTCTGTTTCAGTTATCGGAAATTCTTTAAGATTGCGCAATTTGAAATTATAAGACATCAGAATATTTACCTCCAGTTTAACTTACGTTAACATCCATCCTTAAAGTTAAAAAAATAATTGACATAAAAAATAAATGTGTTAAATTGTTATGAACATATGTTCATAACAAATAAAACCAAATATGAGGCCTAAAAAAACAAGATGGATTAAGTATGTGCCAGGGGAGAGATGCTTCAGGCCGGTATGCAAACCTTTGAATAAGGTTGAGTGTGTTTGTTTAACTCTGGACGAATTTGAAGCTGTAAGGCTGGCTGATTTGGAAGGATTAAAACAAGTTGATGCTGCCAAAAAACTAAAAATATCGAGGCCTACATTCTCGAGGATTATATCGTCTGCATATAGCAAGATTGCCGACGGATTGGTGAATATTAAAGCTATTAGGATTGAAGGTGGCTGCTGCAAGGTTGACACAAGGAGCAAGAAGTGAAGGATTGGAAGAAATTTCTTTATATCATAGGCATATTTCTAGGGTGTTTTTATCTGCCGGTAGAGAACCTGCGATTTAACAACGCAATTTTTGAGGCGCTTGCTCTTGTCAAATGGTATGCCCGGGAGCATGTTATCCTGTGTCTTGTCCCGGCATTTTTTATCGCAGGAGCCATTTCGGTGTTTGTCAGCCAGGCATCTGTTATAAAATATTTTGGCGCAAGGGCCAATAAATTTCTTTCATATGCTATAGCTTCAATATCAGGAACTATACTTGCTGTATGTTCTTGTACGGTTCTGCCGCTATTTTCTAGTATTTATAAGCGGGGCGCAGGCCTGGGCCCGGCGATTGCTTTTCTGTATTCCGGGCCCGCCATAAATGTTTTGGCGATTATTTTTACCGCCCGTATCCTTGGTTGGAAACTAGGCCTGGCTAGGGCTTTGGGCGCTGTTATGTTTAGTGTTGTAATTGGCTTATTGATGCATCTTATTTTTTTAAAGGAAGAAAGAGCGCGTCACGCCAACGGTAATTTTGATATCGGAGAAATAAAAGAAACCCGTTCTTTGGGCAAAACAGTTTTTTATTTTGCTTCGATGGTTGCATTCCTTGTTTTCGCTAACTGGGGTAAACCTCCTGAAGGCTACCATGGAGCATGGGTCTTGGTATATCAATATAAATGGTGGATAGCTGGTTTTTCGCTTATCAGTTTGCTAGCCATGATTTTTAAGTGGTTTAAGAAAGAAGAATTGAAGGAATGGGCCAGCGCAACATGGGGTTTCGCTTTACAAATTCTGCCGCTTCTATTGGGTGGTGTTTTAATTTCCGGATTTCTTCTAGGCAGAGTTGGACACGAGGGTATTATTCCTTCACGTTATGTTGAAGAGCTTGTCGGAGGTAATTCTTTTCGGGCAAATTTCTTCTCTTCAATTGTTGCAGCCTTTATGTATTTTGCCACTCTTACGGAGGTGCCGATATTACAGGGGTTGATGAATTCTGGAATGGGCCAGGGGCCTGCGCTTGCGCTTCTCTTGGCAGGGCCCGCATTGAGTTTGCCAAGTATGCTTGTGTTGCGCAGTATAATAGGGGTTAAGAAAACGGTGGTATATGTGGCGCTTGTTGTTGTTATGGCAACTATAAGCGGAATGGTTTTTGGGTTTATCGTTAAATAATTGAGGTGATTTGTGGAAAAGAAAATAGACAAGATAAAAAATATTGTAAAGGAAGGTTACGCTAAAATAGCAACACAAAACGCTTCCTGCTGTCCCGGTGGCTCTTGTTGCGGGGGCGCTAATTTAGCCAAAGATATAAGTAGAACAATAGGCTATAGCGATAAAGAAATTAACGCTGTTCCTGATGGCGCTAATTTAGGGCTTGGCTGTGGGAATCCCGTTGCGATAGCATCGTTAAAAGAGGGAGACGTTGTTCTTGATTTGGGAAGCGGCGCAGGATTTGATGCTTTTCTTGCTTCGCCTAGAGTTGGTAAAACTGGCAAGGTTATCGGCGTTGACATGACCCCTGAGATGATTAAAAAAGCCCGCGCGAATGCCAGTAAAGGTAACTATGCGAATGTTGAATTCAGGCTTGGTGAGATTGAGAAACTTCCGGTTGAAGATAATTCAATCGATGCAATCATTTCGAATTGTGTAATTAATCTTTCCCCCGATAAAGAAAGTGTTTTTAGTGAAGCTCTCAGGGTTTTAAAGCCGGGCGGAAGGCTTATGGTCTCTGACCTGGTTTTAAAGAAAGACCTTCCGGAAATTATCAAAGAGTCTGTTGAGGCGTATGTGGGCTGCCTTGCCGGAGCGATTATGAAGGATGATTATTTGGATTATATTAAAAAAGCAGGGTTTAAAAACATAGAGGTGGTAAACGAAGCCAATTATCCCATCGATGCAATGGCAAATGATGTTACCGCGCAGGCCGTTAAAAATAATCCCTGTATAAAGCAAGAGGATCTTAAAGGTGTTGAAAACTCAGTAGTAAGTATTAAGGTAAGCGCGTTAAAATCTAAATAGAAGAGGAGATAGATTATGAAAATTGAAATATTGGGAGTGGGGTGTCCTAAATGCAGACAATTAACTGCAAACACAGAGTTGGCTGCGAAAGAGCTCAGTATTTGTGCAGAAATTTCCAAAATAACGGATATCGGAAAGATTACAGAATATGGCGTGATAATGACGCCTGCGCTTGTAATTGATGGAAAGGTGGTTTCTTCAGGCAGGGTATTGAGCAAAGATGAAATAAAAAAAATAATAGCCGTATAAGGAGAGTCGTATGTGTAAAAGATTATTGTTGGCTTTGTTTATTTTTGGGTTCGTCGCACTTTCTTTTGCCGCTGATAAGCCATCAGATAGTAGAGTAATAGCATATTATTTTCACGGAAACTTTCGTTGTCATACCTGCCATAAACTTGAACAGTATTCCAAGGAAGCCATAGAATCTACTTTCAAAAATGAGCTTGCTTTGGGAAAATTGGCATTTATCGCGGTTAATATTGACGAAAAAGGCAACGAACATTTTGCTAAAGATTATCAGCTTTATACGAAATCGCTTGTTATCTCTTTAGTTAAAGGCGATAAGGAAATTAAATCAAAAAATCTGGTTAAGATATGGGGCTATGTAGGCAATAAACAGGAATTTTATGCCTACGTTACGGAAGAGATAAAAAATTTCTTGAAGGAATTATAATGGATGGTGTTTTGCTGGGTTTTTTATCGGCATTGTGGCTTGGAATTTTAACTTCGATTAGCCCCTGCCCTTTGGCTAGCAACATAGCAACAATATCGTTTCTATCAAAACGCATTGCACATCCTTTTTTTGTGTTTATTTCCGGACTTTCTTATACGTTTGGCAGGATTTCGGCATATGTTATTTTGGGATATTTAATCATTCATTCTATTTTTGCGATCCCTCAGACAGCCCAGTTTTTACAAAAATACATGGCCAAAGTATTGGGACCGATTCTAATAATCATAGGATTAGTATTGCTTGAATTGATTGTCCTGCACTTGCCGGAATTTTCTATTTCACAAAAACATCATAATAAACTTTCCGAGGCTGGAGCTTTAGGCGCATTTGCTCTGGGTTTTATTTTTTCTCTAGCTTTTTGTCCCGTATCTGCGGCGCTTTTTTTTGGAAGCCTTATTCCACTTGCCATGGAATCACCTTTGGGCAGTATTTTCCCGTTAGTCTATGGCGTAGGAACTGGCCTGCCGGTTATGGCATTTGCTATCATGGTTGCATTAGGGACAGCGGCGCTTAACCGTTGGTTTAATTTTTTGACCAAACTCGAATATTATATGCGTAAAGCCACAGGCGTTGTATTTATTCTTGTAGGCCTATACTATCTCAATGTTTATTGGCTGAAATTAATTTAGAGGGAGTCAATATGGTTGAAAATGTTGTAAAGAAATTATCGTTTATCGACAGGTTTTTAACGTTATGGATTTTTTTAGCTATGGCGATAGGGGTGTTTTCTGGCTATTTCTTTCCGGCTGTTTCCGGTTTTTGGAATAAATTCCAGGTGGGGACAACCAATATTCCAATTGCCATAGGCCTTATCCTTATGATGTATCCGCCCTTGGCAAAGGTGAAATATGAAGAGATGGGCGATGTTTTCCGCGATTACAAAATTCTTTTGTTATCACTAGTTCAAAACTGGATAGCCGGGCCTATATTAATGTTTGCTTTGGCTGTTATTTTTTTAAGGGGATATCCTGAGTATATGGTTGGATTGATTATGATCGGGCTTGCCCGGTGCATCGCCATGGTTATTGTGTGGAATGAGTTGGCCAAAGGAGATACGGAATATTGCGCAGGCCTTGTCGCATTTAATTCCATATTCCAGGTTCTGTTTTATTCTGTGTATGCATGGGTATTTATTACCGTAATTCCCACATGGTTTGGGCTTCGTGGTGTTACGGTAAGCATAACAATAGCCCAAATTGCTAAAAGTGTTTTTATATATTTAGGTATTCCCTTTATCGCAGGTATCGTGACCCGGTTCAGCCTGTTAAGGCTTAAGGGCAAGGAGTGGTATGAGAAGAAATTCATTCCAAAGATTAGCCCAATTACTCTTGTTGCGCTGTTATTTACGATATTGGTTATGTTTTCATTAAAGGGCGAATATATCGTGCGTATACCGTTTGACGTTTTAAGAATCGCCATACCTCTTCTTATTTATTTTATCGTGATGTTTTTGATTTCATTTTATATGGGAAAGAAATTCAATGCCGGTTACGCTAAAACAGCAACGTTATCTTTTACTGCCGCAAGCAACAACTTCGAATTAGCAATTGCGGTTGCGGTAGCTGTATTTGGGATAAATTCCGGCGCTGCATTTGCCGCGGTTATCGGGCCGTTGGTTGAGGTGCCGGTTCTTATCGGCCTGGTAAATGTTTCACTTTATTTTAAAAAAAGATATTTTAATGGATAAAAAGAGAGTTTTATTTATTTGCGTGCACAATTCTGCAAGAAGCCAGATGGCCGAAGCATATCTGAAGCAAATGGCAGGAGATAGGTTTGAAGTTGAAAGCGCCGGCCTTGAGCCGGGCATTCTCAATCCTATAGCGGTAGAAACGATGAAAGAGATTGGCATCGATATATCAGGAAATAAAACTAAAAGCGCCTTTGATTTCTATAGGCAAGGCAAACAATATGATTATGTAATTACTGTCTGCGATGAGTCGCAGGCTGCTAAATGCCCGGTTTTTCCCGCAATTACCCGGAGGTTACATTGGGGGTTTGACGATCCGGCTGGCTTCACAGGAAGCTGGCAGGAAAAACTTAAGAAAACCAGGAACGTCAGAGATGCAATAAAGCAAAAAATTGAAGAATGGATAGAATGATTTTTCTAATTTAATAATAGGCAGATAAACAGGTTCGAAGTTATGCTTGATAAGTATGAGTTATGTGGTATAATACATTACGAAAATTAGAATTCCTTTTAAGCCGTAGAGGGAGCTAACCTTTACGGTTTTTTTCTTTGTAATTATTTATTTAGCAAAAAATAATAATGACTATTCCCCCGTTACTGCAATAGCACGGGCTGTCAGTCCCGTGGGTTGACTGAGCGGGGCGTCGCCCAGGAGGGGCTCTAGTATGGATAAAAACCATAATACCGGCAATATCCCGCAAGGAATAAAACCTGCCGAAACAGGATTCTATGGTTTGGGGATTGCACCTAAGATTTTAGACATCCTTGAGCGGATGAAGTTTAAAGTTCCAACGCCCATACAGGTTAAGGCTATACCTTTAGGTATTCAAGGTAAAGATATTATCGGCGTAGCCCAGACAGGAACCGGGAAAACTCATTCATTCGCTATTCCAATGGTGCAGCGTCTTGCGCAGGAGCAGGGAACAGGTTTGGTTCTTGCGCCTACAAGGGAATTGGCCATACAGATAGACGATGCATTCAGGACTCTGGCGCATGCTTTTGGAATGTATACAGTTTGTCTTATTGGCGGGGCTCCAATGCAACCACAGATACAGAAGCTGCGCAGAAGTCCCCGTGTAATAATAGCTACTCCCGGCAGGCTTATTGATCATATATGGCAGGGCAATGCGTCTGTGGATAATGTCTCAATGCTTGTTCTTGATGAGGCAGACCGTATGCTCGATATGGGATTTGCCCCTCAAATTCAACAAATTATGCGCTTTTTACCGCGCAACAAACAGACCATGCTTTTTTCCGCGACTATTCCAAAAGAAATTATGGATATCGCTTCCAAATATATGAAGCTTCCCGTAAGCGTAGAAATTGCCCCTTCAGGAACCACTGCAGAGCGTATTACCCAGGAAGTATTTATTGTAAGACGTGAAGCCAAATTAATGCTTCTTGACAGGATACTTGCTCAATATCGCGGGGCAGTGCTTCTGTTCTCCCGCACCAAGCATAATGCAGGAAGAATTGTGAAAAGCATAAGGGATATGGGCCATAGAGCCGCTGAAATACATTCCGACCGGAGCCTTAACCAGCGGCGCGAAGCCCTTGAAGGCTTTAAGTCCGGTAAATACAAAGTGCTTGTTGCTACAGATATTGCCGCAAGAGGAATTGATGTAACCGGGATTGAACTGGTTATTAATTTTGATTTGCCTGACGATGCGCAAAATTATGTGCATCGCATAGGCCGCACAGGTCGAGCGGGGCATCCGGGCCATGCAATTTCTTTTGCAACGCCGGATCAGGGCCAAGATGTACGCGCCATAGAAAAACTTATCCGGGCGACACTTCCTATTTCAAAGCACCCGCAAATTCCTTCGGAACAATTTGTGCAAAGCTCACCTAATTATCAAGGCCGCAACTTCCGGCGCGGCTTTGGCCGAAACCGCCATAGGCCGCGCAAATTCTAATTAAGTATATCCAATACCGCCATCTGTTAACTAGAAATGTAACCGCTTACAAAAATTTTCCGAAAAATCTTAAACTTTTCCTTAAAAAATGGTATGATTTAAAGAGTACCAGTTACATTAGCTCCTATATATTAAGGTAAGAGGCGGCCTTAAAAATCAATAAAATTAAAAAATGATTATATTCCTTGTGTTACTTACAATCGCAGGCGCTTTCGCGGGGCTTTATGTGCTTTTGTCTCCTTCCGGAGGAAAAGGGCAGGTTCCGGATATACAGAAAGAGGATTACGAAGCAACCATCAGAAGGCTTCAGGAAAAGGTAAACTCCCTTAAGGAAAACGTTTCTTCGTTAAATACCAAACTGAAAACAACGGCTGAAAACATAAAAAATCTCGAAAAACAGTTACAGGCGAAGGACAAAGAAAAGGAGGAATTGGAGAAGGTCATAGAGAAGCAAAAGAAATGGGAGGAATTTGGGGCTAAAGACACACAAAGCGTAAAACAACAGGCATTGGAGTTTAAAGACAAACTTCAGGGAAAAGAATTAGAATTGGAAAAGAAATTTTCAGAAAACGTAAAACTGACAAGAGAAGTAAAAGAACTAAGCGATAACATAGAACTACTCACCAAGCATAATAACGAAAAAGATGAAGAAATAAGAGTTTTAAAGTTTAAATTAAAAGATTACCTTTCAAAACTGCAGGAACAGACAAAAACAACCCATGGTTTAAAGAGAAAACTGGAACAAAGCGATTGGGTTACTAAAGATGAATATAAGGAACTTAAGGATAATTTCGATACCCTGGAGAAAGAAATAGAGGAAAAGAAAAAATTATTATTGATTAAAGACGAAAAGGCCAGCGAGCTGGAAGCAAAAGTGCATCAATTAAATGCCCAATTAACTACCAAGGCGAAAGAGATTCCTTCCGAGGCAGTTCCGCCTAAAGAGGAGCCGGCAAAGGCTGAAGAGCCTGCAAAAATCGAAGAGGCTGAAAAAACCGAACAAGCTGTCCAGCCAGTTAGTCCGCAAGTGCCGGAAAGTATATCCGAGGAGAAAAAAGATTTAGAAGTAATTCCAGAAAAACTCGAGCAGCCGCCAACCGAAAAGCAGCCGGAAAGCATAGAGGCGCCTCAACCAGAGGCCCCGGGGAAAGAAGAACCGGAAAACATAGCCAAGGAAACAGAACAGGCAGAGGTACCTGCTGAAACAGTGGAGGTGTCCGCTGAAACCGCAGAAGAACCCCAGCCGGAAGAAAAGGTAGATTTATCTGTAGACCTTAGCAAAGTAAGAAATATAGGTATAATGGCGCATATTGACGCCGGCAAGACCACACTTACAGAACGCCTGCTTTTTTATACAGGAAAAATTCATAAGGTTGGCGAAGTCCACGATGGTAAAGCTACCATGGATTGGATGAAACAAGAACGCGAGCGAGGCATTACTATTATGGCAGCTGCAACCACTTGTTTTTGGTTTGATACAAGAATCAATGTTATCGACACGCCAGGACATGTTGATTTCACTGCCGAGGTTGAGCGAAGCCTGCGAGTGCTTGATGGCGCTGTTGTAGTTTTTTGCGCAGTTGGCGGGGTAGAAGCGCAGTCAGAAACAGTCTGGAGGCAGTCTGATAAATACCAGGTTTCAAAAATAGTATTTGTAAACAAAATGGACCGTGTCGGCGCTGATTTTTATAAGGTCCTTGGCGAGATAGAAGAAAAATTAGCAGCAAATGCCGTGCCCATTGAAATTCCCATAGGTGCAGAAGCCGAGTTTAAGGGTGTGGTTGATTTGATAGAAATGAAAGCCTATATGTATGGCAAGGAAATAGACACGCAAAAGGTAGACGCAGAGGACATCCCGCCGGATTGCATAGAACTTGCAAAAAAGTGGCGGCATAATTTACTGGAAAAAACTTGTTCCCTGGATGAAGCCCTGGCAGAAAAATATTTAAAAGACGAAAATTCTATAACAGTGGAAGAGTTAAAATCAGCCATCAGGAAAGCTACCATAGGCAATAAAATTATTCCCATGCTTTGCGGTTCAGCGCTTAAAAATAAAGGGCTGCAGAAACTTCTTGATGCGGTTACATTTTACCTGCCTTCACCGCTGGATCTTCCGGGAGTTGAAGGAAAAGATCCCAAAGACAGCAGTAAAATTATTAAAATTTCTCCTTCTGTAACTGAACCATTTGCAGCCCTTGCTTTCAAGATACAATCAGACCAGCACGTTGGTAAGCTTGTATATTTCAGGGTGTATTCGGGATATCTTACGGCCGGCTCTTATATTTTAAACAGCACCAAAAATAAAAAAGAAAGAGTAGGAAGAATTTTACAGATGCATGCCAATCAAAAGGAGAACAGAAGCTCAATTTGCGCAGGCGATATAGGCGCGGCAGTAGGGCTAGGTTCAACTGTAACCGGGGATACCCTTTGCTCGGAAACGCGTCCGATAATATTAGAGTCGATAGAATTTCCTGAGCCGGTAGTTTCCATAAGCATAAAACCGAAGACAAGGCAGGACCAGGATAGATTGGGTAAAGCGATAATGAAACTTGTGGAAGAAGACCCTACGTTTGCCTTTGAAACCGACGAAGAAACGAATGAAATCCTTCTCTCCGGAATGGGCGAGTTGCATTTGGAAATTATGGTGGATAGATTAAAAGAAGAGTTTAATGTCCAGGCAGAAGTAAGCCCGCCCAAGGTTGCTTATAAGGAAACCATATTAAAGGCAGTAACCGGAGAATACAAACATATAAAGCAAACCGGTGGCCACGGGCAATACGGCCATGTAGTTATAGAATTTTCTCCTAATGAAAAAGGCAAAGGTTTTGTTTTTGAGAGTAGAATAAAGGGCGGCGCAATACCGCAAAATTTTATACCTTCAATAGAAAAAGGCTTGAGAGAAGTTATTAAAAAAGGCGTATATGCAGGATATCCTGCCGTAGACATAAAAGCAACGTTGCTTGATGGTTCTTTCCATGAGGTAGATTCTTCTGATATAGCCTTTAGGCTTGCCGCAAAGGGTTGTTTCAGGGAAAATTTCTTAAAAGGAAACCCCGTGCTTATTGAGCCTTATATGAAAATCGAGGTTCTTACTCCCGAAGAATATTTAAGCAGTATTGTGGGCTATATTTGTTCTAAAAGAGGAAAGATTATAAATATAGAAGACAAAAGCAACCAAAAACTTGTCATATCAGAAGCCCCACTTTCGGAAATGTTCGGGTATTCCCAGATTTTCCGCTCGCTTTCCAGCGGCCGCGCAACTTTTGCAATGGAATTTTCTAAGTATGAGCCGCTCCCGTCGAATTTAGCAGAAAAAATCGTTGAGGAAAAGAAAAAAGAGAAAGAGGCGCAAAACAAGTAACAGCCTGCAGTTTACATGTTGCAGCTCAAATCTTGTACTTTGTGCCATGAATTTTGTATTTTAACCTGCTAAAATATATTTTAGAGATATCTGCATTTTGCATCGTAACCCGCCGCGCTTATTGCATATATAGTGATAAATCAAACCAGTTAGTTGTATTTTTAAAGCAGCAGCTTGTATTCTATGGTTTTAATGAAAGACACCGAATTACAGCTTGTAATTCATTTTTAAAATGCTATTATATTAACAATTTAAGGGTGGTTTGCTTGTCCAAAAAGTGTTTATTGCCCAAAGGTAATATTTTGGGTAAAGCTTATAAGGAAGGAGGTTTTTATGAGCAAGGTCAAGTCGGAATTAATAACAATGCTTAATGGGGCTCTTGAGTTGGAACATGCGGCAAGGATACAGTATCTCGCCCACGCAGAGCTTATTAGCGGCATCAATGCGGAAGCAATTATTGAACGGCTCAAAGAAATAGCTTCAGATGAAGGAAAACATGAAGAAAAATTCCGTGAACTAATCGGCAACTACCTTGGCGGAGAGCCAATAATGAGCCTTGCTGAGACCCATAAGGCAAAAGATTTGAAGAAAATATTAGAAGTAAATCTTAAAGGAGAAAAAGACGCAATTGATTTTTACAAACAGATTTACCGCAAGGTAATCGAAAATAAAGATGAATTACAATATCAATTTGAAACTCTCGAGCATGAGATACGGCATGTAATAATAGATGAACAAGAGCATGTAACCGAGCTGTCATTGTTATTAGGAAAATAAATATTTAAAAGCTATCCGCTGTCAGCCTTCTGCTCTCAGCTGAAAGCTGAAGACTGAAGGCTTTTCGAAAGGAGATGAATATGGCTGATTTTAAAGATTTATTTCAAAACGCTGACTGGAAGGCTGAGAAGCATGTGCCGGTAATTGATGTTCCGGTAAAAGTTAGAAAAGGGGAATTCTTTAAAGTAGATGTAAGTGTGGGCAAAGAAATTGCGCATCCCAATAAGACAGAACACCATATCCGCTGGATTGATATCTTTTTCCATCCGGCAGGAGAGAAATTCCCTTATCATATAGCCAGGGGCGAATTCAACGCCCATGGCGAATCTACTCAGGGCCCGGATACGAGCTCAATCTATACGCATCACGCAATAACCGCCAGCTTTAAAACAGACAAGCCAGGTATAATTTATGCTTCAAGCTATTGCAATATTCACGGTTTATGGCAGGCTTCAAAAGAGATTGGCATAGAATAAACCAAGCCCGCATTGGAGTTATATTTAGCCGGTATCTAACTGTTATCTGGATAAATTCCTAATTAAATTTTTCGGTAATTTTATCTAGGATAATAAGCCGGTTTATTACAATTTTTAAGTACGCCTCATCGTACAACACCAATCGAACTATATAAATTTAAGGATAATTATGATTAGGAATGGCTGATTACATTTAATATTCATAACTAAAGTCATTACGCAAAATATATGTTTTCCGAAATCACAGTAAAAATTACAGGAGAAGCCGGGCAAGGTATGCAGACGGTTGGGTTCAACCTTTGCAGGCTCTTTAAGAAGTACGGATTTTATATTTTTGCAAATCAGGATTATATGTCACGCATACGTGGCGGTAATAATTTTTTTCAACTGCGCGTATCGGGAGTTCCGGTCTACACTTTGAGAAAACATAGCGATATTATAATTGCATTGGATGGGCCCAGCATAAGTATCCATAAGGAAACGCTTAATAAGGAAGGGGTTATTATAATAGATAAGAAAAAGTTTAACATTGTTGAAGAGGGGCCATTTTTGGATGTAGGAATGTATGAGATAGCTAAAAATCTAGGCAGTGAAATATTTATAAATTCGGTAGCTTACGGATTCATCGCAGGAATGGTTAACGCAGAGGAGAATTTTGTAACAGAAACTATCAAGGAAAGCTTCAATGATAAAGGTGAGGATATTATCGGTAAAAACATTGCCGCAGCAAAATCAGGATATGAATTAGCAAAGGCAGGAATAAAAAATGATAAATTTCACATAGAGGCAAAAAAGACGAAAGAAACGATGATTATAAATGGCAATGAAGCTATAGCGCTAGGAGCAATACGCTCCGGCTGCAAGTTTTATTCGGCTTATCCAATGACTCCTTCAACAAGCATAATGAATGAAATCGCTCAACATTCAAAGCAATTTAATATTATTGTCGAGCAGGCTGAAGATGAAATTGCTGCGATAAATATGGCGATAGGCGCTTCCTTCGCTGGCGCGCGTTCGATGACTGCTACCTCAGGAGGAGGGTTTTGCCTTATGGTTGAAGGAGTGAGCCTGTCAGCGATGACAGAGACTCCGGTTGTAATAGTTGATGCTCAACGCCCTGCACCCGCTACAGGATTTCCCACACGCACAGAACAGGCGGATCTTCTTTTTGTGCTTTCTGCCGGACACGGAGAGTTTGCCAAGGCAATTTTTTCTCCCGGTTCAATCGAGGAGGCATTTTATCTTACGATGCACGCGTTTAATTTGTCCGAAAAGTATCAAATACCCGTATTTATTATGACGGACCAGCATCTCGCTGATTCTTACCGTAACATTGATAGGCTCAACCAGAATGCTGCTAACGTAGTAAGGTCAATTATCACGAAGGAGTTATCAAAAAAAATATCCGGCTATAAAAGATATGAATTAAACGAAAATGGCATATCGGCCCGTGCGATACCTTCCTGGATAGACGATGTAATATACGCAGATAGCGATGAACACACAGAAGAGGGGCATATTACCGAAGACGCGTTGATGCGCATCAAAATGGTTGAAAAAAGAATGCATAAAAAAATGCAGGCCTTGAAGAAGGAAATAATAAAGCCAAATATTTTTAATTTGGAAAAAGCGCAAATAGTGCTTGTGGGTTTCGGTTCAACGTATGGCGTTCTTCGCGAGCTTTGCGAGGCTTACCCTGATAAATTCGGCTTTATACATTTTTCTCAAATATGGCCATTTCCCGCTGATTCTATAATTGAACTTCTGAAAGATAAAAGCAAGGTTGCTACCGTAGAAAATAACGCAACTGCCCAATTAGCAAAACTTATAAGAATGCAGACAGGCATAAATATCAGTAATTCGATACTTAAATTTGACGGAAGGCCGTTTGATTTGGATTGTTTAGCTGATGAGCTCAAGGTTTTAGAGAAAGCTGGATAAAAAATGAATATAAATGATTTTAAAAGCAACGATAAGATAACCTGGTGCGCCGGCTGTGGTGATTTCGGAATTTTAGCCGCGCTTAAGAACGCGCTGGTTAAAATTGGCAAAGCGCCTAAAGATGTTTTGCTTGTATCCGGTATTGGGCAGGCGGCTAAACTTCCGCATTATATAAAATGTAATTGTTTCAATGGCCTTCACGGAAGGGCTTTGCCTGTTGCATCCGGAGCAAAAATGGTAAATCATAATTTGACTGTGATAGTTACAACCGGAGACGGCGATTGCTATGGTGAGGGCGGAAACCATTTTATTCACAATATCAGAAGGAATGTTGACATAACAGTAATAGTTCACAATAACCAGATTTACGGGCTTACCAAGGGCCAGGCTTCTCCTACAACAGACCAGGGGCATGTTACAAATGTGCAAACTCAGGGTGTCATGCTTGAACCTTTCCATCCGCTCGAGGCGGCGCTTGCTCTTGGCTGCGGCTTTGTGGCAAGAGGTTATTCCGCGGAAACAGAGCATCTTTCGTGGCTGATTACAGAGGCTATTAGCCACAAAGGTTTTTCTTTGATAGATGTGTTGCAGCCCTGCGTTTCTTTCAATAAAAAAAATACTTATGAGTGGTATTCAAAAAGAGTCTATAAAATAAATGATGATGCATTATATAATTTACAGGATAAATCATCAGCTTATCAAAAAGCTGCACAGTGGGGCGATAGAATTCCTATAGGCATCTTATATAAAGAACAAAAACCTTCCTACGAAGAAAGAACCGGAATAATTTTACGCGCGCCGGTGGTAGAAGATAATATTGAAAATATTAACATAGATGAATTATTGAATAATTCTATCTGAAGTTTTCAATCAAGTAGCTTATAAAATTTTTTTCCGGAATTTCAACTCAAAATATTTTTTAAGATTAAAGCCGATTGTCATAATATGGGTAATCTTCGTGTAGTAAGTTATGGGAGTGAACCATTTTCTAACCGTATTGAAGCCGGAAAATTACTTGCCGATGATATTAAGAATATAGTTCCTTCAAAAAGCGTTGTTTTAGGAATACCTCGCGGCGGAATGATCGTTGCCGGCGAATTGGCAAAAGGTATTTCTGCAGATTTGGATGTTGTTCTTTCCAGAAAGATAGGAGCGCCGTCAAATCCTGAGTTTGCGATAGGCGCGGTTAGCGAAGACGGAAAATTATTTATTGATATAGAGTCGGTGCGCCAGGAAAACATAAGCGAAAATTATATCGAACAAGAAAAGAACCGCCAGATCAGGGAAATGAAAATCAGGATTAAAGCTTACAGGAATATAAAACCGCGGACTGTTCTTGAAAATAAAATAGTTATAATCTGCGATGATGGTGTTGCTACCGGAGCTACCGTGCAGGCTGCTGTCTGGTCGATACGGCAGAATAAACCTGGAAGGATTATTCTTGCTTTTCCGGTTGGGCCTTACGATACTTTAAAGCGCTTGGCAGAAGAAGTTGATGAAGTTGTGTGCTTGCGTGTCCCTTACTCTTTTTCAGCTGTCGGGCAATTTTATACAGATTTTCCTCAGGTTGACGATAGAGAAGTGCTTGCAGTATTAAGGCAGTAATGGAGGCTATAGCAGGAAAAAATAATTTAAGAAATTTTATATTTCAATTTCTGTTATAATTAACTTATGCCCATAAAAGACTTAACAAAAAGAAAGAATGTATCAAGGGAAATAGCTGAAAAAATATGTTATTTTTTAAATAAAACAGAGTTTTTGAATATTGCTACCTGTGATTTTTCAGGCCGGCCAAATGTTGCCCCAAAGTTTTTGGTAAAAGTCGAGGGCACCAATATATATCTTGCTGATTATGTATTCGGAAGGACATTCATTAACATAAAAAATAATCCCCGCGTATCGCTTTCTGCGGTAAACTTGACTACTCTGACCGGTTATCAGATAAATGGAACTGCCAGGATAATCGCAAGCGGCCCTGAGCTTAAGAGATTGATTAAAGAAATGCAGGCGAAACAGGTGAAATTTTCAGCCAGCAGATTGATAGAAGGATTGCATAAGGAAACTGCGTATAAAGATTTTGAAGTAACCTTACCCGAAAAAGCATGTATCTTTAAAATCAAAATAGAAGAAGTGGCGGAAATCGGCAGAAGCGGGAAAATTCATAGAAGAAAATACAAATAAAGGGGAGGTTTATGGAAAAAATGAAAGTTATTATGGTCGATGATAATATTGATTTTTTGGAAGTCATAGGTGACAGAATCAAAGGCTGGGGATATCATTTAATCAGGGCAACCAGCGGAAAAGAAGCGCTTAAATTAATTAAGAGCGAGAAGCCTCGCGCCGTCATATTGGATTATAAAATGCCCGACATGAATGGTCTCTCAACGCTTGAGGAAATACGTAAAGGCGATCCCAATATGCCGGTAATAATATTTACCGCTTATCCTACGCAAGACATAATGAAAGACACTGAAAAATTAGGCATAAACGCATTCATTCCAAAATTAAGCTCAAACACCGATACCATAAAATCGCTGAAAGCTGCCCTTGATTTAATAAAACAGAGCCCAAAGAAATGAGATTTTGGCCAGATTTTACAATCAGCCAGTTTAAATGATTTATCGCAGAATATTTTGAAAAAAATGAATATTCCTTTTGCAATTTTTGGCAAAAAAATAACAACGGCATCATTGTCAATTATATTTCTTGTGTGCGTCAATTCAGGCTATGCGTTCGATTGGAAAAAGATGCATGAAGAAGCCGATAAAAAAGACATTAAGCAGGCCCTGGTAAAACATAACGAAGACCCTAAGTCGCAGGAAACGCTTTATGAGCTCGGCCTGGTTTACCTTAACGCGTATAAAAATAACGAAGCAGAGTCTGTCTTTAATGCGATGCTCAAGGATAATCCTGATAGCATAGAGGCGAAATGGGCTCTTGCAGAAATATTGCGACGCCGGCACGAACTTGACAAAAGCGAAAGCATTCTAAAGGAGATAATTAATAAAAATCCTAAGTTTTCTCCTGCCTATATAAGCCTTTCCTATATAAGGTATACAAAAACAGATTTTAGGGGGGCAAGCAAACTTGCTTTATACGTTATTAAGCAGGGAAGGCCGACAGTTGATTTAACTAACTATGTCAGAGCATATCTTTTATATGCCGGGGCAAAAGGGATGATTGCCCACTATGGCGGGCCAATTTCTAAAATTATAAATGGAACAGCAGTTTTTCCGGCATTGGAAACCGCGCAAAATTTGCTTCCGGAATATCCCGGAGTTTATTATGGGCTTGGCAGTTTCTACCTTTTGGCACCGGAAGTAGTAGGCAGGGATATTAATAAGGCAAAAGAATATTTGGAAAAAGCAGTTAAAGCCGACCCGTTTTTTGCCGATTCTTATGTGCGGCTTTCACAGGTATATCAGCTTAAAAAAGATGAAGTAGAGGCCCAGATTTATTTAAATAAAGCGCTTGCCGTTGACTCCGGAAATGAACTTGCATTGGATATAAAAAATGGAGGATGCAAGTTTATCTGTACCGGGCAAATCAAAGACTAAGGATTTGTTCGCAATAGCCTTTTAGCAGATTTTTGTATTGGATTTTCATTCTTGACGAAGAGATCGCTTCTTTTGCTTTGTTGAGGAAAAAAGAAATTTCTGTTTTACTGCAATTAAGCGCCCCTGTATTTACGGTTATTTCCCTGATTTTTTTTAAATCGTTTTTATTCGCATTATCTTTCGATAGTATTTTCTCTATAAATTTCCTGCCTTTGTTGTCCGAATTTTTATAAGCATACCAAATTGGTATTGTTTTTTTTGCTTCTTTTAAATCAGTTAATGTGGATTTGCCTATCTGGTCTTCCTCGGCGAACATATCAAGGATGTCGTCTTTTATCTGAAAGGCCCTGCCCAGATATATCCCGTATTTGAAAAGCTTGTCGATTTCCTTTTTTTCTGCCTTGGCCAAAACTGCGCCCATCATAAGCGGCGCGGAAAATGTATAATAAGCAGTTTTTAAATCATATATCTTATAGATATCTTTTTTATTTATTTCGCCAACACTTTTAATGCCGGATAAAAGCTCAATAAATTCCCCGCTGCCTGTATACATCGCTGCATCAAGGAGTATTCTTAAGGCTCTTTCTTTTTCCCTGTAATTTTGTTTTATGGATAAAAAAGTATGCAGGCTTAAAGCAAATATTACATCGCCAACAACAATACTTAAATCTTCACCGTTAAATTTTGCACGTTTTTTGCTGCTAAGATACGCGTTAAGCATTGCATGCATCGAAGGCTTGCCTCTTCTGGTTTCTGATTTATCTATGACGTCATCGTGGATAAGCATAAAATCGTGCAGGAGCTCGCAGGATATTGCGCTTTTGTAAAGGCCGGGGGGTATTTTGTTTGAAAAACCACGAAAGCCCACTATAAAAAGCACAGGCCTTATGCGTTTGCCGCGGCGCAATGTGAAGTCTTCTATATGGTCAAATAAAAGAGGGGATATCTTACGCAAAGAATATGATTTTTCTATATCACGTATATAATTTTTAAGCTCTTTTTCTATTTTATTTTTTATTTTCAAAAACATTGCCTTATGGTAACATAGGAATAAAGCTAATGCAAACAAAATGAGTCCTATATGCTAAAGAACCTTATTGAAGCTTTCAGGCTGCCTTTTGTAGGAGCGAGCGCCCTTCCCTTTATATTCGGCTCTATAATCAACAGAGAAAAATTTAATTTTGCCGGTTTTATTTTTGGGCTTGTTGCCGTGATAGCCACGCACATAAGCGCAAACCTTATAAATGATTATGCTGATTCAAGGTCAGGCGCTGACTGGCAGGATAAAAATTCCTATAAGTTTTTCGGCGGTTCAAAACTTATACAGCAAAACATATTTTCCGAAAGATTTTACCTTAGAATGGCCGTTATATTTGCCGTTATTTCTGCTTTCTCGGTTTTGCTTCTTTCTCTGGTTATGAAAAGTTTTCTGGTGGTGCTTATCTATAGTGTTGTAATAGCCTTGAGCTGGTTTTATTCAGTAAACCCCGTCAAACTCTCTTACCGCAGGGTTGGAGAATTTGTTCTCTTTTTATTATTCGGTCCGGTCCTGGTTATGGGAGGATATTTTATACAAACCAGGATATTTCCGGATTTAAAAAGTTTTCTTTTGTCATTACCTTTCGGATTCTTTACAACCGCCATTCTTTTTGCCAATGAAATACCTGATTTTACCGAAGACCGCAATGTAGGCAAGAACAACTGGGTAAGCTTAATAGGCGTGGATAAATCTTTTTTATTCTATTGCCTGTTAATTGGCTTAGGCTTTTCGTCTATAATAATAAATGTATTTGCCGCATTTTTAAGCCCCTGGGCATGTTTGACATTAATATTAATTATTCCCGCGTATTCCGCAGCCAGGATAATCAAAAATTACTACGACAGTAAGTTTAAGCTTATCCAGTCTTCAAAGCTCACAATTGGCATACAAACCTTCGTCAGCATCTGCCTTATCCTGGTTTCTTTGCTCAAACCCTGAAGCTCTCTGAGGCTAATTAATGTAATGTCGGGTTGTTTGTTCAGCGTATGAAACAATTGCAGAAAACCAAAGTTGTAATCATTGGTTCCGGATTCGCAGGATTAAGCTCGGCGCTCGGGCTATCCAGAGTTAATCGCGATTTGGAAATTACCGTTATTGACAGGAAAGAGACTTTTGATTTTTTGCCTTCGCTTCCTGATATTCTCGGAAGAGGAATCAGCCCGAAAGTTCTCGCTTATGATATAAAGTTAATTGCCAAAAAAAATGGTTTTGAGTTTATAAAGGAAGAAGTCTCTGCGATAGACCTTTCCGGGAAAAAAGTTTATGTGGGCAATAAAAAAATTGATACTTCGACCCCGCTCAGTATTTCCTCGACTTCACTCGGGACAGTGAACTTGTCGAATCATAACCCTGAGCGGGCGAAGCGAGCCGAATGGGTTGATTATGATTATCTGGTTATAGCCAGCGGGTCGGAAACCAATTTTTATGGAAATGACAATATAAAGGAATCCGCTTATACGCTTGATAGCGCAAATGACGCAGTAAAAATTATTACTGCGCTGAAAGGAAATTGTTTTGATACTTTTATAATTGGCGGCGGAGGCTATACCGGTATTGAGGTGGCTACTAACCTAAGGAAGTTTTCGCTGGAGAAAAAACAAAAAACGAAAATAATCATTGTTGAAAAATCAGAATCAATATTGGGGCCGTTGCCTCAATGGATGAAGGATTACGCAACCGGTAATCTTTCGGGGTTGAATATAGAAATACTTACAAAAAGCTCAATTGAACGCATAGAAGGCAGCTCCGTCAATGTTACTGGACAGAAGATATTTAATAATGCTTTAGTGATTTGGGCGGCAGGAGTTAAAACGGCAAAATTTATCCAGGAATTAAGCGCAGAGAAAAATGCACAGGGAAGGCTTATGGTAGATGAGTATTTGCGGCTTGATAAAAACTGTTTTGTTGCGGGTGACGCTGCATATATAAAATATGGGAAAAATTATTTAAGAATGGCAGTTCAATTCGCAATAGCGCAGGGTAATCTAACCGCAAGAAATATTATCAGTTCCATAAAAGGCAAAAAACTTTTGGAGTATAAACCACTTGATTTAGGATATATTATACCCATGGCAAACAATTATTCCTGCGGGAATGTTTTCGGGGTAAATTTAAGGGGAAAACTGCCTACGTTACTGCATTTTATTATGTGTATTTATAGGCTGCGCGGAGTGAGGAAAAAGATTGGGTTCATAAAAAATTTAATAGGAATAAAACAATACTGCACATAGCGCTAAAAAGAGGAGGTGTAAAATGTTAAATCTGGTGATTCTTATCCTAAGGTTGTGCCTTGCAGTTGTATTTATCGGGCACGGCCTGCAGGTAGCTTTTGGCCTTTTTGGCGGACCGGATATTTCCGGCTTTTCTAAAATGCTTGCTGGTTTAGGCTTTAAGGCGCCGGCTGTATGGGCTTATATTGCAGTTTATACCCAGCTTATTGCCGGGTTATTTTTAATTCTCGGATTCTTAACGCGTTTTGCCGCTTTTTCTTTGTTTATTTTTATGCTGGTTGCAGTGATTACGGTTCATATCTCCAAGGGATTTTTTATACAGTCAGGAGGATTTGAATATAATTTTGTTCTTATGTGTATCTGCGCCAGCCTGATGCTTACTGGTTCAGGAAAATTTGGCATGACTCCTAAGCTGTAAGCGCGGATGCAAACGAGTAAAAAATCTATTGCGGAGAAATTGTTTTGTTCGTTATTGTTCTTGCTGCAGCCGGTATTACTTTTGTTCGAAATAAATTTATTGATTTATAATCTTTTTTAGTTTATGATAAACCAATATAATGGTTAAATTTAACGAAATAATCAGTGCGTCCTTGGAATGGACGGCAGCTGTATTGTTCAGGCCATTTAGCCCAAAAAAATGGCTGATTTTGACTTTTATTGCTTTTTTGGCGGGAGCTATTGCCGGCGGAAATTCTAATTTAAATTTACAAGAAAGGGATAACCGCACCAGGGAAGCTTCCGCAGCCCGGCAATACGAACAAAAATCTTTTCAAACTGCAAAAATATCTTCCCCGGAACAAAAATCAATCTCAAAAAAAGAAATCGAAAATCTTTTTAAAAAATCTGTTACCGGACCGGTTATTTTTATTATCATCTTGGCGGTTATCGCAGGGATTGTTTTATTTATAGTATTATCGTGGCTATGTTCACGTTTTTATTTTATTTTCCTGGAGGACGTCACTAAAAACGATGCTTCAATAGTCGTGCCTTTCAAAAATAACAGAGTTATCGGAAATTCATTTTTTAAATTTAATCTCATATTTATACTTTTGCTTATTTGTATTGTCGCGCTTATTGTTTTTCTGGGTTTTATATCTTTATCAAATATAGGAGCATTCAGTAAAGATGCATCTTTAGGTTTCTGGAAGATTTTATCCGCCATATTGCCCGCTATTCTATTATTTGTTTTCGTTGTCATCGTTTGTGCTTTAATAGGCCTGATTATGAATGACTTTGTAACTATCGTAATGTTTAAGGATAAAATAAAAATTATTCCGGCTATCAAAAAAGTTTTTTCTACTCTGGTATTGAATAAGTTAAATTTCGTTTTATATGTCCTTATCAAAATTGGTTTGGCTATTTCATCTTCGATAATTTATAGCATTGCGTCGTTTGTGGCTGTTATGAGCCTGATTTTTCCTGCAGCTATTGTTGCAAGCGTTTTTTATTTTATTTTTAAAGTTATACCAAAAAATATGCAATCAATATTTATGGTTGTAGTTGTTTTGGCTGCTATACCGGTTATATTATTTTTGTGGTATTGTCTTGTATGCATGTATCTTCCTTTCGCTGTTTTCTTCAGGACTTTCAGTATAAAATTTTTTGGAAGGCTAAATGACAGGTACGACCTTTTTAAATGTACTGGTGAGTAATTGAGCATAAAGCGAAATGTTGTTAGGCGGTATTCGTTTTTAAAAAAGGAGTCAAAATGAAATGTGTAAACCATACCGATAGAGACGCGGTTGGGGTATGCAATTTTTGTACAAAAAGTATATGTTCCGAGTGCGTTGTCAATTTGAAAGGAGAAATTTATTGCAAAGAATGCGTTGCCTTGAAAATGGGAACCGCAAAAAAGGAAGAACATTCCCCGGCTCTTGCAGCGATTTTAAGCTTTATAATTGCAGGGCTTGGCCAAATGTATAACGGACAGGTCTGGAAGGGCCTGCTCATATTTATTACGTCTTTACTGTTTATCCCCTGGATTATAGGAATATTTGATGCGTACTTTGTTGCCAAAAAGATTAACAGGGGGGAGATTGTCTTAAAGAAAAAGACCGGTTGTCTAATTGCCATGATTGTGTGGGTTTTTATATCATGGGTCATGGTTTTTATCCTGGCTTTGTTTGCCGCGATAGCGATACCTCAGTTCATGAAGGTAAAAATGCGCGCAGGGGAAAATACAACGTTGGCCACGCTGAAATCTATTTCTTTTGCACTTGAATCTTATGCTAGCAAGAATAGTAATGTTTATCCGCAAAGCGAAGATAGTTTGCTTAATCTGGAGCCGCGGTATTTATCCATGCCCTATAACAACCGTAAAATTTACGGTTATTTATTTACGGAAGAATTAAGTTCTTCAGGGTATAAAATTACGGCAACTCCCCTAAATTGTAATGTGACAGGAACAAAAATATATACTATTGAAACCGGAGGAAAATTATCTGAAAGTAATTGTGCGGGGCCGGGCACCGTATATAAAGAAGATTAAAGAGGAGGATTGTAATGCGAAATAAGGTAATATGTTTGTGTTTTATTTCTCTTTTATTCTTAGGTAATGTATTTTGCGACACAATAATTCTTAAGTCAGGCAAGCAGGTTGAAGGAAGCATTAAAGAAAGGACGAACGACGCCGTTAAGGTTGATATGGAAGGCGTAGTGATAACCTATTACCTGATGGATATCGATTCGATAAACGGCCAGAAAGTAATTATAGAAAGCGTTACAGTAACTGAAAAGGTAAGTCCGCAAACCACACCCGTGCCGGCTGAAACATATCCAGGCGGAAAAGATGAATCTTCAGGTTTGCAAGTTCCGGGTGATCAAGAAGAAACTATTCCTGAAACTTCTGCTCCGTCCAGTTTTAAGGTGTCTCCGGGGTTAGAGAAATCCACAGTACCGCCAGGACTTGCTGCCGGTGTAGTTGGCGGTATGATTTTGTTAGTATTATTTATGGGTATAATAATTTATGTTTATACATCAATATGCCTTCAATTTATTGCGAAGAAAACAGGCAATGAGCCTTTATTTTTGGCATGGATTCCGTTTGCGCATCACTTTTTAAGATTTAAAATTGCAAAAATGAACTATCTCTGGATTTTTGTTCCTGTAGGTGTGTTTTTCCTTAGTTTTATAGGCGGTTTTTCTGTCAGTTTATTCAATGCTTTAAGTGGCGCTGGCAAAGCTGCCGTGACTGCCAATCCGATATTTATGATTCTGAATTTTTTTCTTACGGCTATTTATGCTGTATTTTCCGGCTTCCTCTGGTATAAGATTTCATTAGCCAGAAACAAAAAAAGCTGGATTGGTGCTTTGATGGCCATAAGTATTCTTAATGCCGTACCATTTGTTTCTTTTATATCGCTTATTGGTTGCGGGGTTATAATGGGTTATTTAGCTTTTTCCGAATAAATAAGGCCAATCCTTGACAACATATTATCAAGGATTAAGATGGCTTATGCCTGCGGTTTACGTTCACACGCCTGTTTCGCAGGCAGATTGCCGTAAATCGTCTGCTCATTAAAGGAGGATGCCAAATGTTTTGTAAGTCTTGCGGTAAAGAAATAAAAGATGAAGCTGAAATTTGCGTAAATTGCGGCGTAAAAATAATAAAGCCATGCGAAGGTCAAAAAGAATGGATTGTGGCGTTGCTTCTATCGGTATTTCTCGGGCACCTTGGCATAGACAGGTTCTACCTTGGCTACATTGGTCTTGGCATACTAAAGCTTATAACATTTGGCGGCTGCGGTATCTGGTGGCTGATAGACTTGATACTTATAGCTGCGGGCCAGCTTAAAAGTGCAGACGGAAAACCCCTCGTTAAAAGATAAGTGAAAAAATTATTTATTGAATGTATTTCGCTTTCAACCTCTCCGGCGCGGCTTGCAGTGTTATTTGCGGCCATGCTTTTTCTTTGTTTAGTTGACCTTTCTCGCCTGCATATTCCTGATTTATGTATCTGGGAAAAAATATTCGGTTTCTGTCCGGCAGAGGGGACGTTGCACTCGCTTAATGCTTTTTTTAGAGGAAATTTTTCGCAAAGCCTGAGATATAATTTAAACATACTGGTTATTGTGCCGGTTTTGCTATTTATGATAGTAAAAGACGCTTTAGCTGTATTTAGATTTCGGAAATAATAACCAGCCAACCGCTTACCCCCTTCCTAATATATACTATTTTAACCGGCAGCCAGCTTATTGCCTTGACAGAATTATTAATATATGTTATATTCAATATTATTAATAGTTAATGTTATTAAATATATCTAAAACGACTTCCGGGCGCCTAGATACCCGAAAAATATTGAAAATATTTTTCGGGAGCGCCTCGGAAGTTAATTTCTTCGCCTGCGGCGAAGAAATTAAGGAGGTTGAAATGCCTATATCACTTGAAGCTTTTGCCGACAAGCTTAATGAAATTATGCCTCTGGCATTCAAGGAGCTTACTAAAAAGCTCACAATGGAATTGCATAAAAATAAAATAACCCTTCCGCAATTTTTTGTTCTGGAATTTTTGAGTAGGGAAGGCGGATCAAAGATGACTGAGCTTGCTCATTTTATGAATGTAACAACTGCTGCAATGACCGGCATAGTCGATAGGTTAGTAAGGGAAGAATATATCGAACGCATTTATGACAAAAATGACCGCAGGATAATAAAAGTTAAATTAACCAACGCAGGCAATATTCTTGTCAGAAAAACTTGTGAACGCAAACAGCAAATGATTATTAAAATATTCGAAAAAATATCCGAAGCAGACAGGGAACATTATCTTAGGATTCTTAAACAGGTAAATAAGATATTACTTGAAGAAAGCGATGCAGGCAAACGAGAAAGATAAGTTTATTTTTGTTTTCATATTTGTTTTTTAACGAAGCAAAAGCAGAATAATGAAATTTATAAAAAATATCATAGTTGTTAGTTTAATAAATTTACTGGTCTTGGGGAATATTTCTCTTGCCGCC
>Ga0265297_10001686_pt1 | contig 50073 bp, 40 predicted proteins | sample Munlanlwell13791_FD_192502 | JGI IMG/M metagenome (GOLD analysis project Ga0265297, IMG submission 192502) | Leachate microbial communities from a municipal landfill in Southern Ontario, Canada - Leachate well 137-91 | ecosystem: Engineered > Solid waste > Landfill > Unclassified | place...
TTTCATTATTCATTGTGTAAAGGATTTTTGTTTTTCTTTACAAAGATAGTCAATAATGTATAAAAACATCCATTTTCTTTACATAATCGGTTTTGTGTGATAAAAAAATGCAATTTTCTTTACAGATGATGCTCGCGTTACCATTAGCGATAACGGTCCGGCAGTAAAGGCCAGTAAGGAATTGCGGGCTACAACCTTTGAAATTACTACTTAACCAGCTATTATTTTTATACATTGTTATGGGCTGGCATTTTCATGGTGTCAATGTTTCTATAAAGTTTCTCATCAAATCAATCGAATCACTTAATTGTTGAGACGTAAATCTAGTGTTATTGGCGTTTTCCGGGTGATGAATCTGATGACGTATATAGTCAGTTAACACAACATTTTGAACAATAATTGTTATACCATCTCTGCCTAATTTATTGTAATGTATAGTTACTTTTCCATTTCTATAATTGGTCATTTCGCCTTCTAATTCGATATAACCATAAAGTTCGTTGTGATATTCTTCTGTTATTTCGGAAAATGCCAAAAAGTTAACTTCATTCAAAGATGGATAGGGAAGCCGATTAGGCAAAACATTTTCAATAGTTTTTGTTATATTGTCAGACTTCACAAGTCTTAGGTGTTGAAATTCTAACTCTTTTACTAATGCGGCACTATGTGTAGTAATAATTATTTGTGTATTTGCTGTATTTGATAGGTCCAAAAATGCTTTTATCAATTTTTTCTGATGTTCAGTATGTTGTGAAGTTTCCGGTTCCTCAATTGCATATATTATACTTGGAATATTTTCTTGTGTTTTCCTTCTTTCAGCTTCTGCTCTGAAGAAACTTAACAGAATGAGTCGTTTTACGCCACTTCCTCTTTTATTAATTGGAATATCTTCATCTCCTGTAATAGAAACACTTTTAAAAACTTCAGACCATTTTAAACTGTCTGTTGCTGGTATCACAGGATTCAAACTACTTGCGATATTCGGATTCATTTCCTGAATTTTTGCTAAAGTACGTGTTGAAACATCCTGTAGCTTATTCTTAACTTCGGTAGCGATTTCGTCAAATTTTGCTCTCAGCGTGGTGTCATTCAATATTTGCTTTACCGCTTCTTTTAACGGGTCTTGAACTTCACTATCTCCGTCACTATTTTTTCTGTCAGATTGAAACAAGGAATATAATGGCAAATATGTTTGTAATTTATCCCAAATTGATTTTGTGTCTCCTTTGGTGACATCAATTTCAATGTCTGCTAATTGAAGCTCTGAATTGTAATGTTGCCAAATTGCTGTTCTCATTACAGCATTTATTGTCTGATTGCTACACGTAATTGAATTGTCCCTAATTATTTTCTGGAGGTCTGTGTTTTTCTTTAGCAATAAGTCTTTACAATTGCTCCCTGTGGGATGATTTGCGTTTACAAAAACCTTCTCTTTGCCACCATTTAAATATTTTTTTACTATTTCTAGTTGGCTATTTGAATTTAAAAGATATTCATCTTGTAATGTTGTTTGGTTTGTACTGTCAATTACAATGCTTGCTGGTAATTCTTCGAAGCAAACAGAGATGATAGTCTCTGTGTCACCTGCTGCAAGAGCTTGTTTGTTAACATCATCTTTGTCAATTTTGATAACACCTTTTCCGTCATTGAAAAAAATATCAAGGGCTTCTAAAACAGTAGATTTTCCAATGTCATTTTTACCAACAAAAGCAGTTAAGTTACCAAGTTCAATTTCAACTTCATCTTTGTAACTCCTGAAGTTTTTAATTTTTATTGTCTTTATTTTCATTAGTCAATATCTTGATTAGCTATGTCTTTTTTAGCCTTGCCACTAACGGTAATATGCAAACGATCGGCCGCCTCCGGCGGCTGGCGTTTCGCATTATGTTAGACAAAGTTTGTTCATTATCTCAACAACTTTCTGCTCTCCACATCGTTTAATACGCGTATTTGCTGAATAGCTATTTCATTAAGCTTTCTCAGCCTATCTCTCTGATTAATATTCTCATTTATCATCACCGCATTCAGATTTTCCATATTTAACAAACATATCAGTTCATTCACGGACGCATAATCTCGAATATTACCCTTCTTATCTGGATTCGATTCCCGCCATTCTTTTGCTGTAATTCCAAATAAAGCAACATTCAAGACATCTGCTTCATTAGCATGATAGCTGAGATGACGTCAATTCTTTGGGGATCAAATGTTCCTTTATGGCATCTGTATGTATATGATAATTGATCTTTGCCAATTCTCTCTTGGCTGACCAACCCAATTCTTTTTGTTCTTCTTCTTTTAAACGTTGGAATTCCTTAACCACATACAATTCAAACTCTACAGAAATCCAACTTGCAAATTTGAAGGCTATATCTTTGTGAGCATAAGTGCCGCCATATCTTCCTGCTTTCACAATTATACCTATTGCATTCGTAGATGTTACCCACTTTAAAGGGGATAAGGTAAATGCATTTAAACCGGCCTCTTTTCTAAACCCCTCGAATTCGAGGGGTTTAAATTCAGAATTATATAATGTCTCCCATATTCCCAAATATTCTATAGTATTCCGGTTCCGCATCCAGTTGCCGATTACAGCACTCGTGTCATCCGTCTTATATTTTGCTATATCGGTCAGGGAAATATAATCCACATCATTAATCTTTACGATCGACAGATCTGTATTTTTTACTGTAATTTTTTTCATTCCTCAAATTTTGTCTAACGTTTAGCGGGTCGAGTAGGCCGGAGGAACTTCCCCTCCAGCCTCTCACAGAACCGTGCTTGATAGTCTCCCATCACACGGCTCTTGTTATACAAATCTAAGCATTTCATTACGAGAAACCTACCCTCCATTGGTAAAACAATGTCGGATATTGTTCCTTAACTCTTTCAAGCCATTTATAGGCTCGGTTAAGACTCGTCTTGTAACGCTTGTACCGTTTCCGTGCCCACATTACAAGCCGTCTTCGTAAAAGCTGAAAGACCGTATTCATCTACCATAACCTGAACTTTCCGTAGTAATTGATCCATCCCCTGATATACGGTTCCAGAAATTGGGCAACCCCTACTATGCTTTTGTGCGTCAGGTGGTCAATGTCCAGTTCTCTCATCTTTTCTGCAATACGCTTCTTTGAACTAATACTGATGGCACAGTCATAGCCGAGGTACAGTGCCCCGTCCCTCTTCGACTTTGCCGTACGTGGCTGGAACGAGTACCCAAGAAAATCGAACTTAACATTCGAGTACTCACCTTGTCGTCTGTATGACGCCTGCCGCTTAGCCAGTAAATCAGGTATCCGCTAAACTCATAACTCCGTCACATACTCCGTAGCTTTTGACAGGGTGTGGCAACTTCTCGACACCTCTTCAGCGATTCACTTTCGTTCAACTCCTTTATTCATACCAAGTCACACTAATAGCGCAACTTTTAACCTGAACGCTCAGCACCATGGCTCTTTACCAAAGCACCTTCAGGTGGTTTGATGCCCCCTCCTGTAAGACGGCATCGGTGGGCCAACTTAAACTGTTTCCACCATCTTAATTACAGCATGCAGAACGTTCTTTTGCCGTTGTTCTGCTTCTCGGCACACTATGAAAAGTTGCCGATTGCGGGCGATTTCCTATCCAGTTACACAAAAGTTGAAGCGGGCTACAACCCTTGAATAACCAATTAAACCGGCAATTTTTTATACCGCGTGTTGGTTGCAGTTTTTTATTCAATCTGTATTTTGTCTTTAAGTTTGTTTTTAATTGCGTCTATATATTTAAAATCTGGTTTTAAATCCATAAGATTCCTAAGTTCACGACCTGCTTGTGTAAAGTAAATTAAATCAATTTGTAAACCCGAAAAATTGATTTCAGCCTTTAAACCAGCAAAGTCAATTTTCTCTGGTCTATTCTCACCAAAATTCAACTTTATGGCTTCTGTTGAACGTATTAAACCTGCACCATCTAATTTTAGTAAGTCATTTAAACTTAGCCCATATTCATCAATGGTTCCAATCCTTTGAAAAGTAAAAACATTAGGGTGTATAAAATAAGCCATTTCGCCATCATCAATACTTAAGTTGCACAACTTATTAAAAATCTGTCCAATATTTGAAGATAAAATAGATAAGACTTGTAAAGTATGAAGACTTAAACTATTTGGCTTAATAATTTCCTGCGATAATATTCTTGCCAGAATTTCCCTAATATCATCATCTGTTTTAGTCTCTGCTAATTTCCAAAAAGAAGTTAACCAATCATATCCTATTTCACCACCAGTACTTTCAATTGCTTTTGATTTATTTACATCAAGATACTTTAATGTTTTTAATGCAATTATTTCTTTGTTTTGTTGTTCTTCCAATATCTTAATTCCATAATTTGTCAATGCTCTCTCAGCAAATTCTGGATTATTGTCAAAAATCTCGGAATACTCAATTGAAGCTTTTTTTATTAAATCCCGCTTGATATTTCCTTTTAGTTTAATCTTTTCATTGTGATTTTTCAAATGATTAACAGGAATTTCAGTCAATTCAAAAGTCACATTATAAACTCCCTTCCCAAGCGCTGTCACAACGTTTTTAACAAGCCATGAAGGTAAATCAAGACTTTTTAGAAAATCCATTAATTTCATTATCCCATTTTTACTATCGTCTTGCATGTCGTTCGTTTTTTAAAATTGCAGCCAACGGTGGCGGTATGGCCAGTAAGGGATTGCGGAGCGAGGTTCCTATCAACCGAGACGAAAGATTGATACGGGAGATGAGCTTCGCACACCTCTGAAACCCTTATTGGCTATACCGCATGTTGGGCAACGTATTTTTTATAATCTTTTCAATTTCAAAGTCAATATATCGATTAAGTCTAATCTTAACTCCATCTTTCATAGTCACAAAGCATGTGCATAAAAACGGCGCATATGCAGAAGTCTTAACACCAATAATTCCATGTTTTACTTTTTCTTCATATACTTGATTTCCCCACATATGACCAAAAAAGAATTCTGCCTTCTGTATATCGCTAAATTCAATGTCTTTAGTCCCTTTTTCTTGGTGCCGAATCAAATAAATAAAAATGTCCCAACCTTGTCCAGACTTATCTGTTGGTTGTATCAAATGTGTAAGAAACAGTCCCCTATTTTCTTTATAAATACTAACACGATGGTCTTCTCTATCATTTACGGAAGTTGCAATCTTAGTTTTATTTTGAGGGATATAATCCAATTTACTTAACTTTTCTCCAACTTCAAGTGGTCCAGCTTTAAACGAACTCCCTTGCTTAAGTCGTTCAACTATTGTGCCTAAAATCAAATTTATAAAATTACGAAACACAAAAGCAATCACAAGAAACAATATAATCCAAAGAAATGTCTGGAAGAATGGAACATAGTCCTTTAGTTTAATCAAATTTTCAATGAATTTATCCATAGTACTCAGTGTTTCTTAATATATTGCCCAACGGTTTGTATAAGAATAGTAGCCGTTTGCGGGCTTCGTTCCTGTCAAAATACACAAAAGTTGTAGCGGGCTACAACCCTTGCATTTACTACTGAAACGGCTATTATTTTTATACATTGTTGTGCGTTCGTGCTTTATTCGTAATTATATGCGTTATTTGTAATCATATTCTCTATTTCTCTATTTGTCACAACAGCCTTTAATGTTTTCACTTTTGATTGAACAATAATAGATTCCTTTTTCAATTTTTGTTTAAAATTATCATTTAACCAATCAAAATTCCACAACTGAATATCATTATTTATAATCAATTGGCAAATCGGTTCATCATAAACAATTGAAGTGTCGAGTTTAAAGGTCAGTCTTTGTAACCATATTTTCAAGAAAGTTGAATTCGGAATTTGTTGAAATTTACTATGTATCCGTTTTAATATTTGTTTTTTATTTTCTTTAGCTTTTATCTTTTTTATTAAAAGCGATAGTATCATTATTGATGTTGGAACAACTCTTGGATTTCGATAGGCAATTTCGGTCACTAAACTTATCAAAGATTCTATGTTTGAATCTTCTTTTTCACTTTTTTTCAAAACTTCTAAAAAATCTTTCATTTGTGTGTCTAAAGTCCCTGAATTCGGAAATTGTTCTGACAATAAGAACAATTGAATTAACCATTTTTGTTTATTCTCTGCAATTCGTCTATTAGCAATCCAATACCGTTTATCAGGCTTTAATGAACTTTTTATAACATTATCTGAGGCTTCTGTTTTCCCAGCATTAAGTTTTAATCCCATATCGGAAAGGATTTCAGATAATGCTTTTGTTATTTGTTCTGCTTCAAAGGGGTTATTTGTGAAGATTCTATAATCATCCCTATAACGAAGAATTCGGTAATCTGAAATACCTAACTCAACTATCTTTATTGTAAGCAATTCGTCAACATATCCAAGAACTATTTCAGCAATGAAATCCATTAGAGTACTTCCTTGAGGAATACCATTGGTTTGACCATAACTCATATCTTGTAAATGATTATCAATTGCGACACCAATTAAGGAATTTTTAGTCCGATTTTCTTTCTTTTTAGCTTCAGGTTTACCATGTATAGCCCAGCTAATCGAATGTGTGTAAATTGAACCATAGCAATCGGTAATATCAGTTTGAAGCATGTAATGATAATCAAGCGAAAGAGTAATTGATTTTTGTTCAATCATTTGCCACCATGTGAAAATCTGCGATTCTTTATCTGTTTTTTCTTCACTTTCGGATACCATTGGCAAACTTTGGCATTCTATTTTATCATTTAGTTGATAGTCACAGAATTTTTTCTTTATTAATTCCCAATTTTCCTTATCTGTAACACAATGGACTAGTGAAACATAAATTGCAGGATTTATTAACTGAAATGGGCGCCAAGCATATTTTCCATCCTTATTATTTAAAATGAAATAATTTATATCATCAAAGTCCCTTGGATTAATAGTCCTGTAGTCTGAAAGCTTTTTTCCAGTCAGTTGTTTATCAATTAGGTTTAATAAATTCTGAAACGAAAAGTAAGTCGGAAGGTCGAAATTCTCATAATTCTTTTCTTTTAGTAGGAATTCTCTTGCTTCAATCTCGTTTAATTCAATTATACTTTTCATTATCAGTAGATTCTTGATGATTCGTAGGTTTTCTTAGCATGACGCACAACTTATTTATATATGTAAAAAAGGTACTTTAATACCAACACAGGAGGGGGCTTGAAATACCTTTATTATACAAATCTCTATCAATATTTTAGCCTGTTTCTTATATAAAAAAACCTTAGTTACATTTATTAAAGTTATAATTTTTAATTTTTCTTTCCAAATATAATTTTATGCTAATTACTTAATATTTAAAATTATAGAGAAAATAATATTTTCTCTATACAACCCACGTCAATAGAAGTAATTCTCCGACTGTATTCTCTATCAAACTACTTTATTGTGTTTTATTTCAGAATATTACATATAAAACTCACCCGGGGCGGGCTTACGGTCAGTAATAGTATAAAACATGTACCTATTCGATTATATTAGGCTATTTTATTTTTTTTCTTTTTGGATAGATAATCCTTGCGTGATATATCTGCAAAAGATAATTTTTGAAAGATTCTTTTACAATATTTATTTCACGTATAGAAATTTCAGCCTGAACCAATTGGTCATCTGAAAGTCTTGATTCCAATATTTTCTCTACAAGTGCGGAAATACTCTCCTGAGTATAGCTTTTCAATGATCGTGAAGCAGCCTCAACAGCATCAGCCATCATTACTATTACTTGCTCTTTGCTGATAGGCAATATCCCTTCATAAGTAAATGGAGCCTTGTTCTCAGGATTTCCTCCCTCGTTACAATATTTATTATAAAAGTACAAGGTCTGTGAATGCCCATGATGTGATTTTATAAAATCTATAACAATGTCAGGCAAACCATATTTTTTAGCCAACGCAACACCATCATCAACATGCTTAATAATATCTTTGGCACTTTCGGCTGGTGATAAACCTTTGTGGTAATCAATACCCGGTGCTTGATTTTCAACAAAACATTGAGGATTTTCTATCTTTCCAATATCATGATATAATGCACCTACACGGACAAGCATTGAGTTTGCTTCAATCTCTCTTGCAGCATTTTCAGCCAAATTAGCAACTTGAATTGAATGTTGAAATGTACCGGGAGCTTTATGAGCCAATTCTTGCAAAAGTTTATTATTTGTATCAGTCATGTCCCATAATTTTGAATTTGAGACAAGTGAAAAAATCTTTTCAAACAAGAATACGAAAGGATACAAAACCACAACCATAAGGGAGTTAATTGCAAGGTATATAAACTCAGTGCTTTGCCATATAATATCTGATCCTTCAGTAGAAAATTCAAAAGAAATATAAACGACCAACATCCCAACGTAGATAAAAACAGAATTCACGAATTGCAGCCAACCTCTGTTAAAATAAGAGAATGACACGAGCGCTATTGCCCCGGCAACAGCATTTAATGCAAAGATTTCAATACCATCATTGGAAATAAACAATATAGGTATTAATGATATAATATATGTTGGGAAGACAAAGGATGGCTTGAAAAATGACATGGAAAACAATACAAATACTGCATAGGGAAATAAAAACAATATCTGCGAATCAATCCCGTTTAGAAGAACTGTAGCTGCATAAGAGAAAAAAACCAAAATAAGAGTGAAAACTAATTTTCTAAAATCAGCAAATAATTTATTGTCAACAAAATATATTGTCAAAAAGATAAGCATTATAATTATCAAGACTATCGTAATATGGCTTACCTCAAGCCAGAATTTAGAACCGGAGTATCCAAAACTTAATTTATATTCTGCTTTGAAAGAATCAAGCATCTGTTCAATATCAGCAGTTATAATTTCCCCTTTTGACACGATAAGTTGTCCTGTATAAATCATTCCTTTTGTTGGAGAAATATAATTAACAGCTTCTTTATTAAGTAATTGGGAAGTATTCTTGTCATATAAAAGATTTGGAACTATATGAGTTTTGACATTTAGGATGGCTCCCAATGAATCTACTTTAAGATCAGGAAACTGATTTCTAACTGCAGAAATTATAGTGTTGTATGCCCTGTCAACATCAAAAACTTCAAGTGCAGGTGTAATAAGAGCCCTCTTTTCTTTTTGTACAAATATTACTTTATCACTCAAATTATCATCGTCAAAGGAAGAGACAATACCTTTGTTATAAACTTCAGTCATATTGTCAGAGAAAGCTCTGATAAGCTTATTGTTTCCGTTATCAGATAAATACGTGGTTACTTCTGAAGACTTATTAAACGACTCAATCCTATCTTTTGCCAGATAGCTATTATAAGCATAATAATCAATAACTTTTGAAGCCTTTTCTTCTTTTTCCTTAAGCAGTTCCGTTTCAGTCTTCAAAATCGGAAAATCAATCGGGGCTAAAAGAGTTTCATGCAGCCATGGCCTTCCTCTCTGGTAATCATACTTAAAATGTCCTTCATTTGGATATAAAACGGCCATCAGTATTGCTAAAAACGCAAAACAGATATAAACCTTATACTTTTTGATAAATAGTACCCCTTTCATAACATATTATTTCTAATTTTGTAAAGATAACAAGAAATAATATTCTATGATGAGAAAACCACTATTAACCTTAATCTTAACCCTCTGCATAATTAATTTACATGCTCAGGATCTGATTGTTATAAAATCCGCCAATCTAAAATGCAATGACTCGATACTGGTATTTACCCCTGTCAATGATTCTATATATCACCCTAATCTTTTCCTTCTGCACGGATGGAGCGGCAATTACAAAAATTGGAGTGAAAAATATGATTTACAGGAGATAAGTAACAGATCCGGATTCAGAATTATTTGTCCGGACGGTTTCTATAACAGTTGGTATGTTAATAGCAGCGATAAAGACGGCATGCAATGGAGGACATTCTTCGATGAAGAGTTATATCCACTGATGAAAGAAAAATACAATTTGGACCCAAAAACGACGTTTATTACAGGATTATCGATGGGAGGTCATGGATCAATAAATATATTTATAGATAACCCGGACCGATTTGCAGCTGCAGGTTCAATGAGCGGAGTACTTAATATCCACCATACAACACTTATTGAAAAATATGTAACAAAGGTTTTGGGAGAATATACCCCCGAAAATAGAAGATATGACGAAGAATCTGCAATAAACAGAGTGAAGAAGATGGTTGGTTTGGATAAAATAATGATTTTAAGTTGTGGCTACAGCGATTATTATGCAAAATCAACCTACGAGTTTGCTGAAAAATGCCGTGAACTCGGAATACCCTATGTCATGACAATATCACCGGGTAAACATTCATGGAAATTTTGGGGATTTGCTTTGGAACAACAGCTATGGTTGTTTAATAAGATAATCAAAGGAGAGAACCTCGGTTATTAAACCCTACATAAAAATTAAAAAACCACCTATTTCAAAGGTGAATTAGGCTCTTTTGACATATAATCGTATTCCAACCGATCAGTTAGTCTTGGAAATGTTTTGCTCAGAAATACGGTTAGTTTACCGATAGGAGTCAATATCATTTGTGATTTTCGTTTACTTATTCCTTTTGCAAGGTATTCAGCAACCCTATTTGCAGACATCATTTTTCCTTCATCTCTTGGAGTTTCGCCCTGCTGCGAACCATCAGCCGTCAAAGCAGTATTTCTTATATTTGAAGAGGTAAAACCAGGAGCGAATACCATTACATGAAGATTATCCTTTAGATGTTCAATTCTCAGAGTATCAAGAAATCCACGAATTGCATACTTAGAAGAAGAATAGCCGGTACGTGCGGGAAGTCCGGCAAAACCGGCAATTGATATAACTCCAACAACAGAACCATGAGCCTTTAAAATATAGGGTAAAGCATATTTTGTACAATAGACTGTTCCCCAGAAGTTTACATCCATAAGATTTTTGATCACTAACAAATCCAAATCCTTAAACATAGCTCTCATTGAAAGGCCGGCATTATTTATTAAAATATCTATGCCACCAAACCGTTCAACGCCTTTTTCTACAAGATTGCGGCAATCTGCCTCAATGGAAACATCCGTTTTTAAACAAAGTACATCTGTCCGGCAAGAAAGTTCCATAGATATAGCGTCCAGCTTATCCTGCGAACGTGCGGCAAGTATCAGTTTTGCTCCCTTTGATGCAAATAATCTGGCAGAAGCCAGTCCTATTCCGGAACTGGCTCCTGTGATAATTATTATTTTGCCTTCAAAATTCATTTGCAATACACTATTTCAGAGACATATCCTGCATCTCATCAGCATCATATACTCCTTCTGCAAGTCTCTTCTTAACATCAGAAAATGCATTCAAAGTGTATTCAACATCTTCAAGCGTATGTGCCGCAGTAGGTATAATACGGAACATCAACACATCTTTCGGGACTACCGGATATGTTACAGCAGAACAGAATATATGGTAATTACTTCTCAAGTCAATCAATATGTTTGTAGCCTGAGCAACATTCCCTTTTAAAAAGACAGGGGTTACACAAGCTTCGGCAACGCCAATATCGAATCCACGTTTACGTAATCCAAACTGGAGAGCATGAGTCACAGCCCACAACTTATTACGGAGTTCATCTCCTTCGGGTCCGCGTATAATCTCAAGACGTTTTAGACATCCCTCTACAATAGGCATAGGAAGTGCTTTTGCATAAATCTGAGAACGAAGATTATATCTTAAATAATTTATTATACCGCGAGGTCCTGCAACAAAACCGCCTATCGTAGCCATTGATTTTGCATAAGCTCCGATATACAGATCAATCTGATCCATAACTCCGAAATGCTCCGAAGTGCCACGTCCATGAGGACCCATCACTCCAAATCCGTGAGCGTCATCAATAAGAATTCTAAAATTATATTTCTTTTTAAGAGCAACTATCTTGTCAAGAATACCAAGAGCACCAGTCATACCATATACACCTTCGGTGATAAGTAAAACGCCCCCTCCTGTCTCTTCACATACTTTTAAGGCTCTTTGAATGGTTTTCTCACATTTTTCAATATCGTTGTGAGGATAAACCATCCTCTTACCCATGTGTAAACGACAACCATCAATAAGACAAGCATGAGCTTCAGAGTCATATACAATAACATCATGTCGGGTAAGCAGGGCGTCAATTGTAGAAACTATACCCTGATAACCAAAATTAAACAGATAAGCATCCTCTTTCTTTTCAAAGTCTGCCAATTCTCTTTCAAGTTTTTCATGTAACGAAGTATGACCTGTCATCATTCTTGACCCCATTGGATATGCCATACCCCATTTTGCGGCAGCCTCAGCATCTACTTTTCTTATTTCAGGATGATTAGCAAGACCTAAATAGTTATTTAAACTCCAGCAAAGGACATCCTGCCCGTTGAATTTCATTCTAGGTCCAAGTTCCCCTTCTAATTTTGGATACATGAAATATCCTTGTGCTTTTTCCCAATATTGCCCTAAAGGGCCACCTGAATCTTTGTTTATTCTTTCAAAAATATCCATTGTATCTTATTTATGCATCAATATTTGCGTATTTTGCATTTTGCTCAATAAATTCCCTGCGTGGCGGAACATCATCCCCCATAAGCATAGAAAATATCCTGTCAGCCTCAACAGCACTATCAATATTGATTTGTCTGAGAATTCGTTTTGCAGGGTCCATAGTTGTATCCCAAAGCTGTTCAGCGTCCATCTCACCAAGACCTTTGTATCGTTGTACTTTTACTCCGGAATCTTTTCCTTTACCTATGCGAACTACTGCTGCAGACCTTTCTTCATCTGTCCAGCAATACTCTTCTTCTTTACCTTTTTTAACAAGGTATAGAGGTGGTGTAGCTATATATACATATCCGTTTCTGATAAGATCCGGCATATAACGGAAGAAAAAAGTCAAGATAAGAGTGGTAATGTGGCTACCATCCACATCGGCATCTGTCATTATAACCACTTTATGATAACGTAATTTGGATAGGTTTAAAGCTTTAGGATCCTCTTCTGTACCGATGGTAACTCCCAGAGCAGTAAATATATTTCTTATTTCTTCACTTTCAAATACTTTGTGGTCCATAGCCTTTTCCACATTTAGAATCTTACCTCTCAAGGGAAGAATCGCTTGGAAAAGTCTATCCCTGCCTTGCTTTGCTGTTCCGCCTGCAGAATCTCCTTCGACAAGAAACAACTCACAATGAACCGGATCCCTATCTGAACAGTCAGCCAATTTACCGGGAAGCCCGGAACCTGACATAACGGTTTTGCGTTGAACCAACTCACGTGCCTTACGGGCAGCATGTCGTGCAGTTGCTGCAAGAATAACTTTATCTACTATAACTCTGGCATCTTTAGGGTTTTCTTCAAGATAATTTTCAAGAGCTGTACTTGTAGCTTGTGAAACTGCAGCCATAACCTCACCGTTTCCCAGCTTGGTTTTAGTCTGTCCCTCAAATTGAGGTTCAGCAACTTTTACCGAAATCACGGCAGTAAGACCTTCCCTAAAATCGGAAGGATCAATGTCAAACTTCAATTTTGATAAAAAGCCGTTCTTTTCAGCATAGTTTTTAAGGGTAGTAGTCAAACCTCTTCTAAATCCACTTAGGTGGGTACCACCTTCAATGGTATTTATATTATTTACATAAGAGTGTATATTTTCCGTAAAACCGGTATTATACTGCATGGCTATCTCTATTGGTATTATCTTATCTGTTTCAAGATAAATTGGCTTATCCGTGAGTTTTTCACGGTTTCCGTCAAGATATCCGACAAACTCCATTACACCTTTTTCTGAATAAAAAATATCTTTCTGATAAACAGTAGGTTCTACTCCATTTTCATCATCATCGATTTTAGTCTCCCTTTTATCTGTAATAGAAAGCTTGATTCCTTTATTCAAATATGAAAGTTCCCTAAGGCGGGCGGCAAGGATATTATAATCATAGACAGTAGAATAGGTGAAAATTTCAGGATCCGGCTTGAAAGTAATTATCGTACCTGTTTTGTCGGATTCTCCTATAACCTTAACCGGGTAAAGAGGTTTTCCCCTCTCAAATTCCTGCATGAATATTTTACCTTCTCTGTATATCTCGGCAGTCAAATGAACTGACAACGCATTCACACAAGATACTCCCACTCCGTGCAAGCCTCCTGACACCTTGTAGCTGTTCTTACTAAATTTTCCTCCGGCATGAAGTACAGTCAATACAACCTCAAGAGCTGAACGGCCCTCTTTCTCATGCATCCCGGTTGGAATACCACGACCATTATCTTCAACTGTAACTGAATTATCAGGATTGATGATAACAACAATATCAGTACAATATCCTCCTAAAGCTTCATCAATTGAGTTATCAATAACTTCATTTACCAAATGATGCAATCCTCTCGAGCCAATATCTCCGATATACATCGAAGGACGCTTACGGACTGCTTCCAGTCCCTCTAATACCTGAATACTATCGGCAGAATAGTTACTTTCCGCCTCTTTAATTTCATTCTCAATCATCTTTCTACAATGTGTTTTACAAAGAAACAAAGGTAATAAAATATATCTTATTTCCCCTTTTTAGACTATAATTTTATACACAATCCACCACCAAAATTAATACCCGGTTCGGCATATAATGGGAAGTACTGATTAACATTATCAAGAAGATTATTGAGTTCAATAAACACAGAGAAATTTTTATTTAGAACAAGGCTTACATCAGTATTCAGGTTAATTATTTCAGGTACTTCATACTTAAAAGAATAATCTCCTGAGACAGCACTCCTGTACTGACAATCAGCGCTAAGAACTATCCTTTCTCTCCAGTTATATCTAACATACATTTTCCCTTCAAGGGAAGGAAGAGCAGTAAAAGCGGTACCGTCCTTTAAATAATAATGATTGTAATTAAAATTGCCACCAAATGCAAAACTTTTTGACTTCCAGAAGGCCTCAATACCAAATGATAGTTTATTTGTATCCCAATATTCAGTTGATATTGAACAAAGGTTTGAAGATTTATAAACAGGAGAAAAAACGGCCATGTTTTTAAATATTGTGAATGAAGAAAAAATATTTATTGCCAGTCTGTCTTTTATTAGAGACTCAAAAGATATTTTTGTATCTAAAGGTCTTGAACCAAATAAAAGGGTGGCATCTGTAGCAATCCACGGACAACTTTCCAAAAAAGATGAAAAAGCATTAAGGTCATTTGCTCCACCAATGAGAGCATGAACCCAAAAATACTTTCTTATTATCTCAAATCTTGCATCCACATCAGGAAAAATATTGTTTACAGGAGTAGAATGGTCTAAAATAACAGTACTTCCAGTAGTTGAACTTTGAGTACTACCATACATATTACCAAATTTAACCCCAAATTTTCCGAAAAATCTACCTCTTTTATATTCATATATCGGAGAAAATTCTACAAGCCCGGCAGAATGATCCTTGGTTCCGGTATATGAGACACTCTTTACAAGCACGTCCAGATACACTCTGTGAACATCAAAATTGGTCCCTATGCAACCACCGATAGTAAACATGTTCTCAGCCAATTGATTAGATATAGTATTATTAAACAGTGAAGAAAAAAACTTATCCGTATTCTTATATGATATTCCAAAATCATAATACAGACTATTATCCTCATTATAAGCCGATTTTACGTTGAATTTTGCAGAGAAAATATTATTTGAGTGAGCTGTTGTATCAGGATAAAAATGTGCTATCGACAAGTTTTCTGATGGAATATAAGTGTTAGGGGCTTCCAAAAATTTATATTTATCAAAATCGTAATTAACATCAATATTCAATTCTCCTGTTCCCCAAGCATATTTCAAATTAGATCCTATTTTATTCTTCATCCTATCAGTTGAAATGCTACCAGATCCGTACACATCAGGTACAGAACCCCAAAATGAATTATGACTACCATATATTCCTAAATAAAGCCCTGCCTTAGAAATTGCCTGTAAAGCGATTTCCGCCGAAGGCATCAGTGGATACTGAACACCCATCTTGGCAAATACTATCGGAAAAGAGGTTGGCGCTGTACTCTGAATTCTTGCAGTTTGACGCGGTGAAAATTCATACAAATCCTTATACGGTCTCTCAAATATTGAGTAATCAAAATTAATTTTGAAACGCTGCAAAGAATCATTTATATCCATATTAAGATTCGGCTTTCTTATCTCAATAAGTTTCACGTCAAATTCTCTACTTACTTCTACCTTTGGATCAATATTCTGAGCATAAATATTTATTGAAGCGCATATGAGCATTCCAAATAATAAAAACTTAATTAAACTATATTTCATATCAATATTCCTTCTATTTACCATTTGCCTTTAATTTATTGAGCCTCATTCTCACCTGATCCAAAACATCATCATTATCTTTTGTGGGCTTATATCCGTTCTTTATACTCTCAAAAGTTGCTCTTGCCTGCTCCCATTCCTCTCTGTCTGCAAAAGAGTCTCCCAAAAGTATAAAACTTTTTGCCAGCCAATAGAGTTGTGATGTTCCGGTATCCGATAATGCATATACTTTATTTTCAACAGCAATAAAATCTCCGGCATCATAAGCGTCGGATATAATCAGATATGCACTCTCGGAGCCTATCTCATCATCACTATTTTTAGCCAGTTTTTCAAAAATAGGTTTGGCCAAATCTCTGTCTCCTAATTTAAAATAAGATTTAGCTTTTATAAAATCAGCTTCTCTGAGAAGAGAATCAGCTGCACCGGTAATATTACCGACTCTTTGTGCCTCCTTTATTGCCTTATCATACTGCTTGTTGCCAAAAAAAGAACGCATTTTTCCAACAAGAGCCAAGTATTTGTTTTTATCTGTTTTAGCTATATATGACAGTGTTTCATAAGCCTCAATCGCCTTTGAATAATGTTCCATTTCAAAAGAAATATTTGCATAATTCAATGTGGCAGATTCGGCAAATGCCCCATCCCCCATCTTCATCACTTGTAAATATGCATCTGAAGCCGCTTCAAATCTACTTGTCGCCTTTAAAGCTTCAGCAAGATAAAAATAGGCCTGCGCTGTTTTACTTCCATTAGGATATGAAGCTATAAATGATTGCAGTGAATTCATTGCAGCAGGATAATTCCCGGAAAGGAATATCTGTTCGGCAGCATTGAAAAGCATAAGTTCCTTCTCTCCGGTACTTTTTATACCCGATAAACCAAGCTCATCCAGATAGGAAAGAAAGTCTTCAGGCTTGTTTAATGTCTGATATATACTCTCCATACCGGTAATAGCATCCTGAACTTCAGGGGAAAGCGGAGCATCTTCAACAATATTTTTATAATAAGCAAGAGCTCTATCATATTTGCCCTTATTGGTTTCTATCATTGCCAATTCAAGAAGAGATTTTGAGTAAAAAGTACTATCCCTTTTACTTCTAAGCAACGTGTAAAAACAATCGGAAGCACTTTCATCATCTCCTCTTTGAACATATGTTCTTCCTAACTCAAACATTGCCTGAGAATACAATTGTGCAGCCTCGTTTCCTTTTATCACTCTTTTTAAAATAGCAATTTTCTTATTATCATCACCAATCAGTCCATAAGATATAGCACTTTGATAAGCGGAATAAATATCACTTGATGTTGGATATTTATTATAAACCCCTTCGTATACTTTAGCAGACTCTTTGTATTCATTCTGCATAAAATAAGAATCAGCTAAGCGCACCTGAGCATCTTTATCATAGCTTTTATTACTATGTGAAATATCAAGATATCTTGTAAACCAGTTTTTTGCCTGTATAAAATTTTTATTTTTGAAATAGGAATAAGCCAAATTATATATTACCAACGGGTATTCTTTGGCATAACTGAATTCTTTTGAAGAGACTAGACTTTGATTTATTTTTATAGCTTCAGAATATTTCTCATTTCTGTAATAACACTCAGCCTGCCAATATAGAGCAAGGTTGTTAAGCATTATATTGTATAAGCCGTTCTTTATTGAGATGTCCAACAATGGTATTGCCGCCCTATATCCACCATTCTCAATCAATTGCATGGCTCTGAAAAAAGCGGCTTTCTGAAGATTTTCAGAAGCTTCGTGTGTAGGATTTTTGATTTTAGTCAAAGCGTCAACCGCAGACTTATAATCTTTTTTTAAAAGAAATGCTGTCGCCATATAACTGTTGATAATATCCTCTTTTCCACTACGAGAATAATCAATCAGATATTTTTGAAATTGAGATATGTCAGAATTAACGTCAAAAGACAATTTTGCATAATTGAATAGAGCATCTTCCTTTACATCCAAATCGAAATCACATTCTGAAGCCGCCTTAAAAGCAGACAATGCGGCAAGTTTATTTTTAGTCTTTAAATAACTGTTTGCAGTAAAATAATAAGCACTTTGTCCTAAAGAATCATTCTTACTTAAAGCGGCTTCAAAAGACTCAATAGCTGAGAGATATGATTGCAACGAATATGCAATAACTCCTGAATAATAGTGATCTTTTCTTGAAAGTTTAGTGACTGACCCTGAATAAATATCAAAATATTTTTTTGCAAGTGAGGGAATATTTTTAGCAAAATATGCTTCAGAAATTATGCGGGCCAAACTTGTTTGAATATCCTTATCCTGTTTATCAAAAATATCAGGTCCTTTATCAATCACATAATCATAATCACTCAACATAAACTTTGATTCAACAGCATAATATGAAGAAAGTACATTAAAACGACTATCATTTGCCGCTTTCTCAAATAAAGGGAAAGCCTCTTCAAAATTCTTACTCAAATAATAAACATAAGCTAAATGATATATACCGGGATAGGTGTATTGTGAAAATTCAGCATCAATGACATTTTTAAATCCGGTCGCTGCTTTATCATAATTGCCAACCCTCATATTGCAATATGCCATTTTAAAGACAAACTCAAGTCTGTTATCAATATAAAGATTTTTTGTAGATATTGACTCAAAAACCATCAATGAATTTTTATAATCTTCTTTATCAAAATAATACTTTCCCAGCTCAAATTTAATCATTGTCAGCTCCAGAGCATTCGGATAATCTTTTTCGAAATTTTTCACCATTCCACTGATATTAGGCCTTCCGAGAGCTATTGCACAAAGAACTTTATACGCCTCCATCTCTGATTTTTCAAGAGACTGCTTGTTTGAAATAACTTCGCCCAATTCATTAAACTCTTTCTCTGCTGATAGATACATTGCTCTATTATATAGCCCCCTTGCATATTCAAGTCTGGCTGTCAATTTATCATTAGAAGTCTGTGAATAAATATTATTTCCAAGCGGAAAAAGGACTAAAGTGAACATGATCACCAATCTATAGAGTATATTTTTTATCATCATGATATTTTTATTAATACAAAAATATGAATAAAAGCTAATTTTTGTAAATTTGTATCTATAAAATTGATTTTATGGAAGATAATATCCCAATTATTGAGCTTAAAGATGTAGATATCACAAATGGAGACTCTCTGGTTATCGCCGGTTTGTCCCTGGTAATCAACCCCGGAGAGTTTGTGTATCTCACAGGAAAAGTAGGTTCAGGTAAAACATCAATAATCCGAACATTAATTGGAGAAAATCCGGTTAATACAGGATATGCTCGCATCGATAATTTCAATCTTTTAAAAATTAAAAGAAAGCAAATTCCGTTCCTAAGAAGAGAAATAGGTGTTGTTTTCCAAGATTTTCAACTATTAATGGATCGTAGCGTAGAGGAAAATTTAATGTTTGTTTTAAAGTCAACAGGATGGAAAGACAAAGGCGAGATGATAGCCCGCATTGAAAACGTACTAAATGATGTAAAAATGACATCAAAAGCACATAAAATGCCACATCAGCTATCTGGAGGAGAACAACAAAGAATTGCAATTGCAAGAGCCCTTCTGAATAACCCTAAGATAATTTTGGCTGACGAACCTACCGGAAATCTTGACAGTGATACTTCCAACGGGATAATGGAACTTCTAAAAGAGATAAATAGAATTAAAGGAACAGCAATAGTGATGGTAACACACAATAGGGATATCGTAAAAAATTATCCCGGTAGAATACTTTTGTGTGAAGATAACGAATGCAGGGATATTTGATTATATGGAAGAAAAATATAAAAATGTCATTGAATGGTTTTCAACAAACGTTCCTGTTGCAGAATCAGAACTACATTTTGATAATGCATTCCAACTTATCATTGCGGTAATACTCTCAGCACAATGTACTGACAAGAGAGTAAATCTTGTCACACCACTACTTTTTGAAAAATATAAGAGACCTGAAGAACTAGCTGCTGCCTCATTTGATGAGGTGTATAACCTTGTAAAGTCAATTTCTTTTCCTAACAATAAAGCGAAGCATCTTATTGGAATGGCAAATATGCTCGTAAAAGAGTTCAACTCAACAATACCATCTGATATCAAATTGTTACAGAAACTTCCGGGTGTAGGAAGAAAAACAGCAAATGTAGTTGCTTCAGTAATTTACAATAAGCCGGTAATTGCTGTTGACACACACGTCTTTCGGGTTTCACGCAGAATAGGCTTATCAAATGGAAAAAATGTTGCACAGGTGGAAGATGACCTGACAAACAATATCCCGGAGAACCTGCGCCCTATTGCCCACCATTGGCTGATACTACACGGGCGGTACATCTGCACCGCCCGTAAACCTAAATGCGACCAATGTGGTATCGCATCTTTTTGTAATTATTTTGATTCCTTAAGTTAAGTATTCAAAATAATAGCTTAGAATTTTTTGCTAAAACCGAAATAACTTCTGTAATAACCAGGATATCCAACGATATTAAGGTCATATTTGCCGTCAGCATAAATCATCCATCCATTACCAAAGTCATATTCAATACCTGCGCCAATATTAACTCCAAAGTGGAAAGCGGCATAGTCATAGTGATATCCTCCAATTACTGCATTTAAGCCTGCAATAGGATAAATTGCCAAGCCTTCAACCGGAAGTTCAAAAACATAATGCATATCAACATTAAGGCCTAATCCAAAATGACTGTATCCGAAAATTAAGTCAGCGCCGGCTCTCCCTCTAAATTGATTAAATACGAAATCGCCATGAACACCTAAGGCCGTTCCCCAACCGGTGTATCCGATATGAGCACCCCATGCTCCAAAATTATCTTTAGCTATTTGTTCTACTTTTGTTTGAGCAGAAAGAGCAGATACATTTATTAAAAGTACTGCTAATAATAATAAGATTTTTTTCATAAATTTGATTGTTAGGTTAAGTCTATACATTATAACAAATATAAGAAAACTAATTAGAAAAACAACAACTATCTTGTACAATGAACCCAACTAAAAACGTAATATTTGAAACGACAATTTCCGATTTTAGATCATATCTTAAATTAGAGCGATCATTGTCTATGAACACCATTTCTGGTTATATTTCAGACACATCGGATTTTTTTGTTTATCTGACAAAACAAAAAACAGAATCCCCTGAAAAAGCAAAAATTGAAGATTTGACAGGATTTCTGTTAACATTGCAAGAATCAGGCATATCAAAAAGATCGCAAGCACGTAAAATAAGCTCAATGAAATCCCTGTACAAATTTTTGGAAAATGAAGGGAGAATAGACAAAAACCCCTGCGACCTACTTGATTCTCCAAAAATAAATTTTTATCTCCCCACAGTGCTTTCTTTTGAAGAAATAATGACAATAATAAATTCTGTTGACCTGACAAAAAATGAAGGGCAACGAAACAAAACTATAATTGAAGTACTATACTCATGTGGTCTAAGAGTAAGTGAATTGGTAAATTTACGAATATCAGACCTGTTTCTACCGGAATCATTTATAAGAGTAACCGGAAAAGGGAGTAAACAAAGGCTGGTTCCTATAGGAGAACCAGCAATTAAAGCAATTGCTTTATATATGGATATACGCCGTACAGGAAAAATCAACAAGCAGGCGGAAGATATAGTTTTTCTAAACAGAAGAGGAGATAAACTCACAAGAGAAATGGTTTTTCACATTATAAAAAACCAGGCGGATATGGCCGGAATAAAAAAAGATATATCTCCACATACATTTCGTCACTCTTTTGCCTCCCACCTCGTGGAAAATGGAGCAGATCTAAGAGTCGTTCAGGAAATGCTTGGGCATGAGAGCATTCTTACTACAGAAATTTATACCCACATAGACACAAAAAAATGGCAGGAAAAAATCCTAAAATATCATCCTGAACGTTAAATAAAAAATATCTTTTCTTTGTACCCCCGGGCAGAATCGAACTGCCATCTAAAGTTTAGGAAACTTCCGTTCTATCCGTTGAACTACGGGGGCCTAACAAAATTACCGAGAGCATTTAGTCCCCGGTAATTCTTATCTTTTAATCATCCAGATTATGCGTTAGTTTTCTCTATAATTTGGCGGCCACGGTAATAACCACATTCAGGGCATACATGGTGATATATCACTGCTGCACCGCAATTTGAACAAGTTGCCAATGTTGGAACAACAGCCTTATAGTGTGTTCTTCTTTTATCTCTACGTTGTTTCGAGATTTTGTGTTTCGGATGTGCCATTTCTTAATATTTTAATTGTTATTATTCAATAAATCCTTTAGTCCGCTAAACGGAGAATATTCATCTTTACTTTTCTTTTTTGCAATATCCTGCTTTAGTTTTGCAACCATTTCGGGATTGCATTTACCTTTTGAATGAACCTTCTGCAGCGGCATGCTCAAACATATATAGTCATAAACAAATTGACATAAATCGATATCATCATCTCTCTCATTGATCACTATGACATCATCATCTTCAGTCTGTTCTTCTTCATCGGAAGAGGCAAACCTTACCATAATCTTCCGATTAATATCAATAGGTAATTCCAGCTCTTCCAGACAACGATCACATTCGACAACCACTTTTCCTTTAACTGCAAGCAATATTTCAATCAAAGCAGAAATTCTCTCCACCTCTAAAGAAATATTACACAAAGCATCAATTATCTGACTATTACCAAACTCCGAAAAAAACTTACCATCTACAACATATTCATAAATTTGCTTTCCAGGTTTTAACTCCTTAATTGGAATAACAATTTTATTTATTAAAGTATTCATATTGCAAAATGGGCTGCAAATATAGCATTTTTTTTTAAAATAATTTACGCCTTTGCCCTTTTTCTTGCATTCTCATCGAGAAGAATCTTTCTAATACGCATCGATTTAGGTGTAATCTCCACTAATTCATCCTCTTGTATATATTCCAAAGCCTCTTCCAAACTAAATATGATAGGAGGAGGAAGTACTGCTTTATCATCAGTCCCTGATGCCCTAACATTTGTAAGTTTTTTTGTTTTGCAAATATTTATAGTCAAATCATTCTCTCTGGTATGTTCACCTATTACCTGTCCATAATAAATTTCATCCCCTGGATAGACAAAAAAGCTTCCTCTGTCTTGCAATTTATCCATAGCATAGGCAACAGCCATGCCTGTTTCCATTGCCACCAAAGAGCCATTTGTTCTCTTTTCAATATCTCCCTTATAAGGCTCATATCCTTTAAAGCGGTGTGCTACTACAGCTTCACCCTGTGTGGCAGTAAGAAGATTACTTCTCAATCCCATCAACCCTCTTGCCGGAATATCAAATTCAAGGTGTGTACGGCCATCTCTGCTCTCCATGTGCATTAAGGCTGCTTTTCTTCTGGTCGACATCTCTATTGCTTTTCCTACTGATTCATCAGGGACATCAATTGTAAGGTTTTCAATAGGTTCACATCTTACTCCTCCGATTGTCTTATCCAGCACTTTAGGTTGTCCAACCTGTAATTCAAAGCCTTCACGACGCATTGTTTCAATTAAAATGGAAAGGTGAAGAACACCACGTCCATATACTACAAAAGAATCAGCTCCAATTCCCGGTTTAACACGCAGTGCTAAATTTTTCTCCAATTCTTTATCCAAACGTTCTTTCAGATGCCTTGATGTTACATATTTTCCCTCTTTTCCAAAAAATGGAGAATTATTAATTGAAAACAACATACTCATTGTAGGTTCATCGACAGAGATAGGAGGAAGTGGCTCCGGATTTTCAATATCTGCAATAGTATCACCGATCTCAAAGTCTTCAATTCCCACTACAGCGCAAATATCTCCGCATTTAACATTATCAACCTTCTTTTTTTCCAACCCTTCAAAGACCATTAAATCTTTTATTTTCTGTTTCTCAAACACATCATATCTTTTACAGAGAGAAACAGGCATATTTGCCTTTAATTCACCTCTTGTAATACGCCCAATGGCTATTCTTCCTACATATGGTGAATATTCAAGAGAAGATATCAACATTTGAGGTGTCCCGGCCTTATCTTCAGGTGCAGGAATCTCAGCAATGATAGTATCCAATAATGCTACTATGTCATTTGTGGGTTTTTTCCAATCATACGACATCCAGCCTTGCTTTGCACTTCCGTAAATTGTTTTAAAATCAAGCTGATATTCTGTAGCATTAAGAGAGAACATAAGATCAAATACCTGTTCATTCACCTCATCCGGACGACAGTTAGATTTATCAACCTTATTAATTACAACAATAGGTTTTTTTCCTAATTCAATCGCTTTCTGAAGGACAAAACGTGTTTGAGGCATAGTGCCTTCAAACGCATCTACAAGTAACAATACTCCATCCGCCATATTCAGCACTCTCTCCACTTCTCCACCAAAATCGGCGTGTCCGGGAGTATCAATAATATTAATTTTCGTATCTTTATAAGGAACAGATACGTTTTTCGATAAAATCGTAATACCTCTCTCTCTTTCCAGATCATTACTATCCAGAATAAGTTCGCCCATTTTTTCCGCATCGCGTGACAGCTTTGCCTGAAGTATCATCCTATCAACCAAGGTGGTTTTTCCGTGGTCAACGTGAGCTATAATTGCTATATTTCTAATGTCTTGCATAAGGGGTGCAAAATTAGAAATAAATATCGGATAGTGACTATTTTTTCTATACTTTTGCGTTTTGCAATGATTTTTAACCCAAGATACTATGGTAGAAAAAATAATAATTCTTGACTTTGGATCACAATTCACACAACTTATTGGACGCCGTCTACGCGAGTTAAATGTTTATTGTGAGATACATCCATACAACAAAATTCCTGTTCTTGACGAAAGCATTAAGGGTATTATCCTCTCAGGTAGTCCATTTTCAGTCAGAGATGAAAATGCTCCAAAAATTGACATGTCAAAAATTAAAGGAAATATACCTATTCTTGCGGTTTGTTATGGAGCGCAATATCTCGCCCATCACTTTGGCGGAGAAGTTAATGCTTCTTCGGCGAGAGAATATGGACGTGCAAAAATGAGAGTGGTAAATGATTGCACTCCGCTTTTTAAAGGTATTCCCCATGAGTCCCAGGTATGGATGTCACATGGCGACTCTATATCAAAACTTCCTAATAATGCAGAAATTATAGGTTCCACAGAGGATATAACCAATGCTGCCTATTATATCAAGGGGGAAGAGACATATGCCGTACAATTCCATCCTGAAGTTTTCCACTCAGAATTCGGACCGGAAATACTTAAAAATTTTGTGATGGAAATTTGTAAATGCAAAGGAGATTGGACAACCACTTCATTCATTGATACTACAATAAAAGAACTTCAAGAAAAAATAGGAAATGACAAGGTCATTCTTGGACTGAGCGGAGGTGTGGATTCAACTGTTGCTGCTGTACTCTTAAATAAAGCCATAGGATCAAACCTCCACTGCATTTTTGTAGATAACGGACTCCTTAGAAAAGATGAATACACATCCGTAATTGCTTCATATAATGATATGGGACTTAATGTTATAGGAGTAGATGCCTCTGCTTATTTTTTAGAAGCACTTGAAGGTGTTACTGATCCTGAATTGAAGAGAAAAGCAATAGGAAAAACATTTATTGAGGTTTTCGATAGAGAAGCACATAAGATCGAAAATGCGGCATGGCTTGCACAGGGGACAATTTACCCGGATGTAATCGAGTCTGTTTCGGTAAATGGACCTTCAGCAAAAATAAAATCACACCATAATGTGGGGGGACTGCCCGATAAAATGAAACTTAAGGTGGTTGAGCCACTACGTACTTTATTCAAAGATGAAGTACGCCGTGTAGGCAGAACATTAGGCATAAAAAATGAACTTATTTCACGCCATCCGTTCCCAGGTCCATCTTTGGGCATACGCATACTTGGTGAAGTATCCCGTGAAAAGCTGGCCATTTTACGTGAAGCCGATGCTATTTTCATCAATTCACTCAAAGAATACAAATGCGACCTTCCGGCAGCTGCAGAACCTACTCAAAAAGCAACAAATCTATATGATGCTATCTGGCAAGCAGGAACAATGCTTCTCCCTGTCAAAAGTGTAGGAGTAATGGGCGACGAACGCACTTATGAATACACAATAGCACTAAGAGCTGTTATTTCCACTGACGGCATGACTGCCGACTGGGTGCACCTTCCTTATGACCTCCTTTCAAAAGTATCCAACTGCATAATCAATAAAGTTCGCGGAGTAAACAGAGTCGTTTACGACATCTCTTCTAAACCACCTGCAACTATTGAATGGGAGTAACCCATATTTATAGCAGAAAATTTACAAGCAACTTATAAAAGAGGACTTACAAGACGGGAAAAAGATTCTTTAACCTTTTGTTTCCAGTCACGGTTTTTCCATTTGATGATTGAGACATGGGTACACCGTAAAATATCCTTTTCAAATTGTTTTTCGATGGTTTGAGCACAACTCTCATTATAGATGATGGAAGTAATTTCAAAATCATTATTCATACTTCTGTTGTCCATATTTGCAGAGCCTACAATACAGAACTTACCGTCTATACTGATAGACTTGGAGTGATTAAACCCATTTTTAAACAGATATACATCAACACCGGCTTTAATCAAATCCTGGACATATGACATTGTAGAGTAATGTATGAGTTTTGAATCTGCCTTCTCGGGCAGCATAACAGAGACTTTGACACCTCCAAGCGCAGTAATCTTTATTGCATTAAGCAAAGACTCTGTTGGAGTAAGATATGGTGTATTTATATATATATGATTCTGAGCACCTGAAATAGCAGTAAAATAGCATTGCATAATACTGGCCCAATCACTATCCGGTCCTGAAGTGATAACTTGAGAATAATAAGAAGTATCCGATATATCCTCTGATGGTTTGGTTATTTCAAAATCAGGGTAATACTTTTTTCTACGCTTTAAATGTTGATTTATTATAAAATACCTGTCAAGTAAAAAACAAGCCTGCATTGAGAAAACCGACTCCCCTATTATCTTCATATGTGTATCACGCCACTCTTTGTAAACTCCGCCGTCACAATATCGGTCAGCGATATTCACCCCACCAATAAATCCCACTTTTCCGTCAACAACCAAAATTTTTCTGTGATTCCTGTAATTTATTTTTGAAGTAGGCATCATAAACCTGACAGGAGAAAACTCGAGAACTTCAACTCCCTCCTTAATCATCTCTTTAAAAAACTTGTTTTTTGTTTTGCGGGATCCAATACTATCAAACATTACCCGTACCTCAACCCCCTCCTTTGCCTTTGCTATCAAAGCATCTTTAAACCTTATACCGATATTATCATCCTCAAAAATAAATGATTGCAGATGAACATGTTTTTGAGCCGCTTTGATTGAGTCAAGCATTGCTTCAAGAGCCTCTTTACCGGAAAAATAAAAACTTATATTCTTATCAACTGACAATAGGCTGTAATTGCTTTCAAGATTTTGAAGAATTATTTTTTTATAAGGAAGAAGTTCTTTCAGTATTGAATCTGTATCTTTATATTGTTCAATTTGTTCAAGGGTGATTTTTTTTCTCAATTTTAAATCCTGCACTGCCTTTCTTCCAAAGATTTTTTTCTTACGGTAATTTTGCCCAAAAAAGAAAAACAAAATCAAACCAATATATGGAAGGGATATTAGAATAACAACCCATGAAAGAGTCTTGATTGGATCAGACTTTTTTAATACCAATTTTATTACGACATATACAACCAGAATTATATTTGCCGTATAAAGAGCAATTGATGCTACCTGCCAAAATTCAGCCCATGCCATATTAAAATTTTTCTGCTATATAGAGAAGTGCTATTCCGCCTGTGCATTTTAGATACTTAACATTTGAAAAGCCGGCAGACTTCATCTCGCCACAAAACTTTTCATATTGAGGAAAGCTAGTTACAGAATCAGGGAGATAACTGTAGGCAATCTTGTCTTTTGAGACAATCCTTCCTACCAGGGGCAATATGTTCTTAAAATAAAACAAATAAAGAACTCTCCAAATCCTGTTCTTCGGCATTGCAAACTCCAAAATATACAACGCCCCACCTTTCCTCGTAACCCTGAATATATCACCCAAACACTTATCCCTATTATCAAAATTTCTTATTCCGAATGAAATAGTCACAGCATCAAAAGATTCTTCTCCGAAAGGTATCTCCTCTGCCGAACCTAAAACAAATTCCGGTACTCTTACTCCCTCTTTTTCTCCAACTCGCGACAATTTTTTCTTTGCAACTTCCAGCATATTCCCGGAAATATCCAAACCGGTCACAACGAAACCTTTTTTATAAAGAGCACGAGTCAAATCCCCCGTTCCACAAGCCAAATCAAGAATATTTCCAGAACCTGATTTTTTAATATGCCTTACAAGTTTTTTTCTCCATAAGACGTCTATCCCAAAAGAAAGCAGCCTGTTCAATAAATCATAATTTTTTGCTATCCCATCAAACATATTTGAGATAGTCTCTCTGTCTTTCTTAAGTGATATATCAGACTTGTTCACTGATGCATCAGAGCTCATTAATCGATATAATCACCGATAAAACCAAAGGAAGTGTCGTCCATTCTGAGATTTCCTTTAGTGACATGCCCTAACAGAGTTAAAGGAATACCTAAGTCAAACATCTTATCAACAAATTCATTTTCCTGGTCTTCATTTAAAGAAACTATTGCAGCATATTTACTTTTTCCGTTTAAAAACTCTTCATCTTCAACTTCGGAATCTCCTGTAATGTCAAAACCAAGCAAGTTAGGAGTGCTGCACTCTATAAGAGTTCTAAACAATCCCTCAGTAGAGATAAAGCACACACTCTCAACAATTTCCTCCTTAATAGCCTCAACAAGAGGAAGAAGAATAGTTGGATCTACCTGATAATCATTTTCTTTATTCAACTTACCATACAAATAAATAGTGTCTCCTTTAGCCAGAAACGCAGATGGAACCATCTTAGTTATCTCTTTTATGTATTTTTCTATCATAAAAAAACCTCCCAAATTTTGTGCTAATGTAATGATTTTTTAGGCAAGAGAAAAAAATCATTGTATATTTGCGCTCTCTGCCCAGGTGGTGAAATTGGTAGACACGCTACTTTGAGGGGGTAGTGCCGGATTTCGGCGTGCAAGTTCAAATCTTGTCCTGGGCACAAAAGAGCAAATCAATCTGCTGATATTAGTAGGTTGATTTTTCTTTTGTGAAGTTTCCATGAAATAAAATAACCCAGACCATATTTATTTTATAAGTCATATAAACTCTTTTGTAAAAAAGAAACATCCAAATAATTATCAAACTTGAAGCCTATTTTTTTCATTAATCCAACATCCACAAATCCCATTTTTTTATGAAAACTAATGCTCTCCGGATTTGGTAAAGCAACAACAGCCAACATTTCCCGGTATTTTTTATTTTTCGCAGCGTTTATCAATTCTCCGTATAAACTGACACCCATTCCGTTGCCTATAAATTCGTGAGACAAATAAATTGTTGACTCAATTGTATGTTGATAAGCTACCCTTGCCCTAAAGGGTCCATAATAAGCATAACCAATCAGCACATCATTTTTTTCTGCTACAAACCAATCATATTTGTCGAGTTTTTCTTTAATTCTCATTTCCATTTCTTCAACAGATACAGGATCAGTTTCAAAAGTAATGGAGGTATTGATTACATACCAATTATATATTTCAGTTATAGCATTTGCATCACTGATTTTTGCCTGTCTGATATTCATTTTTAAGATTTGTCCCTCTGGTTTACAATACAGAATTAGGTTTCATATAAACTTTGTTGTTTTTAAAATCAAAAATCACAATAAAATTGGCAAAAAAAGGATTGCCAATCATTCCAACGTAGTGACTTGAATTATCAGATTTGAACATCTTCGTAGCTATTACAAAGTTTTTTTTAAGAGTAATATTTCCCAATTGTATTTTATCAGGTATAATGATAGATAGTTTGTTAAGTGGATTAGGTTTGAATTTCGTGGTATCTTTTAACACCATACGATCTGAGTGACAGACAAATTTTTCAACTTTTGGCAAATTTCTGTTTACAAACAGAGCATTTCCAGCGCCTAAATCGAGTAAAAAATTCCCTTTCAATTTTTCCTTTGTCTTTAGTGTATCGTAAACCAATAAAGTTGTTGTTATATAAAGCCCTTTAGTCTTATCATCAGACTTAGCATTGAAAACAATAAATCCCGGATCCAGGGCATCAATACCTTTCCTAACAATCATATACCCATCTTTAATATTAATCTCTATAGGACCTGTTAAATCGCGTAAAGGATAAATTATATCGTAATCTCTCCAAGACTTTATTGTTGAAAAATCAGCCACAAATGCGTCAATTTTTTCTTTTTTTCCATTTATTTCCAATGAGTCGTTTATAATATAAGACACCTTAATTTTGTTATTATTTCCCCACAAAACAATATAAGCATCTTCAGAAGCTTTTTCCATCTGCACCAGACCCAGTAATCTGTTATTAGCAAATGCTTCATTGATTACTATTTTGGGGAATCCTGTTTCAATAAATACTTTTGCTTTTATAGAATCATTTAATTGCCAAACCGAGTTTAGATGTCCGGACTTTATTTCCAGTGGTAATTTTAATTCCTGTGCTGTTAGTGTAATACAAAATAGAATCAGAAAGATGCTTAATAGAAAATAAAATTTTATATTCATTTTACTGCTTATGTCAATCTTGTTTTTTTGATCACGAACAAAGAACATTTTAGTCATTATCATTAATTAACTTTTTTAATTTTTCTATATCACAAGACATTAAAACTTGCATAATAGATTTAATTTCTTTTTCACTTTTATTCCACCACTGCAATTTTTCCAATGTAGCTATTGTCTCAATATCAAATCTTTTTTTTATGAATTTTGCAGGGACTCCTCCTACCACCTCATATGCCCCGACATCTTTGGTTACAACTGCACGAGTGGCAATCCTGGCTCCATCTCCGATGGTAACCCCTGACATAATAATAGCATCGTGTCCAATCCATACATCATTTCCAATAACTATGTCACCTTTGTTTTCCCATGAATCAAATACCTGCAAATCATGCTCCCAAAGATCCTTAAATATTGCAAACGGATAGTTTATTAAGCAGTCAGACTTATGATTTCCCCCATTAAAAAGAAATTTGGCTCCGGAAGCAATGGAGCAAAATTTACCAATAATCAATCGATCTTTATTTACGGGATAATGGTACAAAACATTTTTCTGCTCAAAATCTAATGGATTTTCAAAATCATGATAATATGTATAATCTCCAACCTGGATGTTTGGGTTTTTTACAACTTCTTTCAGATGACAAGTATGCCAATCTCCAACTCGCGGATAAATATCTTCTTTATTCATTTTTTCTAATTGCTTAAATTCTGTTTATATCAAATGTCTCAAACGCAAAGTTCCCAATTTTCTTTTATTACGAATATCAGGAAATCCATAAGACATAAATTTTGTAAAATAATAGTATAAAGTTATGCTTTTTATAAAAAACTTCTTAAATTTTTTGACAAAAAAAGGGAACCTCACGGCTCCCAATCTAACAAAAACTAACTATTGTAAATTAAATCTATTGGAATTCTATCATTTTGTCCATCCTTTTGTCCAGTCGTTGTTTGCACTGACTGCCCCCTTGTATGTAGCTTTAGTAAAGAAACCATCTATAGCACTAACATCTTTTCCTGCTGATATCGTCCCGTAATAGTTGTTGGTAAAAGATATCGTCTGGCTTGTCTTGTTATTTCCACTTTGTTCAAACAGTTCTTTTGAATAAATACCTTCTTTACAGCTTATCTCACTTTCAAGATAAATATAGTCGAGTATCGAACTTCCACTTACAAGACTGTTTTCAGTTTCAACCGTCTCTGTTGTAAGACAGCTTGGTTTTCCTTTAACCAAAACGTTATATATACTAACATTTGTTCCTGCGCGAAGACGGATACCTCTTTTATTCTCTGCTGATCCGTTACCGACCAAGGTTAGGTTTGATAAAACAGGACTGGATACCGGAGATGCACTAAAATCCTTACTGTTGTTGTCTGCTTCAATAAGACAGTCACAATCATATCCTAAAGAGGTCGAAGCCGTTTGAAAAGCAATCCAGAACTGGCCTTTTCCACTCCAACCTTCTGTCCAATCGAAAGAGTCATCACTATTGTCTGTTGAAACCAGATATTTTAAATTTATTGTTCCTCCAAACCATTCAAAGCCATCATCTGATCCCTTATATGACTGAAGATATTCTGCTGTGGTGCCATTACCCACTCCATAAAAAGTAAAGCCGTTTGCTTCTTTCTCTTCACTAAAAGCATACCCTGCATACTCTATACGTATATATCGTAATATTCCGGAATTGTCATTTGCCTTATCTCCACCATATAGTGCATCTCCTATCTCAGACTTTGAAGTAGCACCTGTTACATTAATCGGTGCATATCCACATACGTGCAAACCGCCCCATGCTCCAGCTTCTTTTTTCTCCGATGTCATAACTATTGGGTTAGTAGCAGTACCACGCGCATCTATCTTTGCCCCTTGCTCTATCAAAATGTAATCAACTATATCATCATCTTTTGCTATAATTGTAACACCGCTTTCTATTGTTAGCTTTGCTCCACTTTTTACATTATATCCTCCGGATAATGTATATGTCTTACCACTCTCCAAAGTCTTATTTTCGCTCAATTCTCCTGACAACTCCGTCGATTCAGGTTCAGGGGTTACAATCTCTTTTTCGCATGAAGCGAATACCAGCATATAAAATATTGCTGCTAATGCCAATTTTAAATTCATTTGTTTCATAATTTATTCATTTTTTAAATGTTATTTTAATCTATTAAAAATCATATTTTATCCCCATAGTTATTCCGATACCGGGTCGGAATGATTCGACAACTTTTGTCACTCCCGTATCTTTTATTTCTTGTGTAAAAAGTACCTTACTATTTAAAATATCCTTTATATTAAGCTTTATGCCCCAGTGTGAAGAGAGAGTACAATCGGCAACAAAGTCAAGTGTGTGAAATGATTTCTGCATGATATTTCCAAGTCCGTAAATACCTACCGAATGAATGCGCGGCCCCCGCAGATTATATAAAAGTGACAAGTTTATTTTTTTTGTATTTGAAGAGAATGGCATATAGGTTATATCTGCGTTTATAAGGTAAGGTGATGCCCCCTGCAACGCACGCTGGCTATCTGTATATACTCCACCATCTTCAGGAAGAATCACATTAGTATACATGAATGAGGCATTGAACCCTAAACGGAACTGATTACTAAACTGATTACGTATTTCAACCTCCAGTCCAGCGGCAGAACCATCATCCGCATTCCTGAAAGAGTGAACGATTGAACCTCCGGATGACTCTTGAACCTTTTCAATGGGATTTTTTAATATTTTATAGTATGCTGTTACCGATAAGAAATCACCTCCATCATTTGGGAAGTATTCATATCTCAAATCAGCATTGTAGTTATATCCGTTTACCAGTTGATCGTTACCTCTTACCTCAGCGCTGCCATATGACTCTTTGTAAAGAAAAGGGGCCATTTCAATAAATGAAGGACGTGTGACAGTACGTGAAAGCGAAAACCTTATACTTGTCTCTTTATCTTTCGTATATTTAAAATTAATAGCAGGAAAAAGATTATTGTTTGACAATCTTGATTTTTTTTCAATTGAAGCGTCATTCCAGTAACATACCCATTGTAAAGATTTCTCATACCTCAAACCTAAACTTGCAATAAGAGAAGGAAAAAGATAAAACTCGGTTTGCAGAAATACGGCATATATCTCATTTCCGGCATAATACTTTGATTTAGGTTGAGAATCCTTAGTTATTGAGATTGTGCCATCCGAAAGATTATCTTGATTTAAATAATAATCCGTGTTATAAATACCATCTATAGTAGGATTAATCTGATTTATATTGTAATAAAATCTGGTAGACTCATAATCTCTCTGTTTATTTTTGTAAGTTACCCCGGCATCAATGGAATTTTTCTCACCAAATAAATATTTCAGCCTGACATCACCAACCGCTTCATTTTCATTCAATTCACCAAAATATCGCATTGTTTCCTGTTTGTTAAGTTTGAAAAGTGAAAGGCCTTCTTCACCTTTTAGAAACATTACCTGACGGCGATCCGGCTCATCACTTCCTGTCATTGTATATGACCCGCTCCATTTCAATGTCAAGTCTCTGTTCAATCGGTGAGTTCCGGACAATTGCTGATTAATAAGCTCATATATGTGCAATACGCTGTTACTTCCGATAAGGTTTATTCCCTCAGAATCAACCCCTTCCCTTCTCTTGTAATCATCAATAGCATTCCTTGAATAAAATAAATTATAAATTATACTATTTGATTTATTAAAATCATACCCGAGGCTTAAAAGTGAGGCAACTCTAAGCTGTTCAGAATAACTGTCATAATTGAATTCGTTAAGAATAGTCCCTTGTGCGGTATAATTAGCAACATATGCATTTTTAAGTGTCTGACTTTCCGTATTTACTCCAATAGAGGCAAGTAGCGATATTGAGTTCTTTCCCAAAATAATTGTCTTAGCTACACTTATAGTTGCACCCAATTCCGGCATTGCCATTTTCTCGCTAACAGAAAAAGATGTTTTAAAAGGAGTGTTATTTAAAATATACTTAGAAAATTCTTGAGATGTTATATCACTTATCTTTTGTGATAAATTGTTGTTGAATGACATTATTCCGCGACCATCACTGTTATAAAAATCTTTAAACAAAGTATTTACTTTACCTCCGATATTTATTGAAATAGACATAAAATCATCTCCAATATTTTCTCTTGTCCCTATATCTATATGAGCACCTGAATAGTCAGCAAAAGTGGCAGCCTGATAGACTTTACTTACAACAATATTTTTGATTGCAGATACCGGAAATAAATCAAGAGGTATTAATTTATTATCAGGATTCGGCGAAGCAATAGGAAGTCCATTCAATGTTGTTGTGCTATATCTGTCACCAAGTCCTCTGACAAATAATTGCCCGGCATCTGAGATAGAGATACCGGTTATTTTTTTAACACCGTCAGATGCCGTAGATAGACCTTTTGTTGACATCTCTTTCGCCCCTATGTTTTCCAGCGCTATTGAGGATATTTTCCTCTCATGAATAAGTAATTTCTCACTTTCCTGATTTTTACGAGCTATTATCATAGATTCATCAACCGTTAATGTCTCCTGTTCCAATTCAAAATTGCATATTGTCACATTATTGTCTTTTACAGCTAACTTTTCTTTTTTTAATGTTTTATACCCTATATACTGAACCTCTATATTATAAATACCAGCAGGTAATTTTTTGATTTCATAATTGCCATTATAATCTGTAGCCTCTCCTAACGTTGTGTTCTCAATTATTACAAAAACTCCAACTAATGGTTCTTTTCCATTTACATCAACAACTTTTCCCGATACAGAACCCTGTGCAAAAGCACTTACGGTCAACATAATTCCACCCAAAACAAATAGCATCAATTTTAATCTTCCACTCATCATTTATAATTATTATTTTACAATGCAAAGCTACCTGAGGGTTGTTTCCCTAACATTGCATTGGTAATACAATAAAATGAAAAAGGTGTTGCAATTCCATTACAACACCTTTTATCTACAACTATCAATAATACTAAAACTTTTTATCAATATTTTTCAAAAAGTAACTTTGTGATTTAATAAGGTTCCTTGAATGTAGAATCATGGTTTTAGTCTCATTCAAAATATTTAAATACAGCACACTAACCTTTGTAGGAGTTTTCACCTCATCATCTGTTATCCTTTGAAGTTGTTTTTTTGTAGCTTCGGCTATCAAATAAAAGAGAGAATCTCTCATTGATAATATTGTCTCAAGATCATCATAATTCCCATTACTAAGCATCTCATTTATTTTTGTAAATATTTGTTCAACTCCATCATTAATACTTTTAAGAGCAAATATCTGTTCATCTGAAAGTCCCTCATGGTTATTATCTATATGCTCATATGCAGGACGTACAATATGTACTAAAGCTTTCGTTATCTCCGACAAGTAATCTATTACCTGTACATAGAAATGACCTGAGTTGATTCTGTTGTCATGGAGTTTCTGAACTATTAAGACAATATCATACTTGCGTATGCGAGCCTCTTCTACAAGAGTGTTTGTTTCTTGTACCATGTTTTTAAGAACTTTTCTATTTTCTTTGGATAATGCCGCGAGTGTTTGATTATATATGCTCAATACTTTATTCATATTTTCATATACTTCTTTAGTACAATTTTCAAGCACTTCATCAGAATTTTCACTTTTCAAAAGTTTTTCTCTTGAACTCTCAACTTCGTTTTCCTTTTTATTTTTATTTTTAAAAATATTACTGATTATTACTATAAATGCAAATATAACAAGTATAATAACAGCAATTTTTCCTCCCCATATCAATACTGAGGTAATTATGAACGAAATAAAAAGAGCTGCAAAGGCTGTTATAAACCATCCGGAAATCACAGTCAAAACTCCGGTAATACGGAACACGGCACTCTCCCTACCCCATGCTCTATCTGCTAATGAAGAACCCATTGCTACCATAAAGACTACATAAGTGGTTGAAAGAGGTAATTTCAAAGATGTTGCTATTGAGATCAGTATTGAAGCAGCAGTCAGATTAACCGTAGCCCTTATCAAATCGTAAGAAGCCCCGGAGCGATCTTCTGCAGGAAGAGGTTCAAATTGTTTGTTAATGGCTATTTGCATCTTTTGAGGCACAACTTTTAGATACCATCCATTCATTATAATCGCTGCCCGAACCAGACCGCGTGAGATTCTTGATGAGCCAAAACGTTCATCCTCATCATTTTGAGATGCCAATGATAATTCAGTCTGCGTTACACGCATTGCTTTTTTGGAAAAAAACAAAGTGGCTACCATAATGGCACCTGCTAGTGTTAAAAGCAATAAATTGGCCTTTGCAGGCTCCATCAACCCAGTCATCATGATAGAGTCACTACCGGCTTTTACTGCTATTTGATATGAGTCATACCCTGCAAGGGAAACACCTATAAAATTTACAAGATCATTTCCGGCAAAAGCCAGTGCCAAAGATAACGTACCTGTTAATATTGTAACTTTAAGAATATTGACTTTTATCTTTTGCAATATAAATAACAATATTGAAGAGATTATCCAAATCATCAATAGAGACAAAAATAGATGGCTACTTATATAATCGGTAACAATTAAAGGTATTATCCCGGAATTTTTTAATCCTTTAAACAGAACAAAGTATATGATGCCGGTAAAAGTAATACCACACCATAATGAACCGAATTTTGAAAATACTTTTTTATATCTAAAGGAGAAAATAAGTCTTGAAAAATACATGAATACTATTCCAAAAATAAATGCAAGAAGTACTGATAAAAGTATTGCCATTATTATTGCCATAGCCTTACTCGTATTAATATATTGAGGAAGACTTGCTATCCCTATTTCCGGAGATAAGGATATCCTATGAAGCGAAACAGCAAGAGCAGCACCCAACAAACCGAACACCATCGATACGGTGGTTGAAGTAGGAAGTCCCAGTGAATTGAATATGTTAAGTAAAAAAATATCACCTATTATCATTCCAAGAAACAGCACCATAACTTCGGAAAACATAAATTGTGAAGGGTAAAAGACTCCACTTCTTGCCACATCCATCATTCCTGAAGAGGTAAGAGTTCCGATTAATATACCGACGGATGCGACGATTAAAATCACTTTTCGTGATGTAATCTTAGAACCGAGAGCGGAATTAAGAAAATTTACAGCATCATTTGCAACGCCAACTATTATGTCAAATACTGCAAGTACTATAAGTGTAATAACGATAAATGTATAAATCGGATTCATAACTATTTCATTTTTTGCCGTAAAGGAACAACTGTCATGTTACAAAACAGTTTCAAAAGTGTTACAACTCTAAGAATGTTTAGATAAGGAAAATATAAATTCCAGGCCACCCTGTTCCCTGTTACGGGCACTTATAGTTCCTCCATGGAAAATAACAGCATTTTTGACTATTGAAAGACCTAATCCTGTCCCACCTAATTTTCTTGATCTTCCCGCATCTACTCTGTAAAAACGTTCAAAAAGGTGGTCAAAATGATAAGACTCCACACCAACACCATTATCGGCATAAGAAAATATATAGTGTGTCTCGTTTTCACCAAGAAGAGTTATAAATATGTCACGCCCGCCGGAATATGCCATAGCATTATTTGTCAGATTTGTAAATATAGAACACATAAGTTCACGATTTCCATAAATCATTATTTCTTTGTCAATATTGCAATTTACCCGCATTTGCTTCTCTTTTGGCTGAGTTGCAATATCTTCTATAATTTCATCAATTATTACATTTACAGAGAAATAACTCTTTTCAATCATATGACTTGCCTCATCCATCCTGTTCAATGTGGAAATATCAAATAATAAATGATTTAATCGTCCTGTCTGAGAATAGCATTTTTCCAGAAAAATATTTTTTATTTTCTCATCCATTTCAGGATTATTCAAAATAGTCTCCAGATATCCCTGAATTGCGCTTACAGGAGTCTTTAACTCATGATTTATATTATTTGTAAGTTGTTTTTTTATACGTATTTTTTCTTGTTCCTCATGAATAGCTACCATATGTTCCTTTTCCAAATCAGCCAACGTTTTTTGCCACCGGGAATAAAGTCTTGTGACATAATAAGAAAAAACGAATATTATAAGAATGACTCCTAAAATAAACCATAAAAAATTATAATCACGTCGCAGCACATCTTTTAAAGAGACTGAATAAGGTAATGCAGAGCGTATTATCAGAGTGTCGGCAAGCATGGCCGAATAAAAATACTCATTATTAACACTCTCAGACAGCCTTCTTACAGTATATCCTGTCCCATTCGAAATAGCATCAATCACTTCAGGTCTATTACTGTGATTTGGCATACTTGCAACATTTTCCTTTTCATTGGAATCATATAATACAGTACCATCTATAGATATAATTGTCTCTCTCAATCCTGAAAAATAGTCTTTATGTTCTTCGAAAAATGTTTGAGGATTTATCCCCTGCTCAATGGCATCTTTTATCTGTATATTGTATAATTGAAGAGATGAATTCAATTTATCGACCTTATACTGCTTTTCCCTTCCATATTGGTAAACAAAAAAACAGGCAACCAATATCCCTGCAAAAGATATCAATAGCCACAACAACCTTTTCTTATAAACAAATTTACTCTTCGAACCCATATCCGAATCCGAGCCGCGTAATAATGTTTTTCCCATATTTACCTATTTTTTTTCTTAATCTGGTTATATTCACATCAATTGTCCTATCCAAAACAACTACTTCATCACTCCACACTTTATCAAGAATTTCTCCTCTGGAAAAAATTACGTTTCTGTTTTGCAAAAACAAAAAAAGAATTTCAAACTCCTTTTTTGTAAGGTCAAGACTATTGCCGTCCAGATAACACTTTTTTTTATTTAAATCTACTTTAAGATCCTCATACTCTACAAAATCACTCTTGGCAACCTCAGGTTTTACAATAGTTCGGCGCATAACGCTTTTGACTCTTGCTAAAACCTCTCTTACAGAAAAAGGCTTAGAAATGTAATCATCCGCGCCCAAATTTAATCCTATTACAGTATCATCTTCCGATCCTTTAGCTGTACAAAAAATAATGGGGATTGATGATGTTTCAGGTTTTGATTTTAGAATCTGAGCCATTCTAAATCCGCTCATATCCCCCATCATAACATCAAGAATTATCAAAGAATATTCTACTATATTCAATTTTAAAGCACTCTCAGCACTATATGCTACATCTGCATCATAGCCCTCAACCTCAAGGTTGAATTTGAGAATTTCACATAATGACTCTTCGTCATCAACAACCAGGATTTTGTGTTTAGCCATTATTGTAATATTATTCGTCAAAAATAGTGAACATTCTAATTACTTGGTGCTCAATCTATTTTTTTTAACAGAAATGTAATATAAAAAATCGGAAACCTTTCAGCTCCCGATTTCATCTTAACCTCAGTATATTACTTTCAAGTCAACACAAAAAACGTTATTGATTATTTTGTGGATTTAACTATGGTCATCATATCATTCTCAGATATTTTTCCGGAAATATGCATCACGGTATATTCTCCACTTGAATCCTTCGAACTCAAATATATATCCTTTATAATATTATTTTCTTTATTTACATATATTTTCACATTATCTCCTTCATCATTAACTTCCATCAGCAACTCCAGTTTTAGCCCTTTAAGCATGATTTTAAAGTCATCACTCATCTCTTTTATATACGCAGGATTTGTTGTAGAAAGAACATATAACCCGGTCAAATCCTTTGCAATCTTGCCAATATCTATATTTCCAGAACCTGACTTAACTGATAATTCAGGAGAAGTCCCAAACATTGAGAACATTGCCTGAGAAATATATATTTTAGTAACGCCTTGATAGTCAGCGTATTTTTCGTAAAATTTGTTTTGAGCTCCGGCTGCTAACGCGCTCAGAATCAATAGTGATATAATTAATATTTTTTTCATGATTTTTACTTTAATTGGATGTGTTTATTTACAACCATCGTCGATTTGGCAATAGTCTCTGATGATTCATTAACCTTATCAAGTCCTTTGTTGAATGATTCAGAAATATATAATAATGCTTTTGTAGTCTCCTTATAGGCCTCATTCACATCAGTATAAGTATCTGCAATAAATATATTGTTATTCTTATCGGAAGGAATATTAATCGAGAAAATTACAATTAACGCTACTACCGCTGCAGCTGCCAGAGCTTGCCAAAGAACAGGTCGGAAAATAATCTTTTTGTGTTTTGTTTTTGAAGATGAAACAACTTCTTGCTGAGCAAGCATGTCAATAGTTGACGTAAGCCTCTCTTTAAGTCCTTCAGGAACTTTCACCTCTTCATAGTAGTTATCCAATATTTTTTTTATTTCATCTTTTTTCATAATAATTCACCTTATTAAATTGTTCTTTAACACTCCTTCGCGCTCTTGTCAAAAGCACTCTTACATATACTGCACTCATCCCCGTAATTTGTTCGATTTCTTCAAATGTACAATCCTTAAAATATCTGAGGTCAAAAATAATTTGTTGCTTTTCAGGAAGTTGCTGTGTTATTTTTCTTACGAGTATTATCCCGCTGGAAGTATCCATCCTGTCAGACGCATCTGTAATCTCATATTTCAAAGTCTCTTGAAAATCGCACTTGATAGCTTTATGTTCTGCCGACCTTAATTTATCAAAACAGATGTTTTTCACGATTGCCACTCCGTAGGCCTCTGCATTCCTGATATATCCAAGAGTATCTCGCGCGTTCCACAACTTCACAAATGCATCCTGAACAACATCTTCCGCATCTTCCCTACTCTCCAAAAGTCTATAAGCCACCCTGTAAAAATTTTGGTGATGAGGCAGAAATATCTTTTTAAAGCTATCTGCGTTCATCTTTTTTATTATTATCTCATACTATATTTAACTAATTTCTGAACATCATCCATTTTAATATTTCCACCGATATTTATAAGACACGTATCTTCTCCCATACTATACACAATAAACTGTTTTATCATGTCATTCTCCTTTTTCACAAATATCTTGACATGATCCTGATCTTCAGTAACATCCATAATGAGTTCAACTCCTGAGTTCTGAATTCCGTTTGCCATTTTTCTGAAATCATTTTTTGTATCTTCACAGCAATCCGACACATCAACGACACAAATATTGTCAACATCTTTTAAAAATTCCGCATCTTTTTCATCCATGCATATTTTACCAAGATTCATTACAAAACTACCGATATTAACGCAGTTAGCGCCCTTCTCATTTGCAAATTTACAATAAATTTCCTCAAAAGTATTTTGCCCGAACATACTTAATGAACATAAGGCAAAGACAATAACTAATAATCTTTTTTTCATCTTTTTAATTGTTTAATATAATGACAGTCATTTGTTGTTACATATTGAAGACGAAAAGCTTTGGATTTTGTTACATTTGTAAAAATATTTTACAATGAAAAAGAAATTAAATATTGTTTTTCTGGACTCGGCTACAATTGGGGAAGATGTCACAATAACTCCTATCAGTTCTTTAGGCGAGTATGTGTCATATCCTTATTCTCCCCAATCACTGATTGCTGAAAGAATTAAAAATTGCAATGTTGTTATTTCAAACAAAGCCTATGTTGGACAAAAAGAGATTGATGCCGCACCAAAACTAAAACTCATCTGTGTCGCTGCTACCGGAACAAATAATGTTGATATCCCTTATGCACAGTCAAAAGGAATTCAGGTAAAGAATGTTGTAAATTATTCTACTGAAAGTGTAGCCCAAATCACTTTTATGCATATGCTGAATCTGGTTTGTAATGCACATTACTTTAACAATGTTGTAAAGTCCGGAGAATATACAAGAGGTGACTCCTATACTGATGTATCACGCAGCTATTATGAACTTAAAGGCAAAAAACTTGGTATAATAGGACTGGGAAATATCGGGAACAGGGTTGCAGAAATAGCTACAGTATTCGGTATGGAGGTCGCATATTTTGCGACTTCAGGTGTAAGCCACTCAGAAAAATATCCGGCTTACAAACTCAACAAGTTGTTGAATGAAAGTGATATTATATCAATCCATGCACCTCTGAATGAGAAGACAAAAGATCTTATCAATTTTGAAAAGCTGAATCAGATGAAACGCACAGGATACATCATAAATATGAGTCGTGGTGGTATCATCAATGAAGTGGATCTTGTAAAAGCTTTAAACAGCAATATCATAGCAGGTGCTGCAGTGGACGTATATACACAAGAACCTATCCCATCAAACCATCCATTCTTCAATGTAATAGATAAATCAAAGTTGCTGTTTTCTCCACATATAGCATGGGCAAGTAAGGAGGCAAGAAAAATATTGGTTGAAAAGATTGCTGAGAACATCAAATCACTTTAATATCCCGTAAAAGATTTATTATTCCTCAATTGAAAACATTGCATTATCTTTGCCGATGTAAACTGGCATGGAACAGCCATGTAATACTACTCTTATATTGGTTCTATAGCCAGAAATACATGATATTATAAAGTATATTATAATTAATATTAAATTTTTTAAATTATGATTTATTCAAATGAAGTGCAACAAATGTGTTGCGTTAAAAAAGGAGCAAATCACCATTCTGCACCTATTCCTGAAGAAGGTAAATGGGTTGTATCCAAAGAGGTCAAAGATATTTCAGGTCTGACACATGGTATTGGTTGGTGCGCCCCACAACAAGGTGCCTGTAAACTCACTTTGAATGTTAAAGAGGGGATTATTGAAGAAGCTTTGGTAGAAACATTAGGATGTTCAGGTATGACTCACTCTGCTGCAATGGCTTCAGAAATTCTTCCGGGTAAAACTATTCTTGAAGCCCTCAATACTGACTTGGTATGTGATGCAATAAATACAGCAATGCGTGAACTGTTTTTGCAAATTGTATATGGCCGTACTCAATCAGCCTTTTCTGAAGGAGGTCTTACTATTGGAGCTTCTCTTGAAGACCTAGGTAAAGGGCTTCGCAGCCAAATAGGTACAATGTTTGGAACAAAATTAAAAGGTCCTCGCTACCTTGAAATGGCAGAGGGATACTGTTCATCAATGGCATTAGACAAAAATGATGAAATTATTGGCTATGAGTTTGTCCACCTTGGCAAATTTATGGATATGATAAAAAAAGGCATTGATGCAAATGAAGCTCTTGAAAAAGCTAAAGGCACATATGGCCGTTTTTCTGAAGGAGTTAAGTATATTGACCCTCGTCACGAATAATCCACATTGATTAATTAAATAAAATTTAGAATTATGGCAAATTTATTTGAAGGATATGAGCGCAGAATAGAGCACATAAATGCTGTTCTTGCAGAATATGATATTAAAAGTGTGGAAGATGCTAAGGCTATTTGTGACTCAAAAGGTATTGATCCATACACTACATGTAAAGAAACTCAGCCTATTTGTTTTGAGAATGCAGCATGGGCATATGTGGTAGGAGCAGCAATTGCTATCAAGAAAGGTTGTAAGACGGCTGCTGAAGCTGCTGAAGCAATAGGTATTGGCTTGCAGGCTTTTTGCATTAAAGGATCTGTTGCAGATGACAGAAAAGTTGGTTTAGGACATGGAAATCTTGCAGCACGTCTCCTTCGTGAAGAAACATCTTGTTTCGCATTTCTTGCAGGTCACGAATCATTCGCAGCTGCAGAAGGTGCTATCAAGATTGCAGAAATGGCAAATAAGGTTCGAACAAATCCGTTACGTGTTATTCTTAATGGTCTTGGTAAAGATGCCGCCCTTATTATTTCACGTATCAACGGCTTTACTTATGTACAAACAGAATTTAACTATTACACAAGTGAATTGACGATTGTTAAAGAAGTCTCTTACTCTACAGGTCTTCGTGCAAAAGTTCGTTGCTATGGTGCTGACGATGTACGTGAAGGTGTTGCGATTATGCATAAAGAAGGTGTTGACGTATCTATCACTGGTAACTCTACAAACCCTACACGTTTTCAACACCCTGTTGCAGGTACTTATAAAAAAGAGTGCTGGGAACAAGGCAAAAAATATTTCTCAGTTGCATCAGGTGGTGGAACAGGACGTACTTTACACCCGGATAACATGGCAGCCGGTCCTGCATCTTATGGTATGACCGACACAATGGGACGTATGCACTCTGATGCTCAATTTGCAGGTTCTTCATCAGTTCCCGCTCACGTTGAAATGATGGGATTCATAGGTATGGGTAACAATCCTATGGTTGGAGCTACAGTTGCTGTTGCAGTTGCTGTTGAACAAGCTAAATAAAGAGAGAGTTTACTATAAAAAACCCCGTCATTATTGAAATGGCGGGGTTTTTTTATGTTTTGTAAGATTAATTATGGGCGTTTACAACAGAAATCTTCTTTCCAAGAAGTTTCTGAATACTTCTAAGTTGTGGTAGCTCTTCACGATCGCAAAACGACAGTGCTACTCCACCGTAACCCGCTCTTCCTGTACGTCCTATTCTGTGTATATATGTTTCAGGGACATCAGGCAGATCATAATTTACCACATGAGATAGCTGCTCAATATCCAGACCTCTGGCAGCAATATCCGTCGCTATCAAAACTCGCGTAGTATGTGTTTTAAATCTTGATAGTGCATTCTGGCGTGCAGTCTGCGATTTGTTTCCATGAATAGCATCGGTACCGATACCTGCACGACAAAGTTCTTTAGCAATTCTATCTGCTCCGTGTTTAGTCCGTGAGAATACAAGTACAGACTCTTTATTCTTATCTTTCAAAAGGTCTATAAGTAAAGGTGTCTTTTCTTTCCTCTCTGCAAAATATACATATTGGTCTATTGAATCCACTGTTGATGATACTGGTGTAACTGCAACACTGACAGGATCCCTTAGCATAGATTTTGCCAAAGATGAAATCTCTTTAGGCATTGTTGCTGAAAACATAAGAGTCTGTCTGTTTGTTGGAAGCATCTGTAAGATGCGTTTAATATCGTGTATAAATCCCATATCCAACATTCTGTCAGCCTCATCAAGGACGAAGAATTCTATTGCTCTAAGATTAACATAACCTTGATCAATCAGATCTAAAAGGCGTCCCGGAGTAGCTATAAGTATATCCACCCCTCTTCTTAAAGCATCAGTTTGTGGCCTCTGTCCTACTCCACCATACACTACTGTATGTCGGAGTGATGTATATCTACCATATGATGCAAAGCTTTCGTCAATTTGAATCGCAAGCTCCCTTGTAGGTGTTATTATAAGAGCTTTAATCTCTTTGCGACTGCCCTGTTTTACGTTTGAATACAATTTCTGTAGTATTGGTATAGAAAATGCTGCTGTTTTACCTGTGCCTGTCTGAGCACAGCCCAAGATGTCTGAATTATTTAATATAATTGGGATTGATTCTTGCTGGATTGGTGTTGGGGTTGAATAACCCTCTTGTATCAAAGCCTTTAAAATTGGCTCGATAACGTTTAGTTCTTTAAATGTCATTGCGACAAAGTTACGATATAATTTTTTGTTATAACAATATAATTCATATTTATATTAGATATCTCTTCTTCTTTAGCAACAATAAATCAGCAACTTGTCCCAAAAATATCTTAAACATTACATAAAACACTTTATAAAATAAAAAATCCTTACTGAAATACAAATTATATTGATTAAAATTATTGTATAAAAACCTATTTTTCAATGATTTATTTTTGTTAAACCGGATAGCGGCGAACCAACACCGCAAAAAACACCTCTAAAAATTAAACCCTTGTAAGTTATTGATTTACAAGGGTTTTTAAAAATAAGTGTGACCCCAACAGGATTCAAACCTGTAACCTTTTGATCCGTAGTCAAATGCTCTATTCAGTTGAGCTATGGGGCCTAGGTCGTATGGGATTGTTTGTTCTGATTTATTCTGCTGAAGAAGCAACCTGAACAATCATCTTTTTCTCTTTGATACGTGCTTTCTTACCTGTTAATTTTCTCAAGTAGAAAATACGTGCTCTGCGAACTTTACCAACTTTGTTAAGTTCAATAGTATCTATAAAAGGGGAAAACAAAGGAAAAATTCTTTCTACGCCGATTCCGCTGGACATCTTACGTACAGTGAAAGTCTGTGTAGTACCTTGACCACGTCTTTGAATAACTACTCCACGGAATTTCTGAAGACGTTCTTTGTTTTCTTCTTTGATTTTATAAGTTACTGTGATAGTATCACCCGCTTTAAATTTTGGAAAGTCTTTTGCTTCCTGTGCAAATGCTTGTTCTGCAATTTTTATTAAGTCCATTATTATCAAGTTTTTAGCGCAACATTGCTACATTAGAATGTATTACTGCAAGAGGTTGCTTTTTGTTTTTGGGATTGCAAAAGTACAAATATTTTTAGATTGTACAAATTTTTACCCCATTTATTTAGTTGGAGTTCAATAATATCTATTTTGGACATCCTTTGTAAAGAGCTCCACCAATGCAGTCATATTTTGCCCCGGTTACAGAACTTAAGCAATTCGGAATCTCCGCAACAAACATTGCTCCAAGCAGAGCGAATATCAAAGCTTCTTTAAAATTAATGGTCTGTTCATCTGGTATACAATACTTACACTGTGGTGCACACTCCGCCATTCTCTCAACAAGATATTTATTAAATGCGCCACCCCCTGTAAGGAGTACTTTTCCTCCACGTATATGTCCTCCAATCTGTATCGCAACATGTTCGCAGAATGTTGCAAGTTTATCATTCATATTAATATCGTATGAATCAATAAGAGGTATTACTGTATCTTCCACCCATTCTCTTCCCAAAGATTTAGGACCTTTCTGAATATAAAAGTCAAGATTATTAAGCTTAGACAACAATTCAGAAGATACCTTGCCACTTCGGGCCATATTTCCGTTTTCATCATAATCCAAACCTATAAGACGGGTATAATAATTCAATACATAGTTTACAGGCGATATATCATATGCCCTCCTAACTCCACCTTCGGTAAAGGAAATGTTTGAAAAACCTCCCATGTTCAGGCAATAGTCATACTCGGCAAAAAGTGATTTATCTCCTATAGGAACCAGCGGAGCACCTTGTCCGTAAAGAGCAACATCCGTTGTACGAAAATCACAAACACAATCAACTCCTGTTTCTGCAGCAATACCAGCCCCCGAGCCTATTTGAGAAGTAAATCTTATTTTAGGTTGATGAAATATGGTGTGTCCGTGCGATGCAATAAGATCAGGATTCACTCCATTTTTGTCCATAAAATACCGAACCCTCTGTCCCAGGTACAAACCATAATCTGAATTGAATAGCGCATATTCCTGCGCACTCATTTTCTGAGCTGAAGCAAGTGCTTCCTTAATATTTTGAGGATAAGGTTCGGAAATAGCATACTCAATATTATACTCCCATTTACCATCATATTTGAAGTCAACACAACAAATATCCAATCCGTCCAAAGATGTACCGGACATCAATCCGATAACTTTTATTCCTTGTATTAAATCGTATTTTGCCATATAATCAGATTTACCAAATAAAATTGCTTGTACTTACACTTTCGTTCCCGCAATAATCCCGCACAGTAACCTTAATTTTGTTTTTGCCTTTTTTAACTCTCTCTCTATCAAGTCTGACCACAATCATGCCGTTTTTAGGTTCGAATAAGGCCCACTTACCATCAACCTCAACATCAGTATATTGAACACCGGAAAAGTTATCTTTTATTTCAATCTTAAAAACTCCATCTCTATCTATTCTTGCACCTGATTTGAAATAAAATTTTATAGTTGGTGCAATGGTATCAACAGCCACGCAATATGTTCCAAAACCTACCTTTGCAACGACTCCATTACTATTCCATCCGCTTCCATGAACAGGAGTAAGTTTTTCTCCATTATATCTTGCTATGAGAGCCTTTTTCTTTAAACGTTCAGGTATTTCAGTGAAAAATTTCAAATGAGCATTTTCATGTAACGGAACTTTTATATCTCCAAATTTCCACAAGGGAGAATATATATTTTTTGCCTCGTCAGGACCCGAAATCTTCTCTGCAATAAAAAATATAGATCGGTATAATGAAGCGGCAGGTATGGCAAATGATACCTCTTTGTTAATAAAAATACCGGGCAAATACCACAACATTGGAGTCCCGGCTATATGTTCGGCGTTCACTATATCTTTTCTTTTTACTCTATAATAAAGCACTGATTTGTTGCCATGCTCATCAATCACCTCAATGCATACCTTGTGTTCATCATAATCATTTAAAACAATAATACCGTTGTTTTTACTCTGTATTAGCGAAGAGAGTGCATTTCCGGGCTCAACATAAGTTTTTAAGACATCTGCCCCACCGATATAGCTTTCTTCATATTCAATCAGACTCTTAATGTATCGCCCATAACTATTGGGCATATCATTAATTTTAAACCCGAAGATAATCTCATTATCAAGATATACTTTATATTCTTCTACAGCAAGTTTTGCTCTCATTCCTTCCTGTCTGTCAAAAGCATCAATGCCAACATAGCTTTTTTGTGGCAAGTATATCAAAATATTATTTTGAGTAGGCCAGTTTAATCTCTTTATCAAACCCGTAACAGGAATTACTGCATTATTGCTATATGAATAAAAATTAATTTTATGAAAGATAGGAGAAAGATTATCTTTAACGCTATAATACCCTCTGCTTATATAATTTATTGGGATTCCGCTCTTCTCATCTCTTACTTCAAGATGAAGGTGAGGTCCGCCGGAAGAACCGGAATTTCCCGATTTGGCAATCATTTCACCTTTATTAACTAATAATTCTTCTTTTTGCGGGATAATTGTAACTGAAAAACTTTTCTCTTTATATTGTTTTTCTTTAACAAGTTCTTCAATATTCTTGGTAAAACATTGCAGATGTCCATATACAGAAATCGTGTTATCCGGGTGTGTAATAAATAATGCACGCCCGTATCCTCTTGTTGAAACTGTTATTTTTGAAATATAGCCTGATTTTATGGCATATACAGATTCACCTACCTTTCCTCCTGTTATCCAATCAACTCCGGAATGAAAATGAT
>Ga0265297_10001687_pt1 | contig 50056 bp, 61 predicted proteins | sample Munlanlwell13791_FD_192502 | JGI IMG/M metagenome (GOLD analysis project Ga0265297, IMG submission 192502) | Leachate microbial communities from a municipal landfill in Southern Ontario, Canada - Leachate well 137-91 | ecosystem: Engineered > Solid waste > Landfill > Unclassified | place...
TTCAAGGGTGCAAGAAGTTCAACCCTCTCCTGCGCGTCGTCGGCTGGACAGCTACCCCGTTCCGGATGGGTTGCGGGCAAATCTGCCACCGGGACCACATTCTGAACGAAATCTGTTACGAAGCTAACGTAGTGAGCCTTATTCAGGACGGATACCTCTGCAAGTTGCGATCCAAGGTAGGCGTTTCGCAGCCGGAGCTAAGCGAGGTCAAGCGTAACTCTGGCGGTGACTACATCCTGAACTCTCTCGCCGAAGTGACCAACAGACAGAGCGTTGTGTCTTCTGCCGTTGCCGAGGCAGCCAGGATCATGAACGCAGAGCAACGAAAGCATGCGGTGTTCTTCGCCGTTGATATCGAGCACTGCCGAATGGTCTCGGAAGAGTTGGCGCGTCATGGGATCTGCGCCCCATACGTCACTGCGAAAACGAGCGACCAGGACCGGGAGAAAATTGCCGGCGACTTCAAGGCTGGCCGGCTACGTGCGATCTGCAACGTGAACGTTTACACGGAGGGGTTCAACGCGAAGTGTGTGGACTGTATCGTGTTGCTGCGCCCGACCCTGTCTAAAGGGCTGTTCTCGCAGATGGTGGGGCGCGGGCTGAGGCTGTTCCCCGGAAAAGCCGATTGCCTGGTGCTCGACTTCGCTAACTGCATTGAGGAGCACGGCCCGATTGATCTGCTGAGTGGTCAGCCGATAGTTATGGCAACTTGCCAGAAGTGTCGGGAGTCGTTCAGCCGCGCGATTCGAGTATGCCCTGCATGCGGATGGGAGATCCCAGCGCAGGAAGTAAAACGCCTCGAAGAATGCGAGCGCCAGCGGCGGATGCACGGAGACAAGGCTTCCGGGAAGTCTATCCTGTCGAATGAACCCGAAACCTGCAAGGTCGATGCCGTATTCGTGAGCCGGCACCGGAAGCCAGGCAGCCCCGATAGCTTGTTGGTGCAATACCGTTGCGGTTTTTCCATGTTTCGCGAATGGATCTGCCTGGACCATACAGGATTAGCCGGTCAGAAAGCACGAGCCTGGTGGTGGAAAAGATTCCCTAGAGGGAGATGTAACGTCAATTCCGCCTTGACTGATTTGCTTCTAGGCCAAAGTCTTCTTGATTGGACGAAGACGATTACCGTTCGGAGGAATGGTAAATACTTCGAGGTCGTCGCCTACAACCAGCCACTTCCTGATATTGCGTAATGAGCAACTTGCTAGAATATGCCCTGAAGTACGCTGCGCTTGGGTGGAAGGTCTTCCCCTGTCTTCCGCACCAGAAGGTTCCTGCGTGTGCGCACGGGGTGAAAGATGCGACGACAGATGAACGGCAGATTCGCGAGTGGTGGGGGAAGAATCCATCGTTCAACATTGCCGTAGCGTGCGGGCTTGAGAGCGGGGTTTACGTCATCGACGTAGACGTTCAGGAGTCGTCTGGTATCGACGGCTGGGAATCCATTTCGCGCTTCGCAGGGGGCGGGAATGTGCTGCCTGATACAGTGATGCAGCATACGCCGAGGGGAGGCGCGCACTTCTTCTTCAGCGCATCCATTCCCCCGGTCAATCGCAACAGCTTTGCACCAGGAATAGATATCAGGTCTTCCGGTTACTACGTCGTCCTCGCGCCATCCATTCATCCGAACGGTGGCGTATACGCCTGGGGAAAAGGCTGCGCGCCGTGGGACAGAAAGCCAGCGGACTATCCGGCATTCATGCGACCGACAACGCGCGCGCCGTGGGCTGAGTTGACTCAGCCGGCGAAGGTCGAAAGGCCCACGGCAGCCGCGCCGGTTCCGCCAACTGACGACACACTGCGCCGGGCCAGCGCGTACTTAGCCGAATGCGATACAGCGGTCCAGGGACAGGCAGGGCATAACAAGCTGCTATGGGCGGCGGTCGCCATGGTTCATGGCTTCCTGTTGTCGGACGACCAGGCTTACGAGCTACTCGCGAGGGAGTACAACCCGCGATGCGTGCCGCCGTGGGATCTGAGTACACCAAAAGACGAGAAGGACTTCAGGAGGAAGATTTCCGAGGCGCGAAAGCTGACTCCGGCAAAGCCTCTTGGATGGCTGATTGAAGATCAAGACTATGTAGCGCCGGATATTTCGTTTATCAGCGCCATCGACATTGATAAGCTCATATCCAGCGCGTCGAATCCAATGCCGCTCGGGATTGATTCGTGGCTAAGACAGGATTCAGATTCGCAATCACCAGCCGCCACGTACACGAACGAGCTTCAATTCCTGTGCAAGCCGACTGGGTATCTGGGTGAACTCTGTTCATGGCTGAATGCTACAGCGATCAGGGAGCAGCCGTTCCTGTCGCTCGGGTGCTCTCTGGCGTTCATGGGAGCGCTATTCGGCCGCAAGGTAAAAGATGCCCTCGGCGGAAGAACCAACTTGTACGCGATGGGTGTTGCTCCGTCTTCTGCCGGAAAGGCGCATCAGATAAACCAGATTCGCAGACTTTGCGCTGTCGCAGAGTGTACTGATTTACTTGGGGGCGATGACTTCGCTAGCGATTCAGCGATTGAGATTCGCATGGCGAAGTATCCGGCAACCTTGTTTCTCTGCGATGAAATTGGATATTTACTCTCGCACATACGGTCTGGCAAAAGCCAGCACCACGCGAAAATTGTTCCCCTCCTGATGAAGCTGTACTCTTCTGCCGGCTCGATCTACAAGGGAAGGGAATTTGCTGAAGAGGGCAAGCAGAGGACTATCGTAGAGCCCTTGTGCTGCATCTACGGAACTTCCACCCCGGAGCGATTCGTCTCTGGAATATCCCCTGATGAGTTGCAAGACGGATGGTTGAGCCGATGCTTAGTGTTCTCATCTAGCGACATACCTCGCAAGATGCGAGACAGAAGGGAATGCCCAGTGCCTACTACATTGTCGGATTTAGCTCATCAGTGGTTCATCCGTCAGATTACGAGACCTGGAGGTTCGGAAGATATCAAGCGCTTCGTAGTCGCAAGTGGAGGGAAGTACGTCAATGAGGAGATTCCTGCGCAATTGGTAGTGCCTACTACGGAAGGTGCGGAACGGCTATTCATCGCTTTCGACGATGAATCCTCTGCTTACGGAAAAAAGAATCCTCACCTGGCATGCCTCTGGGGGAAGGGCGAAGAGAACGCAAGGCGAATTGCTTTGATCGTTGCGTCTGGCGAGTCCTTCAGCGAGCCAGTGATAACCGAGGCGATTGCCGATTATTCATGCCGGCTCGTTCGGTATCTGCTTACGTCATTTGGAAACGATGTCGCGTCGAAGCTCGCTACCTGCCTGGTGGACGAGAGGAAGCAGCGGATACTCGCATTCATCGAAAGTGCAGGAGTCGGAGGATGCTCGAAGCGGGACATTACGCGCCGCACTCAGTGGGCTAACGGGAGAGATCGCGCTGCGATGATTGCCGATCTGATTGAAGCGGAGGAAGTCATCGCGCATAAAAGCCTGTCCGGGAAGACGGTCAATTTCTGGACAGTCAAGAACTTTCTGAAGTACGCGGAGCAGCACCCCGAAATCAATGGATGAATCAGTAACAATTATTCTGCCACTCCCTGCGAAGGTGCTACAGCCGAATACGACGATTGCGACTATCGGCGGCCGAATGTGCAAGGCATCGGCATCTAAGCGGTATCGTCGTCTGACAGCGGAGGCAGTTGGTAACGAGCGGGTAGAGACAGCGCCGTGGGAAATGGTACGTGTGGCAGCGAAATTCTACTACGCAACGAACAGGCGGCGCGACCAGGATAATGCGACGGCAGCGCTCAAAGCTGCATACGATGGCATCGTTGATTCCGGTCTCGTTGGCGATGACGACATTCGGCACATGCGCCGCGATTCACCTGAATTTGCGATTGACAAAGACCACCCGAGAGTCGAGCTAACGATTGTGAGGCTGCAATGATTTCGTTTCAGAAAGAGAAGAAGGTACGAAGTCTTCTGAGGACTGGCCTAGCCGACAGGGAAATCGCGCGCCTTGCCGGTGTAGAGCATCACACGGTTGCCAAGATGCGGCGTTCGATTGCCGAAGCGCAGGGCATTCCGGCTACGAAAGTGCAACGAATCAAGGCGCTCCTTCAAAGCGGTCTGTCGGTCGGAGCGGTCGAGATTCGCACCGGGGTATGTCGCGACGTGATTAAGGCGATCCGCAGGACGTGCTACTTGCAGCGCCGCAAATCGGACGGAACCGACGTTGCGATCTGTCCTACCTGCGGCGCTGTGATGCTGCCAGCAACCGCAGCCCAGGACGAAGAAGAGGAGGTCATGACCAGCGAATCGCACGGCCTCTTACAGGTCGTCGAAGACCTCATGCATCTGCAACGACTGAACGTGATTTACCATCCTCTCTTTATTTCTCTCGCACATCGCGCAGAGCAGACCATCAACTCCAACGGAGGTAGCCGTGAAGCGCACAACGCCAAGTAAGCTGATTGCTGGAATCAGGGCAGCGAAAGTGAAACATACGTGGCTGTCCAGGTTGCCGAAGTCTCAGCAGCGTTACGTAGAATCAGTGGTTCGCGAGATGCGCGGCAACCCTGATGTTTTCGCTAGCGAGGTTGCGGCAGTGCTCGTCGATACGCTTCGCATTCCTGTGCGAAAGGTGACTGCCGCGCGTTCATTGAGGGAGATGTTAGGGCATGAATGACCCGAAAGACACTATTCGGAAGGCGCGGGAGGCGGCTTCTCGCTTCCAAGTCGAGAAGTCGGCTGCCGAGGTCGCAGCGCTGAAGAAGAAAAACGTGGATCTCCTTCGCGAAGCGATGGCACTCGAAAGGCAAGTCGGCGTGCTCGCGAGACTGCAAGGTGCTTCGACGATCCATCCGTTCAGGCGGGCCAAGGCAGGAAGGCCAAGTGGCGTTGCTGTTATCGTGCCGGCGACAGACTGGCACGTAGAGGAGCGGATTAGCCGAGAGGCAACGAACGGGAAAAACGACTTCGACCTCGAAGAAGCCGACGCGCGTATCAAGCGATTCTACCGAAAAGTCGTCGAGTTGATCGACTGGCAGAATCACCTATCGCCGGTGCGTGAATTGTGGCATCCTCTGCTAGGCGATCTGATGAGCGGCTATATCCATGAGGAACTCATGGAGACGAACGCCCTAAGCCCGACAGAGGCTTGCGTATTCCTACAGGACGCGCTTTGCTCCGGGATTGACTTCCTACTTCGAGAGACTCGACTGCCGATTTACATTCCAACATGCGTTGGGAATCACGGACGGACGACTGCGAAGAAACGAATCAAGACGAGCATTCAGAACAGCTACGAGTGGTTGCTCTACAAGACGTTGGAGCGGCAGTATGAGCGCCACAAGAGAGTCGTGTTCCGAGTCGGTCGCGGCTACCACAACACGCAGCGCATCATGGGGCGGCTCGTCCGATTTCACCACGGCGACGGCCTGCGATACCAGGGAGGCGTCGGCGGAATCACAATCCCTGTCAATAAGGCAATCGCGCAGTGGGACAAGGTTCAGACGGTTGACTTCGACATTTTTGGTCACTGGCACCAGTTTGCCCTTGGCTATCCAAAGTGGGTGTCGTGCGGCTCGCTCATGGGCTACTCCGAGTATTCCGTCGAGATCAAGGCAGAATTCCAGCATCCGAGTCAAGCGTTCATCGTTCTCGACCAGCGCTACGGGCTTACCAGCGCGATACCGATTTTCCTTACTCCCCCTGCATCAGAGAAGAATAGGCAATGAGCAAATTCGACGAAGGCGATATCAATAGTACCGAACGCGGTACTTGCGCACGGGCCAACGGAGGCAAGGTCTCGTTTTCAATAGTGCCCTTGCACCTGTTATACGGGTGCTCGCGGGTGTTCGTGTGGGGCGCGCTCAAGTACGCGCAGTGGAATTGGGCGAAGGGCGGTAAGTGGTCAACCGCCTTCGATTGCCTGATGCGCCACATGATTAAGTGGTGGTTCTTCGGGGAGGAATGCGACCAGGAGAGCGGCCTGCACCACCTTGACCACGCAATGTGCAATCTCTTGTTCCTGATTCATTACAAGGACACGCACAAGGCCGGCGACGACAGGCCGAATCAGTGGGTAGCACACTTCCAGGAGTCGCTCGGAAACTTCAGCGCCCGCTTCTCCCCTGAACGTCATTTTCCGGGGTACGTCGATGGAGAGGAAGTCGCGACGGACATGAACACCTTTATATCTTGACTCCGGAGAAGCGATGATACCCACTAGAATCTTCCTTGACCTAGACGACGTATGCAACACGTTCACTCCTTACGCGCTTCGGTCTGTCGGGTGCCCAGTCGATGTACTGTCTTTCGATGACTGCGATCCGCTTTGGGGTTACGACATTGTCGCGGCTGCGAATACCCTACATCCAAGTCGAACCTTCACGTTGAGTAGTTTCTGGGAATCAATTGGTCGCTCGGTTTGGGCGACGGTCCCGGAGTCTGCCGAATTCACTTTACTCCTGCGCTGGTGCGAAGAATGTGTCGGAACCGAAAACGTCTGCATTCTCACGTCTCCTACAATTGATCCGGATTGTCTTGCCGGCAAACTGGAGTGGATACACTGCCACCTCCCGAAACGGATGCACCGGCAATTCCTGATTGGCCCTACAAAGCACTTGTGCGCTCGACCTGACGCGCTTCTCATCGACGACCACGAAAAGAACGTCAACCTATTCCGCCAGCATGGAGGGCAAGCGATTCTCGTTCCGCGCCCGTGGAATAGCCTGTTTCGCGTTCGAGACACGCTAAACTACTTGCTGATTGAGCTAGGAAATAAGTTCTGTCTGAGGCAGCATGAGCAACATCGCTCGTTCCTTATGAAGATCCTTGACAGTATTGCGTCTTACCGGAGGGCTAGCCAATGACGGAAGCTGTGGAGCACAGCCTGTATCGCGGGGATTGCCTAGATTTCCTTAACAGCACCCCGCAGACGTGGACAACGATATTCGCCGATCCACCAGACAACACCGGCATGAAGTATGCCAATTACGTTGATAGACTGCCGAACGACGAGTATCTCGAAAGGCTGTCAAAGTGGCTGCGCGCATTTATTCGCGCTGCGTCTACCGTCTGGTTCAGCTACAACGCAAGATGGAGCTTCGGGCTCGGCGTTGTGGTGTACGATATCCTTCGCGACTACGATGACCTGGAAGCGAAGAATTGCGTTCAGGTCTTCACGTTCGGCCAGCACAACGGACACGATTTAGGTAACAACTACCGGCCACTGCTTAGGCTTCGGTGGAAGCACGCGCCGCTACTTCCTGACGCAATCCGCGTGCCCTCTTGTCGGCAAGAGAAGGGCGACAAGCGGGCCGATCCACGCGGGCGGGTGCCCGGCGACGTATTCGACTTTACGCGGGTAACAGGAAACAGCAAGCAGCGCCGGCCGTGGCACCCAACGCAACTGAATGAGGGCCTGGTGGAGCGGTGCATCAGGCTCACCACTCCACCGGGCGAGACAGTGCTAGATCCATTTGCAGGAACAGGCACAACTTTGAGAGTGTGTAAACGACTCGGGATCTCTTGTACGCTCGTTGAACTCGACTACGGCTACTGCTACCTCATTGCCGATGAACACGCATTGCCAGTACAATTTATTGGATATCAGGATGGATGAGTCCGATTGGATTTGCCGGAAGTGCGGAAGCGTTCTCGTCAAGACCAGCGCAGACTTTTTGTCGTGCCCTTGTTGCGACGCGCGGCTACAGCCGGCGTTCACAATCGACGACTTGCCATCAGCAATTCGCATAAACTCCACGCGGCTTGCCATTCGTGGAAGGAGAGGATTATGGGAATATCTGCCACGTTGGCACGGTGGAATCCTTGAAACTCAGCCGCCCCCCGGCGTTGTTGCAGCCAGGGTCTACACGAAGCGCGGTTGGGAGGCTCGCGCGTTCGCTAGACCTGTGGGGCTGCGACTTCATCGACGGAATGACGACGATTCGCCAGCAACTTCCTGATTGTGCGGCCGTTCCATGGTCGGCCACGGCACGGGCCGGCGTCGGCCGTGAGGGCGACGGCTATTTGGTCAGAGGACATACCCCATTGACTCAACTCTGCCGCCCATGCGACGGCTGCTTGCTCTTCGGGGTTGTCTACCAGCCGCTTCGTCGCGGAGTCGATCCTGTGGCCGATTGGCGGCTTCCCAAGCCATTCCCCCCTTGCTAGTTTCTTCGCAAGGCCGGCTTTTGTTCTCCTAGCGAAGCGCGCCCTCTCGTATCCGGCGAAAGCTGCCAGGATGTTCCCGAATAGCTCACCTTCCGGGGTGTCGGTCACTGGGGAGCCGTCCGCGAATTCAATCTGGCAGCCGGCGCGGTCCACCTGGTGTCTGATGGTGAGCGCTACGAGCATGTCGCGCGCAAGTCGGTCGGCGCTGTCCACCACCAATACCATGCCGGAGCCCAACTGGTCAAGCGCCTCATTCAAGCCGGGCCGGCTAAGCCGCTTGCCGGTCACATCTTTATCACTGCAACACGTCCAAACCTCATAGCCATGTCTTCGGCAATAGTCGCGACAGCGCTCCTCCTGTCGTTCGCAACTCTTGCATTGGTCGGCGTTCGGCCGAGGAGAGAATCGGGTGTAAATCACTGCTTGCTTCGTCACTAAGTACCTCTCATTCTTCCGGGTTATCTTGGCACATATCACCACCGCAAGCGCAAGTTGGAGGGCCGACCTCTTCGAGCCACTTGCGAGTCATAGCTGCGTTCCCTTGGCGGTGTGTAAACGTACTAGGTCATCGGTCGATGACCACGATTGCCGCGTTGACCTCGGTTCCCGACGCCTTAAACGAGCCGGCTGGAAGGTCTATCCATTCAGTAGCTTCCTTCATGAGCCTCTCTCGCTGCCGTGGTCCGTTAGCACAGATTGCCACCAGGCGACCTCTTGGCCTTGGATGCGTCAAAGCGTGCTCAATGTGCTTAATGTCGGCCCCTCTCTCGAAAGGCGGATTCATCACGATACGGTCGAAGTCGCCTAGCTCTCCGTCGCATTCCAGAAAATCAGCGCATCGGATATCGTAGTTGTCTTCGTTTGCGTACAGAGTTGCATTGCGAATTGTCCGGAGATTGTCTGCAAGCGCATGATTGATTTCAACTGCGACGATCCTACCGCAGTCGCAGCCAGTAAAGGCGTCGATAACAGCCTTACATAAATTTCCGGTTCCGGCCGATGGCTCCAAGACACGTTGACCAGGCCGAATATCGGCCAAGCCGATTACTCTCCTAGCGAGTTCCGGGGGAGTTGGAAACAACTGCGGAGCGGCAACAACCTGGACGCCAGCGCGCAGGGCTTCTCGCATTGCGTCCAATCCCTTCGGAGCTTCCTCATCTTTTGCCCTAAAGGATTCTCGCCTTGCGGCTTCTTCCTGAAGTGTACGCAAGTCGAGTTCTGGCCCCTTGACTTCAGGCGGCGGGGCGCTGTCCGCTCCCGGAGGGTCTTTCCTCGGCGCGTCGGTAATCCATATTCGGTGCAGCACATATCCTTCGCCATGAACAGCAGCCCCGGCGCGCCGTAAAAGTCCAGACATGGCTTGACGTACTCGATGCCTCCCATGTTGGTCCGTCGCTTCCATTATGCACGTTCCCTTGTAGTCTTTGTGGATTCCATTCCATTGCTCTTGAGTGATTCCTGCAAACCCGTCTCCAGGGTAGTTTGCAATCGGAGGGAGCTTACTGGACTGCTTGGCTGCCTTGGCTTGTTCGTCGGTCGGTGGCTGGTAGCCCTTGATCGTCTCGACACTGACGACGCGCGGCCATCGTGTGTTGTTTGTGCTGACGCTCGACACGCGCCCTCCGCTCTTATTGATTTTCGTAATCGTCAACCATACTCCTTTCGCAAGGATGCGCCCTCCTACCTTCAAGTCAAACCCATCGGCTACAAGTCCTCCTTGCTCGTCCAACATGGCGCGCTCATAGGTAAGCCGATTCTCGTAATGAGCGCTCCAGCGCTTGTAATGTGCGATTGACTTCGGAAGGTTATCAATACGCTGCGCCGTAACAGCTTCGACTGTGATTTTCTCATCGGTTAAGGCGCTCCACGCGCTCCAATGGTTCTCACCATCCGGAAGCTTTACCCCGCCATGATCGTAGCAGTTACAGACCGAGATTGCTTTCTCGCGCGTGGGGTTAGATTCCCAGAACTTCAACAGCGCTTCCAGGTTTCTCAAGTCCTTCGCAATCTTGCGCTGTTCAGACTCAAGTTTCTTGATTCTTCGCGCGCGAACGTCTGGCCGTTCCTTGTACTTCGCAGCGTGCAGAGCGCCGGCTGCGCGGTCCTTCCAATACTGAGAGGTTTCCCACAACTGGACGGCTCGACGCATTCCGTTCTGGATCTTCTCGGCATCCTTGCGGGCGCGTTTCTCGGAGTGATGACCTACAAGGATTGGCTGGCCAAGCGGAACCCCGTCAGCAATTGCGTCAACGGCTGACTTGGCGCTGTTCGCTTCGTTTGCTCGCTTCTCGCTCAACTCCTCCAGGCGGTCGGCTTTTGCTTCAGCACGTTCAACAAGGCTCGTGTCTTCGTCTCCGATTTCTCCGCACAATTCCAAGAGAAAATCCTCTCGGAACGGCGTCCAGGATGGCGCAACAAATAGCTCTTGTTTTGGTGCCCACTTAAAGCCGGCTTCACGCACTTTTACGTATGTTTGTTCGTCAAGCCGGCTTGAAGCGTACAGCCTCAATTTATTATCTTCCGGCGAATAGGTAGCGCTCAACGTCGGTGCAATTCTCCGTGGTGCCAGCTATGATGGTTACTTGCTTTGCGCGATTGCCGACCGGACGCCCCGCTCGATATACGGAACAGCCTGGTTAATTCTCTCTTGAACACCATGCCAAAATTGTTCGATAATCTCTTCGCCGGTACATGGCCACCAGCATGTTAGCCCTTGCCGGAATTCGACATGCTGGTTCGCTTTTGCCAGCTTGACGGCCCGAACATAGGTTGCGATAGACACGCTTCTATCTATTCCAGGGCAGTAGATTGTACGCATTAGGTCGATTCTCCTTCCAAAAAGGCGTAGATTGCTTTGCGCGTATGTTTGATTCCGAGAGTCTTGCATGTCGCGCGAAAAGCTTTTCCGTCGTGGCTAAAACTGCCGCGCACGATTGCGGCCGTCATGCGCTCGACTACGACAGGGACTTGTTCAACCGGCCAGCAATACTCTTCCGGGAACATTGTCACGGACATTGTCAACGCTTCAGAGTAGACCGATACGAAGCGGTCTAGCTTTGTTTGCTGTATCATTGCTGCTTACTTCTGTATAGCTTGCTTAGGTTTCTCGCCAGTGGAAACATTACGCCCGCAGTGTTCGCAGACGGTTTCTTCCCACGCTTCAGCGCACGGAGTGAATTCTCCGCAGTACCCGCAACGGATTGCCCCCTCTTGTTCGCAATACTCTTGCTCTGCTTGCTCGTACCAGTCGCCACAAGAGGTAGAGAACACTTCCCCATCTTCTCCCTCTTGTGCCAGCGTGAGCGAGTACGTATCCCCGGTATTCAAGTACGCTAACTCCCTGTCACCGACTGACTCGTGCTCGATTCCGAAAGTAACATGGCCCCATCCGGCGCGATTCAGGAAGTGCTCCGCAGACATCAGCGCGGCGTAGCCGGATTCATTCCTGTTTTGCGCGCGCCGGTTGGCGTAGTGCGCGGCGCGGTTACATGCTTCGTCGAAGGTTCCACGTTCTTTTACGTGCTTCAGCATACTCATTGCTTACTTCTCCAGGTTGTCAAGCCGTCAGAGGATAGTCTGCTTTTGCTTCTACTCTCATCGCTGTTCGGTGGCCTTGGCGATGGCAGCACGGGCTTGTGCGCGTGCCTCGCAGTCTCTTTGGTGCATTGCCACTTGTTGGTTCTGCGGAAGTCCGGCTAGGGCGCAAGGAACGGCGTGATGTTCCACCTCAATCGTTGCCAATAGCTCTTGCAACGCCTCCAAGAGGTCGGGCGCGGCCGCAATTAGGTCGGTATCTTGTGCGTCATAGCAGACGGCGACATTTCTTCCATTATTGTCGGACAAAATCAATCCATGTCCGTTGTGCTGAACTCTCCCGCTCCAAGATTTCAATGTGCGCTTAGCCATTATTTTGCCTCTCAAGGTTAGCGAATCAGAAAGCAAGGATAGTCTGCTACGATCACCTCGCTAGGCAAGGGAAACGTAGCGGGCTATCCATAGCCTTAGTGCTTCAGTCGTCGCCCTCCGTTCTTGTCGGTCGGTAGACACAAGCGCCGTCGGAAACGCGGTACACTGAATAAGGGCAAGCGGTCTTCTCCCCGCAATACTCTCCGGCCGGTTCGCCGTCCTCTTTCTCCCAGTAGTCGAACCAGTCGGGAGAAAAGCAGTACGCTTTCGGGCCGTTCTCGTCCACTGGATTGCCTAGGTGGCATGCGCCAGGAGCACACGGGCTACAGAATTGCGCGTGAGTGTAGTAGGGGCTCTTGAGAATGAAGATATCGCCTTCGGAATCGCAAAAGGCGTTGTACTCTTTATCCTTGAAAATGAACCCATTAGGCTCGTCTCCGTATGCCTCATCACTCCGGAACGAGTAGCGACACTCCAGACATACGTAATCGCGGCCGTTGTCTTCCCAGTCTTTTACTTCGTCAAGATCGGGTACGGTATCGTGGTCGGCCGGAGTGGCGATATCCCCACACTTGGGACAGGTAGGCTCCCCGTAGTCTGCTTCCGAGGAGTCGGCCCATGCTTGCAAAACGTCGTTTTGCGGGATAACTCCGTAGTGAATCCCTGTCTTGTGGTCTACGTTATTCCGTCCATTACTGTAGTCAATCCCATAACCCATTGCTTGCTTCTCCTGGTTACTATTGCGAGAATCAGCCTATTGGCGCTCGTTCAATGAGCGGGAGCCAATAGGGCAATCCTTGCCCAACTTTCTACGCGAAGTGTGACGAGACAACGCCAGCGCCATCCCTCCCAGTCGGACAGAAAGCGCTCCACAACGCGCAGAATGAGAATTGCGGGTTGCGTAATTCGACGTACCCTAATGCGTCGATGTCGAATGGTTCGCTAGCGTTGCCGAGTCTGGTTATTCCCTCTTCGTTGTCGGTCCCTAACGTAGGATAGTCACTTGCCGGGAGCCCCTTAGTTCCTGGTGTATTGTATTTTTCCTCTATAAAATAGCGGTCCAACTTGCCGGCGTCTACTGCGATATCGAGCGCGTCTTGAAGGCAATCTGCGAACACTACGGCCAGCGCAAAACCATGGTCATGCAGTAGCCACGGCCGCACACTATGCGGGTTGTACGCGCTGTCTGGGATAAACTCGTCAAGGTTGATTACGTCGTCGTCAGTAAACGACAATTCACAGTTGCCTACCATCACAGTTGCCTTCATGGTGCATACTCCAAGTGTGAAACGACAGGAAAGCGTACTGACAGGCTCCCCGCAGGGAGCGCGTCAGTAGACTCTCAACTGAGGTAAAGCATGCCGTCGTCACCCTGGTAAAGATAGCGCTCCCCCATGGCATGCGCCGCTTGCGTCAAGCGATTCCCTACGTCATCGGGTAGATAATCCCTATCCCAGTACCCTGCGCCGTGGCCGTTGCGGGTTAACCATAGGTCATGCCCCGCTAACTCGTCAGTGGGGCATTGCGAGTGGCTGTACTGGGAGAGGTCGGCCGCATTCTCAGCCTGAAAGCGCTGGCAATCGTCGATGGCCTCTTGGCGCGCAGATGGCGCGAAGTCATCAATACTGTAGCGCACGTCAAGTTGGTTGTCGCCGTCTGTTTCGGCCCATAAAGCGCAGACAAGATACGCCCGCGTAAACTTGTCGAGTGTCGTTGTCGTAGTCATTGTTGCGTTCCCCTGGTTGACCTAGTAGCCGCGCTGGCACCTGGTTTCATAGTCGTCCGACGCGCGATGAATGTCAGTGTAGTAGTGACCCCGATAGGCGTGGCCGTCGTCGTCAACTGCCAAAGTAGCGTAGTCGCACATCCGATGTGCTCCGCTCACTTGAAACCCGCAGTTGAACGCCTCATCGCGCGCTGCAAGTACAATCCACCGTTCAGTATCGGGAACGTGGTATCTGGAGAGAATCATCGCGCCGTTGGGCAGTGTGTTCGCTAGTTCGATGTGGAATGTGTAGGTTGCCATGGGTGCGCTCCGATGTGGAAGGGTTGACTAGCGGTGCAATTCAGACAGTATCTTCCTGCCTAGCCACTCGATACCGTCGGCCGAAACTTCGGCAACCAGGATATCGGCAGGGAGGGCGCGAATAGTTGCGCGCTCGTTCGGCGTGACACATTCTCGCATGGAGCGCTGTACGGCCTCATGGAACGTTCCGCGAAACATGGTCACGCGCCCAGAAGACTTGTTGGTGATACTGAACGGAAGCATGTTACATTCTCCGGAAGAGGTTGAAGAGAAACGTTAGAACATGACCCGTGCAATACCATGCGCCATGGTCACAATTGTCGGCCGATGATTACGGGCCACGAAGTGTGACCAGATTTCGCCGATAGTGAGCGGTCGGCGCAGGTTAACTACGACAGAACGCGAGGCGAAGTCAAGTACGATCTTCGTTGCTGTGTCCATGTTGTGTTCTCCTCTATACAAGCATAGCCTTTAATCGGATTAAAGTCTAGTTAAAATCCGAGGATTCAAGAAAATTAAAGGGTAGTGTAAACGGTTGCGCTGGTTGCGACCGTTGAAGAATGCGCAGAGAATCGCTAGCGCTGTAATGAATGAGACAGGCTAGAACGTGAGACGATGAGGAGAGAAAGAGTGTGTCAAGTTATCTGGCAGACGATGAGGGATCGGCAACGAAGTAGCCAGTTGAGTGCAAGACAGATATGTATGTGCTCGGTTCGTGTCGAGTGGATCGTCCGACCGACCGACCGGATAGGCTCCGACGGGTTGTGATGAGTGGATCGGTTACCAGATTCCGCTAGCGTTGAATGCGGCCTCCTGGTGTTGCGCAGGCGGGCCGACCGAAGGCAGATAGGTATATTAGGTCAAGGCGGCAGTCGAGCCCTCAGAATGCAAGCTAGGCGATAACCCGTAGTATAGCGGGGTAGAGCGAATCAGGGTGATGGCGAGGGGTAGTCGATGTGATGGCAGGGTAGGGAGGGAGGGAGGCATCCCCTGTCGTCACTCTGACTACACACGCGGCTAGCTAGTTAAAGCTGGTTGTCATGCCCCAAACCCACCCAATAGACGCAAGCGGCAGATGACGAGTCGTATTGTGCCATGTTATGCGCTAGATTGTAGCGACTGTAGCGGCTAGGTGCAGACTGATGAGCTAGGTCATAGGGGGCCCCAAGCAGTAGAAAACCTTGCCAACCCCTCCCCATTGCCTGCCCGGCCCGGTGATACCTACCCCCACCACCCCTGCGCACCGACTTTTGGCCTGTAGTCAAACTGACTACACCAGTAACTAAACTGCCTATGGGGCCCGAGTTGCGCCAGGGGGCCCCGCTGTCCAATGGCTCCGGCCGGCTCGATCTCCCGTATACCCCACCGTTGGTTTTCGCGTTAGTCGAAAAAAACGGAGTTATCTGCAAACCACCCGATGAGTGACACGGCGTCATGGTGTCCTCTTAACCTAAATACTAAAAGCCAACAAACCCCACCTACCAGAGGAGGGGGAAAGAGAGAAAAAAGAGAGAAGATGCGTTGACGGAGTGACGAAAATGAAGACCCCCTACCCACAGAGGTAGATCCCAAAGAGAGAACCCCTTAGTAGTAGTATAGTATATAATATATATAACTATATATATACTATATACTTATATCAATTCTATGAGGAAAGGGGGGTCTTATACCACCAAACCACGTACCACCCATGTAGCGCCGCTTTTTTAGCCTAGAGCGCGGCAAGACGTTTAGTACAGGTTCAACAGCACCCCCCGACACCTCACCACCATTAAGCGGCATTCACTCCGGACTCGGTTTGAAGTGTCTCGGTACGGTCAAACCTGCGTCAGCGCCACAAAAACTGTCACAGGAACCCCTGGCAAATATGCCTTCTGGTAGGTTACATCGCTGGGGGGCATTAGGTTTGGCGATCCCGCCAGGAAGTCAGCTAATTGGACGGCCGGTCGGCTCGGCGGCCGGGCCGGTCGAGTCGTGTTTCACACAGTACCGCGCGTGATTGTAGAACTGTGGCATTGTCTGCGGAGGGGTATGTACTAATGAGACGCAATCGTAACAAGGTGGGGATGTTTTCGCGGAAGTGATTTCTAACTTCGTAGGATGAGGTTTTCTGATGTGTGTTTTCGATCAACTGAAACCCTTGGAGAACGTCATGTCGAGTCCCGAGTCCGTGAAGAGTGCTAAGTCTGCGAAGAGTCCCGATCCCGTGAAGAACGACAGCCCTGCGATCCCCGCGCCGACGAAGCCGAAGTGCAAAGTCCCCGAATGCCTCAAGGACGCCGAGATTTGCGGCGTGTGCCAGCACCACTACAGCGAAATGTTGCGCATGATCCGCGCCGGCGAGATCACCCGTGAGGCGCTTATTGCCGCCGAAGTGCTTTTGCCTGCCGGTGGTGGCCGAACGAGCAAAGTCAGAGCAGCGCTGGCGAAGAAGGGCATCAAGTTGGCTCCTGCCGTGAAGCTGCCGAAGCCTGCCAAGAAAGACACGAAGACGACAACTCCTGACAAGGAAGCCGCGCCGGCCGTTACTTGGTAAGACTCGTGCCAACATTGGCACTGTGGCGAGCAGACAGCACTGCCGGCCAACAGAACGTCAAGAGAAAGCCTGGTCCGTCAACCAGGCTTCTTTTTTGCGCTGGGTACAAACGGCTTCGCATGGTGCCCAGCGCGCTAATCTACAAGGATGGGATTCAAGTCGAAAGTCTCTCACGAACAATGGAAAGATGCCGCCGCCCGGTTTCTTTCTGGCAACACGACCCTTGAGGAAATCGCGAAGTCTCTCGGGGTCACTCATCAGTACGTCTACCGGCACTTCCTTGTTGACGGGGTCATGCGGCAAAAGAAGACCAGCGCCAACAAGGTGAAGGACTTGAACGAATTCGCCTCGCGGGTCCGCTCCGTTCTTTGGCGGCAAGACAACGGCGAAGAGAAGAAGACCTACGATCACTGGAAGGACCGGGTCGCCAGCCTGGAGTCCAGCGACGGCGCAGGGATGACGCACAACGAGGCTCTCGTCCGTGCTTCCAAAGAGTATCCCTGCCTCACCCGCCTTTTCCGGGAGTACGACGTGTCCGAATTCGATCCGAACCCCGATTCTCACCCCCAGATTAAGCACTTCGGGCACCAGCCGAAAATCACGGCCACCTCCGAGGGCAAGGAACAGAGCTACCGAGAGAACCTTCGGTGGGCTATCGAAAGCGCGGGAACCTACCTCCGCACCGGCAAGCACCCGGAAACCTGCCCGAATGACGCTGCCTGGTATCTCTACCGCCAGGCAATCGAGGAGCCGAAAGACTTCCTCGGTCGCGTCGGCCAAGTCGAGTCGAAGGGCGACAGCGAGGCTGAACAACAGCGCATCGACCGCAAGTCCGGTCAGCGCTCACTGGCTGAATTGAACGAAATGCTCGACATCCTGGAGGCACCCACGGATGGCGCGTAGGAAGATGCCGTACAAGCCAGCCAATTCTGCCGAAGTCGTTGAGCGCTGCGATCAGTGCGGAAAGCAACTCGGCAGAACGTGCATCCGGACGGCCGGCTCCGCAGCGTGCGCGGCAGGTGACGGTGTCTCCATTTCGCATGTCTACGCCAACGGAAAGCAAGAGTGGCGTTTCTTCTGCTGCAAGGAGTGTAAATCCGCCTTCATTGCGAAAACGGAGTAGCGCCTGCAATGAAGATGGAAACTCCGTTCTATAGCCGCGTGCCAAAGGACATGGCCGGCAACCTGCGTTATCGCGCGGCGATCCATCGGCGCGTCTTGGAAGATCCATCGTCTGCCGCTTTCTTCTGGGATGTGTGCTCCAAGGATCTCCTCTATTACGTCAATGTGTTCGGGTACACCTACGACCCTCGCCGGCAGCCGTTCGCCAAGCTCCCGTTCATCACCTACACGTTCCAGGACGAAGCGCTGCTGGAAATCTACAGGGCTATCGGCGACCACGACTTGTTTATTGAGAAGTCGCGAGACATGGGGGCAAGTTGGCTGAACATCGTCGCTTGCGAGCACGTCTGGCACTTCAAGAAGCATCAGTCGATCCTCTTCGTGAGCAGAACCGAGGACTACGTTGACAAACCGGACAATCCGAAATCCCTGTTCTGGAAACTCGATTTCTTCCTGAACAGCATGCCGGCATGGATGCGGCCACCGGGATACGACGAATCGTTGCACCGGAGCCGGCTCCACATCAGCAACCCGTACACGTACAGCGTCATCGACGGGGAATCGACGACAGGCAACGTCGCCCGTGGCGACCGGCGAACGGCGATCTTGCTGGATGAATTCGCGGCCGTCGAGCAAGGCTTCTCCGTGCTGACTTCGACGCGAGACGCGACGAAATGCAGGCTGTTCAACTCGACCCCCAAGGGAACGTCGAACGCGCACTACGCGATTCGCCAGACAGGGGTGAAGAAGCTGCGTCTCCATTGGTCGGCGCACCCCCTGAAGGCGGCCGGCTTGTACACGACGGACGAGAACGGCGAATTGCATGTCATCGACAAAGAAGGCTATCCAGAGGGCTATGAGCCGCTTCTGGATGGCAGGCTACGGTCTCCGTGGTACGACGAAGAGTGCAAGCGCGCTGCCAATCCGCAGGAAATAGCGCAGGAACTTGACATCGACTACCAGGGGTCCGGGTATCAATTCTTCCGCGCTGAGTCCGTACACGAAGCTATTCGCCAGTACGCGCGACCGCCTATCGTTGTGGGCGAGCTTGAGTACGACGACTCCACCGCGCAACCTATCCGCTTCCGCGAAGAACCGAACGGCCACCTTCAACTATGGTGCCTACTGGGTCGCGACAACAAACCGCCGACAGAGCATCGGTACATTGTGGCCGTGGACGTGTCGGCCGGCACAGGAAGCTCAAATTCAACCATCTGCGCGTGGGATGCGGCGACGAAGGAAAAGGTACTCCAGTACGCGAATCCGTACATTCGGCCTGAAGCGCTGGCGTTCCAGGCTGTCGCCGTATGCAGATGGCTCGGCAACGCCCAATTGATATGGGAGTCAAATGGGCCGGGGCGTCAATTCGGGAGTCGGGTCGAAGAGTTGGGGTACATGAACGTCTACCTCAGCAAGAGGCGCGAGGCGATTTCTGGAGACACCTCTGCGATTACAGGCTGGTCATCCACGAAAGAAGGCAAGCTGGTCGTCCTCGGTGACTATCGCGCGGCCATCGAAAAAGGTCTCTGCGTGAACCGATCCAGGGAAGCGCTGGAAGAAACCTTGGATTACATCTTCGGGCCGGATGGAAGTGTCTATCATTCCAGGTCGTCGGATAAGTCAGACCCAACCGGCGCAAAGGCGAACCACGGCGACCGTGTTATGGCTGACGCTCTAGCCTGGAAGTACATGAACGACGACGTAACCGCGCCAAAGGAAGAGACACCAGAGGTTCCCGTGGGGTGTCTCGCGTGGCGTAACAAGATGCGTGAGAAGGAAAAACAACAAGTTGGCACTGAACTAGAGGCACATTGGAGATAGCCGTGAACCCACTATCCGACACAGAATTCAAACGGTTGCGCGAGAGCATTGACTGGTCCAACAGACAATTGGAGTTCACTCGCCGAAAGCGCGTCGAAGCTGTGAAGCAGCTTGTCGGCAGCCACTACAGCGACGGAGGCGCTGACAAGTGTGTTCCGACGAATTTCATCAAGCTCGCGACCGACATTCATATCCGGCTCCTAGCGGCTCGCGCTCCGAGGGCGCTCATCACGACATTGCGACCGGACTTGCGGCCGACTGCGGCGAATCTGGAATTGCGTGTCAACCAGATTCCGGATGAGATCGACTTGACGACGACGTTCCGCAAGCTGGTGGCTGAGGCGATCTTCTCTATGGGGATCGTGAAAATCGGCCTTCACACAGTAGGAAAGATCCTCGGCCACGAATACGGGCAGACCTTCGTGGATCTCGTGACCATTGATGACTACTTTTGCGACATGGCCGCGAAACAGATGGAGCAGATCCAGTACGAAGGGAATGACTACTGGCTCGATTACAAAGAGGTAATGGAATCCGATATGTTCCCAAAGGCGGCCTTATCGGGACTCAAAGCCGACGAGTACACGGTAATCGGTGAACGCGGGGAAGATCGCGCCGAGGGCATTTTCTCAAACGGTTCGGCGACTCTGTTCAAGGATAAAATCTGGTTGCGCGACGTGTGGCTGCCGTCTGAGGAGTTGGTAGTGACATACGCAGTCAAGAGCGAGAAGAGGTTGAATGTCGTCGAGTGGGAGGGGCCGGAGCGCGGCCCCTACAAGAAACTTGGATTCTCCGATGTACCGGGTAATCTTCTTCCGCTCCCGCCTGTCGCCGTCTGGCGCGATATCCATGAGCTTGCGAATGCGCTGTTCCGGAAACTCGCCAACCAGGCCGATGGGCAAAAGACGGTGCTCGGGTTCCCTGGAGGAAATGACGAGAGCGTTATCGAATTCCGAAACGCAAAGGACAATGACGGCATCAAATACAAGGGCGGAAAGCCCGAGAAGCTGACAGTCGGAGGAATCGACCCGACCACGCTCGCGTTCTACCTCCAGTGCCGAGACCTCTACAGCTACTTCGCCGACAACCTGGACAGCCTTGGCGGGCTCGGGCCGCAGACAAAGACCGTGGGCCAGGATCGGCTGATTAGCGAAGCGGCGAATGCGCAACTGCGCGACATGGCATCGAAGTTCGTGGATTGCGCCCGCGAAGTCTTTCGCGCAATCGCGTGGTACGAGTGGAATGACCCCGTGTCGAGCAAGATCCTTGAAAAGCCTGTCCCTGGTACGGACCTGAAGATTCGCGTTCCGTGGAACAGGGATTCGCGAAAGGGTAGTTTCGATCTCTACGACTTGCAGATTGACGTGTACAGTCTCCAGGACGATTCTCCTGCGTTGCAGCTTCAGCGGCTCAACCTCTTCGTCAAGGAATTCGTTCTACCGCTCGCACCGCTGATTCAGCAACAGGGCGGAACCATCGACGTTCAGACTATTCTGCGGCTTGCCGCGAAGTACGCGGACTTCAAAGAGGGCGGCGAGATCGTTGTATTTACGAACGACCAGGGCTCCGAGAAGGCGGCGGGAGTGCCGGGCATGCCGCAGCAGACTACCCGGACCTACGAGCGGGTTAACCGGCCGGGTGCGACTGAGGGCGGTAAATCTCAGATCCTCCAGCAAGCGCTGCTTGGCGGGAATCCGCAAAAGTCTGAGATGGAATCACTTACGCGCTCGACTGAATAGCGTCCGGGTACGTTTTTCCGTTGAAGACAGTCGGTTTAGTATCGTGAGAGTATGCCGTACTACTGCTATTCAGATGATTCTGGACAAGTACACGACCGCTTTTTTCGCATGGGAGAGGCTCCAAAGTCCGTGACCCTGGAGGACGGCAGCGTTGCCGTTCGCTGTTTCCGGGCAGAGGTAGCGCAACTCGGAACGCCCGCGAAGACGGGATGGCCGATTGAATGCGTTGCGAGCGGAGTGAATGCCGCGCAAGCCGACGATCTCCGTAAGTTCTTCGTTGAAAGAGGGTGCCCGACGGAGGTGTCGCCAGACGGGAATCCCATCTACACTTCGGCGGCACACCGCCGAAAGGCGCTGAAGGTGCGCGGGTTCAAAGACAGAAGTTCCTTTTGTTAGAAGAGAGAATTATGCCCCTCAGTGATGAATTCGTTGCGGAAATCAATGCGTCGGCGCAGAGCGCCGAATTTGGTTTGGACGAGAAGGCGGAAAAGGCCGGCGAGCCTTCGGAAAAGAAGGTCGAAGAGGAGAAGCCTTCTGGCGATGGGAAACAGGTCGAGCCGGAACAGATTGCCGGCGAACCTTCGGAGTCAGCGGATAAAGAGGTGGAAGAGGGCAAAGAGAAGGTCGGCGAAGAAGCAGTCGTCGTTGAGAAAGAGGAAGAGGAGCCGAAGTCGATCAGCGATAGCACCCTGACGCGCGCAATCCGCGCCGGACTTGAGTTGAGTCAGGCGCGCCAGTTCCCTACTGAGGAATCGTTGCTGCACGCGGTGTCTGCCATCGAGAACGCTGCGATGGCGCGCGAAGAGGGCAAGAAAGAGCAGACGAAACAAGAAGAACCGAATATTCTCGATTCGCTCCCGAAGCTCGACCCCGAAGAGTTTGAGCCGGCAGTAATCGAGATGTTCGACAAGCTCACCGGCGCTATCCGTGAGCAACAAAAAGTCATCAGTGAGTTTCGCGACCAACACAAGGCTACCTTGCGCTCGTCGCAAGAGACCGCTGCACGCGAGGTCGAGCAGTGGTTTGACAAGAAGGTCGAAGAACTTGGAGACGAGTTCTCCGATGCCCTCGGGAAAGGCAGCTACGGCTCGCTGGACCGGGGAGGAAAGGCATTCGCTACTCGCGACAGCATCGCGAGCCAAATGGCTGTGCTGCTTGCCGGCTACACGGCGGCGGGCCAGTCTACGCCTCCGCGCGAGAAGGTCTTCGACGCGGCGGTACGACTCGTACTCGGAGACGAGTACCAGAAGATCGGCGAGCGGAAACTGACCGCTGAATTGGCAAAGCGGAGCAAGCAGCACATCCAGCGCGCCAGCGGGCAAAAAGGTAACAAGATTGCTCAATCGCCGGAGGCCGAAACGGCAGAGCTTCTCGACAAGAAGTTTTTTGCCAAGTAGCGCTTATCCGGCATAACCGGAGAATATAGCATGACTCTTCAATACGCGGACATCGACGATGCCGTTCTCTTGACGCAGGAAAATCTCGTCAAGCGCGGTTCGTTCGTCGATATGCAGACCGACCTTTCGGACCACATTGCGGTACGCGAAATGTGGAAGAACCGACAGAAGAAATTCGAGGGCGGTAACGACTGGGATTTCGACTGCCAGATTGACCACAACCATTCTGCGCGCGCCGTCGGAATGTACGAGACGGACGGCTCGGCTATGACGGATACGATGATCCAGGGCAAGGTTTCCCCTCGGCACGTCAACGCACACTACATCTATGACAAGCGGGAGCCGGCGTTCCAGCGCGGCGGGACTGCTATCGTGGATTACGTTTACACGAAGTACGTCGGGATGATGGTGAGCTTCTACGAGTATCTCGAAGAGGTACTCTGGGGCAAGCCGGTTGACAGCGACGACACCAAAACGCCGTCGGGCATTGCGTTCTGGGTGACTAAGAGCACTAGCGAGGGCTTCTTCGGTCCAAATCCGGCCGGGTTCGCGGCTGGCAAGGCAGGCATTTCGCAGCTTGTGCAGGCAAGGTGGGCCAACTGGTCTGGTGACTACGACGCTGTCACTAAAGAGAGCCTCATCCGAATGATGCGGAGGATGCACCGGAAGATCCAATTCAGGTCACCGATCTCCCACGCGGAGCCGACTCTCGGCTCGATGAAAAACGGCGTTTACACGAACGACAATGTTGTCGGTCTCATGGAGGAACTTCTTGAGGCGCAGAACATGAACCTTGGCACCGACCTCGACAGCCAGGGCGGGCGCTGCACGTTCAAGGGAACGCCCATCACCTACGCGCCGTATCTCGACAACGACGCCGAGAATCCGGTCTACATGCTGGACTGGAAGTGGCTGGCAATTGGCGTTCTGGCCGGCTGGGAGAACCAGCTTACCAAGCCGTACATGGTCCCTGACAAGCATCTGGTCAGCCGCGTTGATCTTGACTGCACCCTGGAAATGGTCTGCACCAACCTGCGCCGTCAAGGGGTGCTCCACAACCCGGCGTAGTCCGTCGTTCTCGCCGGCTAGCTACCATACGATAGCTAGCCGGCGTACTCGTACTGAAACAATCAACTACCTTGAGAGGAACATGCAATGGACGTAAGCGTTAATGCCCCGATCAAACAAAAGCGAACCATTTCCGAGTGGGTTTGGTTTGAGGGCGCTACCGCGTTGCTTGAAGGCCAGGGCGTTTGTTACAACTGGGATTACGGCACGGCAACGGCCGCCGATTACCGGCGATGCAATCGCGTTGAGCTTCCCACCATTCTGAACGCGCGCTACTTCGCTGGCGTGGCTGCGCGTAACTACAGCGCGAAGGCTGGCGGGCAATTCATCGAAATCTACAAGCCGGGCTCGTGCTGCACAATCCTGTCGAAGGCAAGCACCACCATCGGCGTTGGGATTCTCACCTGCGAGGCAGGCGGCACGTATGCCGGGTATTTCCGATATGCCGGCCTTCCCGGCGATGGCTCTGCCGTTCCTTTGCAGACGGTTGATCGTTCCGCGACTGCCGGGGCGTGCGAGGCGATCTTGCAGGCTGGCGAGCCTTCTGGGCTGCTTGACGTGGTCACGTTGACTGCGGATGGCGGCGCGGTTGCGTGCATGGTCGGCGGGACGACCGTTTTCGCCGGCGTGGCGCTGGTTGCCGCAGACGGCACGTTTACGGTCGCGAACGGAACGATTCCTGGCATGCGCAAGCGATTTGTGTGTCTCGCCGATCTCGGCGATGCGCATGACATGATCGTGACCGTCAACGGCATCCAAGTGGACGGCTCTACCGCGCTCCAAACCGTTGTGCTCGACGACATCAACGACGAGGACACGATTGAATGGACGGGTGACTGGTACGAGAAGGGCCGCGTCGGAGCGTCCGTGACCTAGCACATCCCTGCGCCGGTGCAGGTTCGCCCTGGACTCGCGGGTTTCTCTTCCTCGCGAGTTCAGGGCCGCTTTTTCCTGGCTTCCTGGACATAGGTTGACGCTGATGGCAGAGAGCAGTTTGAGCATCGGTTACACCGATCTCCGTCAAGAAGTTGGCGGATTTCTGGGGTATGGCCGTACCATCGCGTCTTGGAGTGCCGCGCGGATTGCCACCATCGACCGGATTGTGCAATCCGGGGTACGGCAAGTGTACTTTCCGCCCGCCGTCAATGTGAGCGGGAGTAACGAAGAAGCGACAGTTCACGAATGGTCATGGCTGAGGCCGACGACAACGCTACCCACCGTCGCAGACGACGGAGACTATGACCTTCCTGATGATTTCGGACGGTTGGTCGGAAAGTTCCACTACGCCGCGAATGTGCATAGGGCGGCGATTTATGTTGTGTCGGTAGGCGACTTGCTGGATATGCGGGCGCATTATGACCAGAATGACGCCCCGCGATACGTCGCAATCCGCTACAAGGCGTCTACCGGAGTGTCCGGACAAAGGCAGGAAGCTCTCTTTTGGCCTGAACCGGATGCTGTTTATACGCTCTCCTACGAATACGAGGCGTATACCGGAGTGCTGTCTGACACGTACCCGTACCCGCTTGGCGGGATGCAACTCGCGGAGTTGTACATCGAATCGTGCCTTTCCATCGCCGAACAACGACCAAACGACGAAATCGGCATTCACACGGCTAAGTTTCAATTACTCCTCGCGGCTGCCGTGTACCGCGATATGCAACGAGGGGCGAGAAATTTCGGGCAAATGGGGCATAAAGAGAGGTACAAAGAACGGATTTGTCGCGGGTACACGGGAACCACGTACCCGATCACCTATCACGGAGTGGACCTGTAATGATTAGTGGGCGCTGGGAAGCTGACGATTACGTGGATGCAGAGATAATCCCGGCAGACGGATACCGAGATATCTTGACGATTCAGCTTCACAGCGCGAAGGGGTGCGTGTACTTGGGATTCGGCGCTGCCGCCGTCGTGGATGAATCGCTACTTGTTGTAGAGCCTGGCGATTCGGTAACTATCCGTGGGCATCTTGCGCGTCAGTCAGTGCATGCCCTTGGCTCCTTGTCGTATGGGGCCTATCAGGAAGGCGACTTGTCCCTAAATATTCAGGATGGAGGACCGTAATGATTTCCGGAACGTGGGATGCAACTGCCGCGAGCGTTGAGATAGTCGCGGCCGACCACTACAGGGATTCGCTGACGATTCAGCTTCAGAATACAACCCAAGTCTATCTTGGGTTCGGAGCCGCCGCTGTCGCCGGGTCTTCGCTGACGCTGATTACGACAGGAGATTCCATTACGGTTCGCGGCCACCTCGCTCGGCAGGCCGTATACGCGATTGGAAACGGAGCTTCCGGGGCGTATCAGGAAGGAAACGTCGTCTGCGACTTGTAATCAACCGCTGGCTTTCGCCGGCAGCACTCAATCATCTTGTAAAAGGGTAACAACGTGATTTCTCGAATTGCTTCTCTTCTCCGCATGCAGGTTCCTGATCCCACAGAAGGCGGTCTGCTTTTGGCTCATGGCGCTTCCGTTCCCGCTGACGCCACCTACGGCTACAAGACCGGGTGCATCTTCATTCACACTGACGGCGGCAATGGCACTTCGCTATACGTCAACGAAGGCACTCTCGCTTCATGCAATTTCAACGCGCTCGAAGGAGCCGGCAATGTCCAATTGACGGACCTGTCGGATGTCGGGACTACCAGCCACGGCGCAGGAAAGATTCTCGTTGCAGACGGGAGCAACTATCAGTCGGTTGCCGTAACTGGCGACGTATCTCTCGCGTCCGGTGGTGGCGTGACGATCCAGACCGGCGCTGTCGAAGATTCGATGATTGAAGGGCTAGCCGCTGGTCAATTCATCATCGGCGTTGACGGAACGGCAGCGAATAACGCCAAGGTCACGATGGGCGGTCATGCGACGATGAATGGGACTGGCGCGGTCACGCTGGCCACCGTCTCGAAGACGTATGCGATCCCTCTGACTAACCTCCGCAAGTCTGCGCTTGGAAAAGACGCGCTCGGGGACGCTCCGGACGCTACCGATCTCGGGCTGGCCGATGCCATTGGTTCGCCGGTAGTCGGGACTACCACGAACGGCGGAAGCACGGCCACTGCGACGGAAAAGTGCTCTTTCGATTTCGCCGTTCCTCCCGATTACGTCGCCGGCAACGATTTGACCGTGCGAATCAACGCACTGGTCAGCGCGGCGCGTAACGCGGCGAGCCCGCTGGATGTCGTCGCAAAACTCATTAAGGCAGGTGCGCTTGACGCAACCGATCTGTGTACGACCAGCGCAATCGACATGAAGGACGTTACGACAGCGGCCGACGAAAATTTCGCCATTGACAACGATGCCGCTGGTGACGTTCTCGCGCCCGGAAGCGTACTGCACGTCGAGATTTCATTCAAGACGGATGACACTGCCGCGACAAACGACGGCTACGCCAAGATTAACGCCGTTACGGTGCTCGTTCCCTGCTATCGGTAAGGGGATGGCATGGCAAAGCATCGTCGCATCAATGTGCAGTTTCCGCTAGGCGGGCTCAATCGCCGAGGCGCGTACAAACAGCAACCGCCGTACACCACGACGGATTGTCTGAATGTACGTGCATCAGCGACCATTGAGGGCCGCGAGCGCGGCGGCAGCCGTCCAGGGCTCATTGCATCTCACATCACGGACATAGGCAGCAATGTCAGGATGCTTGAGCCTATGACGCTGGCGCTTGGCGACGGCTTCACGGCCTGGTCTGACACGTTTAGCGGGCTGTCGATGGCTACCGCATGGACGATGGCTTCGTGGGCGACTCATATGCCGAGTATCCTGGCTCCTGCCTTGGCCAGCGTCGATACCACCATCGCAGAAGGTGAAGCGGTTCTAAGCGCGCTGACGATCGACGCGACGAAGGATTACGCAGTCGAAGTGTTTTTGGCTCCGTGGTGCGGGGCCTACCACGGGGACTACCGCCTCTATCTGCGTCTCGACGACACCACCCCAGACGCGACGGCCGACGGCGCAATCGTCGAGCTTGTCATGACTGGTTCGACAGGCGCGTACAGCGGAACGCTCGTCTCTATGGTTGGTGGCGTTGCGACGACGTACAACCTTACGGCCGGAACGCTTAGTGTAGCCCGTCCAGGATGGCTCACAGCCAAGGTCAGCGGGAACACGATAACGGTATACTGGTGCGGGGTGACGCTGATTTCGCAGGTCGTGGCCGCACACACCGGGAAGCGCGTCGGGTTCGGGATGGAATGCACGGTCGCAGACGGCCTCTGCTTAGCGAACGTGTTTCGTGCGCAGTATTACTCCACGGGTTCGGTCGATTCGCTGAGGTCTGTCCTCATCGCGTCGGCTGGCGGACACGTATACAAAGAGCAATTCTACGGAACGCTCGTTCAGGTAACGTCTGACCTCACTGTACGCGGCGATGTTTCGCTGTCAGCGGCGCAGAGCGGTCAGAAACTCTACATCGCAGACTACGGGAATCTTCGATCTACCGGCACTGACGGAACGGTAGCGGCGACACTGTTGACTGCCGCTGGAGTCGCCGACTGGACTACGCTAGGGATAGACGCTCACGACGATGTAGTTGTCGTCTCTAACCCGCTGGGAACCGCTGTTGCCGGCACGTACAAGATAGTTTCCGTTGCGGCGGGTGGAGTAACCCTTTCCGCAGACGCCGGCGCTGGTACGTGCGCATACAGGATCGAGCGCGCTCCGAAGGTATACGACCCAGCGGCCGGGACTATCTCCATCTTCACGGCTACGACGGGGCAAGTCCCTACTGGATGCCCTCTCATCTGCCGGTATCTTGACAGAATCATCGTAGCCGGCGCTGAGATTGCTCCGCACGTCTGGTACATGAGCAGACAGGGCACTCCGGAAGATTGGGACTACTCGCAGACCGACAGCCAGCGTGCCGTTGCCGGAACGTCGAGCGAGGCCGGTGTGCCTGGGGATGCCATTACCGCCCTCATCCCACACTCCGACGACTACCTTATTATTGCTTGCCGAAACTCGCTGTGGCGACTGAGGGGAGATCCGGCGTATGGTGGAAGTCTCGACTCTCTTAGTAGAACTATTGGAATCGTTGGACCTAGAGCCTGGTGTCTTGGGCCGGCTGGTGAATTGGTTTTCCTTTCTTTAGACGGCCTGTACTCGCTTCCACCAGGCGGGGATTCGGTTCCGATTTCTCTTTCCAGGGAGATCCTCCCGCAAGAATTCCTGAACCTGAACCCGTCTTCCGTAACGGCGCTATTGGAATACGACGTGCATGGGCGCGGCGTACACATCTATCTAACTCCGGAAACGTCGAACGCGCGTCTGCACTGGTGGCTTGACTGGGAACGCAAGACGTTCTGGCCGGTGTCGCTTTACGCCGATCATGAGCCGACTGCTACGTGCGCGCTGCAATCGACAGCCATTGAGGATTCCGCCGTCATTCTAGGCGGTAGAGACGGGATTCTGCGCCGTCTTAGCGACCTGGCTGAAAACGATTGCGGCCAGACGTATACGACCTACGCGATTCTTGGTCCGATCCCAATTGCCCCAGACTCGTCAGTTGGAACGATGCTCTCGATTGACGCAGTTATGGCAGAGGAAAGCGGGCCTGTGAATTGGGAGCTTCGCGCGTCGAATACGTTTGAGGGCGCTACCAGCGCAACGGCTTGCGAGACGGGCCAATGGATTGCCGGCTTGAATGCGACCGATCATCCAGCGGGGCGCGGTCAGGCGTGCGCGTTCAAACTCTCGGTGTCCACCGGCAGGCGATGGGCTATGGAGAGTATCGTTGCGTCGGTGCGCGACAGCGGAAGACGGAGGATTGAGTGACCGTAAGACCTCCGCACCCGCATTCGGAAACCGAGATACGCCGCGCGCTACAGCGGCTTAGCGTCGATTCTGACGACCAGTCGTCAGCCATTCTGGTGCTGCAATCGGATGTCGATGACTTAGAGACTGACGTGTCGGCCATCGACATTCGCGTTGACGTGTTGGAGGCTGCATCCGACGGCCGATGCGAAGCGGAAGCGGCCGAAGTGATTGCGGCCGGCATTCCGGTATACGGCGTTGCCGGGCTTGCAAACGTCGGCTTGGCGCGTGCTGACACTGCGGCCAAGGCGAGGGTTGCCGGCCTGGCTGTCCAAGCTGCCGGAGTAGGCTTCACCTGCGTCTACGCGGCTGGTGGCCGCGTCACGCTCGCCGATTGGACAGCGGTAGCCGGCGCGGCCGCCTTGTCTCCGTCGTCTACGTATTACCTTGGCGCTACGGGAGGGATTACCACTGTCGCTACTACGACTGTAGGTCAATCAGTTACGGAGATCGGATACGCCGAAGATGGAACGACACTGATTCTGAATATCAAGCGACCTGTTTTACTCTAGGAGCTTTTCTATGGGACTCAAGAAGCCACTCGTAATCACCAGCGGGCAAATTCAGCAACTTCAGGCAGGCGACACACTTGATGCCGTGTGCGCTGAGGTCGATGTTGTCGTGTCAACGAACGCAAACGTCGGCGCTGTCGTCATCGGTACGTCAGTGTACCCTTCAGCGGCCGGTGCAGTCGATAAGGCCCAAGCCGACGCCGTTGGGACCGTCGAAGTGCTCGGGCTCGTTCAGGCTACGTCTATTGCCGCCTCGGAGAGCGGAAATATCCAGACCGATGGTATTCTTGCGGCTACGACTGGCCAATGGGACGCGGTTGCTGGGACCACCGGGGGACTGACTGCGGGCACGGTGTACTATCTCGATCCTGATACGGCTGGGAAGATCACTGCAACCGCTCCGACGACGGCAGGGGACTTCGTCGTTCGCATTGGCAAGGCGATCAGCACGACGGAGTTGGAAATCAGTATTAGCCAGCCGATCAAGTTGTAGGTCTCGCCATGGCGAACAGAAAGCCGCTTGTTGTCAATTCCGGTGGCGTCGAGCAATCGCAGGCTGGCGATACTGTCGATATTGCATCGCTCGACAACAAGAAGGTGCTTTTCGGGACTGGCTTAGACGCTTCTATCTACTATGACGGAACGAACTTGATCGTGAATCCTAGGGAAGTCGGGAGCGGATATCTCAGCGTACTTGGAAGCGTGTATTGCGCTAACAACATTGCTGTAGGTACATCGGTGAACACAAGCGTTGGCGCGTATATCAAGCCCGGAACCTACACGACGGGCGGGGATAAATGGGCGTGCGCTGGTGAAGTCACGGTAGATACGGGTTGGGATTCTGGGTGGAACTACGGATTTCAGGGAATCGGGAATGCGACTGGAACGGCAGGGCATGCGACAGCACGAATAATCGGCATGTCAGGCCGTGGATACGTCAAGGGCTCGGGTGCAATCCAGTATTGCATCGGGGTCATGTCAGAATGCTATTTTTTAAGCACTGCAACGTCAACCGTTGCGTGGGGCGTGAACTTCCTTGCTCCGGGAATGACGCAGGCCGGAGGTGCTTCGAGCGCGACACTCCAGAATTGTGCAGGTCTGTACATTGCTGCGATGGCGTTTGGCACCGCTCGGTATGGAGTTTATCAGGCCGGATACGACAAGAATGTATTTGGAGGTCATGTTTGCCACTCGACGGATTTGACGAAGGCGTACTTCGGTGCGGCTAACGATGCGTCCATTGTCTACGACGGCACGAACTTTGTTATCAATCCAAAAGAGGTTGGTGCTGGTATTCTTGACGTGGCTGGAACGATTCAGACTGACGGATACAACGCCGCTGACGGAACGGCTGGCGCAAGCGCTACCGTCACAGTCGCCGATGCCGAAGGCGACTCGCAAGCGATCACGTTCAAGAACGGACTGTACACGGGCGTAAGCGAAACGGTAAGCAGGAAGCGCTCGTTCATTCTGTATAACACCACCACCGACGACACGATAACGGAGTTATTCCTTGACGGCTCGTCCAGCCGATTGACGATTGCCGAAGGCGTGACGTGGTTTTTTTCCGTGCGATTGATTGGCCGGCAGACGAACGGCGACTACACGACTGGCGGATCGTTTTGGACTGGTATCTTGACGCGCGATTCTGGAGGAAGCGCCTCAATGCCGAATAATGCCCAGTTATCAAATTGCCTGAATGATTTCGGCTGGGACTGGGATATTAAGGCGGATACCACGAATCAGTCGCTTCTAATAACTGTCCAAGGCGGCGCGACGGATACCGTGAAGTGGGTCGCTGACGTTGAACTGGTAATCGTTTCGTAGGTGATTCATGGCCGGCGCATACGTCGCAAAACCTGTCGTCGTTACCCCGGTGGTCGTTCCTCCCGGCTGGGAGCCTGATTGGCCGTTTCCGGGTCCGTACCCGCCAGGATATAGCCCCGCGCACTCGTTAGGTATTTCCGCATCAGAGTCAATGGCTTACGACGCTGCGGTGTCAGCTAGCGCGACATTGTACGATCATGTGACGTACAGAACGAACCAGCCCGTCGGAAGCGTTCTGTCGTGGTCGGCGACAGTCGATGGCGCTATCATTCCAATTAGAATAGCCGGAACGGAAGAATACGGTGCTAGTGCCGTATCCGTATATTCGAGTAGCGGTGGATTCTGGGGCGCTGCACCGTTGTTGGAGCTTCAACTTACCGAGGAGCACGAAGGAAAGATCGTTGTGCTGCTAGTATCTAGCGTAGTCAGTGGAGTCGCTATCAGCGACACAACGAATATATCCGTCGGTGTGCTCACTATTGAAGTTGATATTGAGTGGGCGACCGTAGAGGTAACAGCTTACGCTGTTGCCGCAAGTACTGACTTCGATTCAGGGTACGACGGAACTGTTTCCTCGGTTCTGCTTGATGGAATGAGATACAACCATGCGTTATCATGGAACGCAACGGTTGAGTGCGACTTTGAGGAAAGCAGTCTGCACGCTGAATACACCGGATTTCCTGCGGGCACGCTAAGTATTAGTTTGCTTACAGGAATTGAAGGAGGCGGTTCATTAGCTGCGATGTATACGATAACGTCCAAGATTGGGGAATTTGTTATTGATTCCGCTGAATGTATATTGGGCGTTGCAGGCGACGAGACAGCAGCTAAGACCCCATGGCTCACTGTTGATTGCGAAACTGGTGAAATCACTGTAATTGATCCATAGAAGGAGCGCTGTCATGGCTTTCTCGAAGAATTTCTTCCCGTCCACGAACGAGTGGAGCGGACTCCAGAGTACGCAATACAAGTCGCCGAGTTCTGACGTGCTCGGCGGTCTCCAGTCGCTTGTCAGTAACTACAATCAGGCATACGGCGCTGCGAAGTCTGCCAATGAGGCGCGGTATCAGCAGATGCTTGACATCGCGAATCAGACAACTCAGCAACGCGCTGCGGACATTCGCACTTCCTACGGCGAGCAATCGTCAAACATCATGCAGCAACTTGCGCGGCTCGGAATGGCGAATACGACTGTTGCACCTACGATGCAGCAAGGCGTTGAGAGAGAGCAACAGTCTTCGCTGAATCGCCTGGCTGACGAGATGCAGCAGACGAAGCTCGGAATCATTGAGCGAAGACAGGACGCCTACCCCGACCTCTCGTCCATTCAGTCGATCATCGCCGGGGTTGGCTCGCAGTATGGCGGGGGCCAAGGATTGTCTTCCATGCTTCAGGCACTCGCGGGGTTAAGGAGCTAGTACATGCCAATCAATGTAGAACATGGCGGTCAAGCGGGGCCTGTCGCGGGCCAGATCATAGCGCAGTCCGGACAAGCAAACTTGAATCGGCAGCAACAAGAAGCGGAGCTTTCGCAACGGTTGCGACAACAGCGCGCGCTGCAATTAGCAGACATCGACGCGCGGGCTGATTTGCAGAGGCAGGCTGCCGATGAGGCGATGGCGCGAACGGCGTTGCAGCACGGTTTGGACGGTCAGATCAAGGAAGAAGAGTTTGACCGCACCATAAAGCAAATGCAAGAGCAGGCGCGCGTCCAGGCGCAGCAGTGGGAGTATCAGTACACGGCCCAACAGCGCCAGGAAATCGCGCGATTCAACGCCGCTCGCCAGACAATTACGGGAAGCGATTCCTTCTCTCCTGAAGAGAAAGAGCAGGCGCTTCGGATGGTGGACATGGAACAGGCGAATATCAAGCCTGCCATGATGCCTCGCGACCCGTCGAAACCGATCTACCCCGACGGGAGAGGAGTCGGAGAGTCTTGGATTGCCGATGACGGCTCCACTCTGGCGCGAGAGGCTGACGGCAATGTCAAGCTGATTCAGCGCTACGATCAGGGCCCAAAGGCGCAGCAGGCGAAGCTGCAAATGGAAAATCAAAAGATCCAGTTGCAGGCGCAGCAGAAGCGCGAAGAGAAGTTGCTCGATTTGCGTCTCAAGTTGGCCACTGAAGATGTTGAGCAGCTTGGCGCTGATGGGAAGACGACGTATCGCATGCGCAGTTCCAAGGAGGTTGACGAGATCATGCGAACCGTTCTTGGTGGCGGTCAGCAGCAGCAGCAGCAACAAGAAGTCGCCTGGTGGGATCGGCCGGAGAATGCCGCGCTGAAGGCTACGGATTCCGACAAGGATCTTCCTCCGCAAGTCGGATACGCGCAAGCATATCTGCGACAGATGAATGCGCGGTATGGCGGAATCGAAAATGTTCCTCCGGACTTCCAGCAGGCTTACATCGGCGCAGCTAGCGTCTTGAAGCAATACACAACAGGAGGTCAGTAATGCCTCTTGACCCGCAAGTTCTCGCGTCGATTGCAAATGTTCCGCAGCCTGAAGCGCCGAAGCTCGATGCGCAAGTTCTGGATTCTGTGAACAAAACAGAAGGCACTATCGAGCGCAGGCGGCAATACCTTCGAGACAAGTACGTCTGGGGGCTTGTAGCGCCGCTGACGGGAACGAGAACGACTTACTCGAAACGCGCGATCCAGGAAGTTACCGACCCTATCGAGCGGCAATGGCTCGTGGAAGAAGTCGCCCGCGTTGCGCGGATGCAAGAATGGGCGCAGCGTAAGGCGTATGGGGAGTCGGGCTATGCTGGTCGATTCGCGAAGAACCTCCAGAAAGTCGGCGGCTCATTCGCCGAGGCGGGAACCGGAATGCTTGAGGCGGCTTCCGGTCTGAGGGATTGGGCGCAAGGCAAGGGGAGGTCTGCCGAGGATGTACGGTTCCTGGATGCCATCGAATCCGCGAAGCAAGCCGAGAACCCGTACATCCCCAAGGAAATGGTCCTGGCAGGGAAGGCGGCTACCGGGGCGGCTGGCATGGCCCCGGACCTGGCTGCCGGGCTTCTGGCCAACGTCGCGGGTGGCCCTGCCGGCATGGCGGGATACTGGACGGCCAGGCAGACGCCGGAACGTCGCGAGGGGTATCTTGCTCTCGGGCTTGGCCCGACAGCCGCCTCGCTGGCCGGGGTTGCTACTGCCGGCGCTGAGGCAGGAATCGAGCTTCTGAACATTGACCCAACGGGATTGACCAAGCCGGTTGCTGCGCCAGTCAAGGGTGCGCTGCGCCGAGGACTGGTAAAAGCGGCTGAGAAGATCGGCGGGAAGGCGCTGAAGTCATTCGCGAAGCATCCTGTCGCCCGTCGCGCAGTTGGCGCTGGGGTGGAAGCCTTGAAGCGTACAGGGCTCGAAACTGCCGAAGAGGGATTGCAGGGTCTCGTTCAGGAGGGCGGAAAGTATCTCGCCGGCAAGGCGACCGATTCCCCTATCGCCCCGGCCGCTACCGAGGTCTTCACTGAGGCGTACAACCAGATGGCGCAGGCAGCGCCAGGGGTTGCCGTCCTCGGTGGCGTCGGCGGTGTTGCGAAGGCCGGAGAGGCTGTCAGCCGCTACAAGAAGTTTGCTGCCGGCGCGAAGCGATCTAAGATCGAGGCAGATATCATCCAGTACGCGCAGGAGGATAAGGCACCATCCCGCGCGAAGTGGCAAGCGTGGGGGCTGCCTTCCGAGGAGGGTAAGTCCGTCCAGCAGCGGAAAGATGCTGTACAGCGGTTGGCATCGCAGTATCAGGCGATTGAGCAAATACGAACGGCCGTTTCTGGTGTGACTCCGACCGAGGAGCAATGGAAGCAATGGGGATTCCCTGCCGAAGAGGGGAAGACCGAGGAGCAGAGACGCGAGTATCTGTCTCGTTCCATACAGCCCCAGCAGCCAGCGCAGGAGCCCGCTACGCCGCCTTCTGCGGCCGGCGAGCCTAACGTCGCAGCCGGGCAAATGCCGCCGCTTGGCGAATCTGAGGCGATCCAGGAGGGACTTCAGGCGGCACAAGGCATGGCCCCGTCTCGGCATGACTTCCCTGTGGAAATGGAGGGGACCGGAGAGCAGATCGGCGGGCGCGAGGTCGTTCGGCAGATTGAGCAGATATGGGGTATCCCCATCAGATCGGGACGGATGGGGACTGGTAAAGGAACGCGAGGCATCTACAAACTGAAGAGCCACGTCAGTCGGCTCGCAAAAGGTGAGGAGTCGTCTGCCGCTGTCGCTGTCCATGAAGTTATAGGGCACCACCTGGACAACACGACGGATGTTCGTAAGAGCGCGCCGGCTGAGGTCCAGAACGAATTAGGACACCTGGACTACGATGAAGAGAAGGCCCGCAATAGCGAAGGGTTCGCTGAGTTTCTTCGCGCCTACATGACTGGCGCTACCGAGAGATTCAAGCAGGGTATCGACTTGAAGGTGGAAGCGCCTAACTTCCTGGCGCACTTCGAGCAATGGCTTGACAAACATCAGGAAGTCAAAGCGAAGATTGAGGCAAGTCGGAAACCGCTTGAAGCATTCAAGAAGGCCGGCGCTGTCGGGCGAGTGAAAGGGCAGATCAGCGATACTGGCATCGACAAGACGGCTGTTCCACCAATCATGGAGCGTGTAAACGAGTGGAAGGAATTCTTCTACACGAAAATAAAGGAAGAAGGTCGTCCGATAAAGCGGTTTACTGATGAGGCGCGGAAGCGGGGATACGACCCCGGAGGAGATGCGACTCCCTTCGAGGCGTTCAACGCGCTTCGCCAGATCGGGCCGCACTTCGCGGCGAATGCCATTGAAAACGGAGTCTTTCGGCTTACCGGGAACATGGAGAAGATCGGCCCGTCGCTGTCTGAGGCATTGGACGGCATCGGAGTCGGGGATGACTATATCAATTTCATTGCGTGGGCTTACGCTCGCCACGCAATCGAATCCTGGAGTAAAGGCAAAAATCCTGGCGTCACACTTGATGACGCGCAGGAAGTGTACAAGCGCCTCTACGACCCAAGATACGAAGCTGCCGCCGACAAGGTAACTGCGTTCAATAACGCGCTGATTGAAGTCCTCGTCGATGTAGGCGCGATCGGAAGGGAAGACGCGGATAAGATCCTCGCGCAGTACGAGCACTACTTGCCGCTTGAGCGCGCGAAGGAAGGCACTCGCGGTGGCGGCGGTCGGAAGATGGTTGACCTGTCTGCCGCAATCAAAGGCCGTCGCGGGAGTGGGCTTCAGATCATTGATCCCATGGAGTCTACCCTAGCGCGGGCGATCAGGCTGTACGAGCGCGCCGCAAAGCAGGTTGTCGTAAACAAGCTGGTTGAGGTCAGCCAGGGCGTAAAAGGTTTGGGTGGATGGATTGAAGCCGTTCCGACAAAGGTACTGGCGACTACCTTCGGAATCGACGAAATCAAAGGGCAGCTTGCGTCAGCTATCGAAGACTCATTTGGGATCGACCCTAGCGATTTCCTGGACGCAATCGACCCGATGGCTGCCTTGACGGTCTGGCGACCGGACCTAGCGAAGGTCCACGGACAGCCGATTGTTCGCGTTACGATAGACGGCAAGGCGAAGTTCTTTCAGTTGCGCCCTGAGTTGGCTGAAGCGCTTGGCGGTCTTGAAACGCTTCAGAATCTCGGCATCGCAACAGAGATTGCCAAACACTTTTGCGGAACCCTGAAGATTGGGGCGACGAGATTCAACCCTGACTTCATCCTGTCGAATGCGTTTCGCGATTTCCAGACCTTCCTGATGCAAGGCGAGAAGGGGCTGAAGGGCGCATTTGACCCGGCGAGGTACGCGACGGCATACGTGGTTTCGGAGATGCGCCGCGCTTCCGGCGAAAAAGGCGTTCCGGTTGTCGAGATGTTTCAGCGCATGGGCGGCGAGCTTTCCACTTACACCGGCTTGGATCGCAACCGACTGCGGGCAGGAGTGAGGAGAGCGCTGTCCAAGAAGCAAGGTAAACTGGCGACTGCGTTGAACATTGCAGGTACGCCGGAGGTTGCTTCGCGCTTGGCTGAGTTTGCCTCCGTGCTTCAAAGGGAGGGGTGGCTTGCTGAAGTGGAGGCAGGCAAGACGCCTCCGATGCCTGTCTTAATTCGCGCGATCAGCGCAGCGCATGACGTGACTGTGGACTTCCGCCGCATGGGATCGTGGGGTCGCTATCTAAACTACTGGGTGCCATTCATCAATGCGAGACTTGAGGGTTTAGACAAGTTTGTCCGGACATTCAAGGATCACCCGGAACGGTCGCTGTACCGCGTGACGCAGCTTTCGCTGCTTGGGATGCTGTACTGGTGGTTCAGGCATAAAGACGACGATTACCGCGAACGGCCTGAGTGGCAAGATCAATTCTTCGTATTTACCGACACGGACGGCAAGCCAACATATCGGATTCCGAAGTCTCAGGAATGGGGAGCGCTGGAAAGTGGCGTGGAGCGTATGCTCGACGCATTGTACGATAAAGACCCTGCTGCGATGGAGCGGTGGGGCAAGCAGGTATTTCAGGCCGTCACGCCTGGTATATATCCGGCTGGAATTACTCCGCTATTTGAGACGATGTTTAATTACGACCTGAACAGACAGCGGCCGGTAGTGTCTGTAGCCCTACAGAAATTCGAGAACCCGGACCAGTATTACGAATCTACGTCCGGTCTTGTGAAGAGTGTTACGAAATTCTTGCACGAGTATAGCGGCGGAAGAATCAGCTTGAGCCCAGCGAAAATCGACCACCTTGTGAACGGGTTTACTGGCAGCTTGTATCGCAAGGTCACAGAGCCAATCGAAAAGGCCATCAGTGGCGAGTCATGGTCGATTAGCGATGTGCCTGGATTAAAGGGCGTCACTCTAAAAAAGGATTACTCCAAGAGTGTTGACGACTTATACCGCGAGGAAGAGTCGCTTAGCAAGGCGCATGAGTCGGCGAAACTGCGAGGCAAGCCAGACAAGAGTGAACAGCGGTTACGAACTCTCCAGAGCGTAACCGCGCTGATGACTGAAATGCGGGGGTCGGTTGAGGAACTATCCGGAAAAGATCGGGACTCGGCGGGGCTGGCGATAATCGGTCTCGCGCGTGCTGCTCTCGGCAAGGAACTGCTCGCTCGCTACCCAAACCCTATCGCTAACCCTGACTCACTTCCCGACCCCGTCAGGCAGGTGGTCATGGATCATATCGCCAAGCGGGCGTCAACGGCATCGCACAAGGGCCGCCGCTCGCAGGGTGACGCAGACGCGGCTGCGTCGTATCTGACAGACCTTGGCGTTCAGGGTGAGAGTGTCGGGCAGGCCGTGTATCGCAGGCTGCGTTCGCAGGGAATCAGGTCTGAGGTGGCAAGAGAACGGGCTGAGTGGGTAGAAAAACGCCTGCGTCAGTAACGGCCCTGTATACTGCAAGAATGCGACGTGCAGTTGCAATCCCAACAGATGTTAAGCCCGGAGATATCATCGGGTTCTCCGGGTTCTACCTGCACAGTGCGTTAGTCAACCTTGGATCTCTCGGGATACCGTTCTGGTCGATTAGCCATGTAGGGATTCTTGCACAAGCGCCAGATGGCAGGCTCCTCCTATGGGAGAGCAGCGAGGATGACAGTAGGTGCGAGATAACTGGGTTGACTGGGTCCGGAGTCAAGGCACATGATCTGACAAGCGTTGTCGAAGAGTATCGTGGTTCAGTATGGCACTACCCGCTGTATCGGCCGCTTTATTCGCATGAGAATAGCCGGCTGACTGCGTATCTCCTGTCTGTTCTTGATAAGCCGTATGACCAGATTGGCGCGGTTCGTTCTGGCGGGTTAGTGCTGTCTGTTATCGAGTCCTTCTTTCGCGAGCAGGATCTATCGTCGCTGTTTTGCTCTGAGACTGTCGCCGCTACATACGCTTACCTAGGTCTGTTTCAGACTGTGAACGCGAGCCGTTGGAGTCCTAACAGGCTCATGCGCCGATTGCGGCGGGCAGAGATTGTCGGAGCCCCCAGGAGAATCAAGTGAAGAGTGTAAGCATCGCGTTACTGTTGTTGGTCTGCGGTTGCAGCGTTCCTGACGAGCGACAGGTCGTTCTGACGAAAGAGCGGCCAATCGTCAACATCCCTCTCAGAATGCGCCAGTGGAATTGGGTCGGCAGCAGAGATGAGGGCTCATGCGTTCATGCCTCAATGATTTCGCTCCTGCGCTGGCAGGGTCGCTACCGAATGGCCGACTACTGGCGGCGAGCCTACGGCAACGGCGAATGGCCTGAAGACATGGCTGCCAAGTTCGACCGAGAGGGAGTTCGCTATGCCTATGTAGAGAACGGGGATGTTCGGTTCCTGGAGTGGGCCTGCCGAACTAGGCGCGGCTGCGGAATCACTATCCTAGGTGGCGAGCACATGGTTGCCCTTGTTCACCTAGACGACAAATGGGCCGCGATTCTCGACAACAACAGCGTTTCCAAGTTCATCTGGATTCCTCGCGAGACACTTATCGCGGAGTGGAAGGCCAGTTACGGGTGGGCGCTGGCCCCGGTGTATACGCCGGCCGCGCCGTTGCCTCAATAAGTCACTTCACCTTTTTCAGCGAGGGAACAAATGAATCGAGTCCTCTTGAGTGTCTGTCTGTTGCTTGCTGCGTTGTGGGCCGTTGCTCCGGCCTTCGCAGGGACCGCTTCGGCTAACGGTATGCTGACCGAGGATCGCGTCATCAGCCTGCCGCAAGATCAAGGTAAGTGGTATGTCAGCGTGGTTGGCAACGCTGGCGACTCTGCCTATCGCGGAGTTCTTCGGTGGTTCGACGAGAACAAAGACCTTTCTAGTCTGAAGAACAGGGTCCATTTCTGCCAAGTCGCCACCGGAACCGCAATCTTCCAGGACCGCTACGCTACCAACGTGTCTACGCTCCCCATGGTTCGTGTCCAGAAGCCCGACGGCACAGTCATCTACGAGGCGTCCGGGAAGAACATCCCTATGACGGCTGAAGGCTTGCACGGCGCAATCGCCAGCGATATCAACTCTGCGCAGGGAATCCGGCCGATCCTCCCTTGGCGGCGGTATATCGACAAGAGGCCGTGCCCTGGACCGTGCCCGCAACCGGGCCCCGACACTCAGCCAGTAGAGCCCGACCCGCCCCCGCAGCCCATCGACAACGGCGGAGCGCCGAATGTGGACGCCCCGAGTGCGGCGGCTGGCGCGTTGCTTGGAGCGGTTGGCATTACGGTCATCGCGTGCTGCGTAGCGCTTGTCGTCGCCGTTAGCGTCATTGTCGGCGCTGTTGCCGCATGGAAGAGGGGCAACCAGGGCTAGTTATTCTGCGCTGAGTCGCGTCCGTTTCTGTTTCGATTCACAAGTAACAACTGAGGTCACACATGATAGGGTACATCGTTGCTGCCGTTCTTGCTGTTGTCATTCTTGCGTTCCTCGGCTACAAGCTCGGCGTGTGGATCTTCTGTAAGGATGAGGAGATCGAAGATCGGCGGCGGTACGCAGCCAAGCTCGCGGCCATTCTGTCTGGCAAGGGCTTGAAGAAGATCCCCGACATTCTTATCGACTATTCCGTCGGCGACTACAGCGGCATGTACGAACACATGAAAGAAGCCGTTAGGATGTTCCTGGCAGGTGAACAGGCCGTGCTCGACGAATTCAATGCCATCTTCGACAGTTGCCTCGCATCCAAGTTGGCGACCGAGGAGGGCCGCGCCTACATCGCTGCGAAATTGGTGGACGCGACCAAAGAAGACGACGTGTCCGTAATCCAAGACGCGCCAAAGCCCGGCGTGGTGTAGGAGCCGGCGTGTTCCGTTAGGACTTCGAGCCCGGCTGCATTTGCGGCCGGGCTTCCTTTTTGTTGGAGATACGCATGCCCCGAAGACGTTCTGAATTCGCAGTCGATTTCCTCCCATGGTGCATCACTGCGTTCCTGCTTACAATCTTGGCCCTACTTGTCGTCGGATGTGAGGGCCCGATGCCGGCGAAGCCGTGCCCATGCAAGGTCCGCGTGCTAGCCTTCACGGCTTCCTGGTGCGAGCCATGCAGGCGCAACGTTCCGGCCCTTGCACAGATCAGGGCTTCCGGGGTGAACGTGCAGATCATCGACATCGACGAACGCCCGCAACTGGCGAAGCGGTACAACGTCGCTACTGTACCGATGTACATTGTCTACGTGTGCGGCGGTGCTGTGCGCACCCAGAATATCGTGATGGTTCAACGGCTGACAGCGAGGAGATAGCTATGCGAATCGCAGCCTACACCGTTCTCCTCGGTAGCTTCCTGTCTGGCGCTGCCGACTTCGTTCCCGATTCGCAAGTGCTACAAGGCAGCGCTCTCGCAATACTCGGTGGCACGATATGGTACATACTGACGCGCGCTTTCCCGGCACACCTAAAGGCGATCTCCGCTTCACGCGAGTCCTTCCTCCGCGCCTACGAGAAAGCGCAAGACGGCTTCCTGGATGCGCAGGAGGAAGCGCGGAAGGATTACAAGGAATCCCTCGATAGGGTTAGTCTGGCAATCGAGCGGGTAGGGGCGATCATCGACGGCTGCCGGCATCGCGGGTAGCGTTTACACGTCTTCCCTGCCAAGCCGTCCACTGGACGGCTTTTCTTTTGCGCCGTAGACTCCAGTATGAGCGGACTTCTCATTTCAAGGGCCATGACGTGCGCTACGGTCTTCGCGTTCGCCTTTGCAATCTGGCCGACGCCCTATACCTACCAGCGGGTAGCGCGGCCTTCTGCATAATCCAGGGGCGGCACGGTGGAAGAGGTCTGGAGGATCAATCGGCTGACGGGGCATGCCAGTATGGTTGTTCCTAGAGAATGCTCACAATAGGGGGTGTTGTAGCTACAACTGACGCATGGTTTTTTGCGTTAAAATAGGCAATTTACGGTAACTGGGCAATCTCCTAAATTCGATATAAGTCGTTGTGCAGTAACGCATTATAGTAAAGCTGGCGTGCAGTTGTGGCAGGTTCAAATCCTGTCCCCGCCACTTTCCTTAGCAGCCGCAAGGCTGCTTTTTTTATGGACTTACGGCGACAGCCGATCTGTCGCAAAAACGCCACTACAACTAATTGTACAACAGCCTGGCTGGACTATACTAGATGATATAGACCAAATGTCACCATTCGTTACTTGCTATGGATAAGTTGGTCGAACATTACAGAGAATGGAAGAAAGCACATCCAGAATTCCCGCTGACTGTGCATCCAGCCGGGCAATGGGCAAAACGTGTGCGCGGAAAGTTACATTACTTCGGGGCGCTCTCGAATCCTGACGGAGCCATGCGATTGTGGCTCGCCGAGAAGGACTACCTACTTATTGGGGAACAACCGCCAACGTGGATGGCTGGGCTTACCATGAAAGAGGTATGCGACCTATACGAAGCCGACGCCACAATCCGGCATAGTAGAGGCGAATTGTGTCGCACCTACTTCCGCGATTTGCGGCATGCCTGTAGATTCGTGTCAGGACACCCAATCGCGCGCCGGCTGGCTAAGGACGTGACGCCAGAGCATTTCGCGGCCCTACGGCAGGCGGTCGCCGATACTGGCCGTAACCTTCGGTCTCAGTCGAATCTCATTTGCAGTATCAGGGCGATTCTGAAGTGGGCACAAGATATGGGGCACATATCGCAAATGAACTTCGGCCCCCGGTTCGCACCTCCATCTTCGGATGCTATTGCGCGCGAGAGAGATCGCGACGGGTCAACTCGCTTCATCAGCAGGGAAGCGATCCTCGCGATGCTCGAAAAGTCCAGCCGGAAAATGAAGGCAATGATTCTGCTTGGGATCAATTGCGGGTTCTACGCCTCCGACTCGACGGCGCTTACCTTCGACAGGCTCCACCTGGACGGCACAATCCAGTACCACGACCTACCGCGCGTGAAGAACGGCCGACGTAGGGCGGCTGTCTTGTGGAGCGAGACCTCGGCGGCAATCCTGGATTATGCAGACGGTCGCAGAAGCGGGCCCGTCTTCTTGAATCAGCGCGGGGAGAAGTACGGCCCAAACGCGAGCGGGCACAGTTTACACGGTGCCTTCAGGAAACTCGCGGAAGACTCCGGAGCCGCGATTCCGGCCGGCGCGAACATGGGATCTTTGCGGCATACCTACGGAACCGTTGTCGATCTGTGCTCTGACCAGGCTGCGATTGATCTGACGATGGGGCACGTTGGCAAATCCGTGCAGAAGCGGGTGTACTCTCAGCTAAACCTAGATGAATTTCGACGTTTGCAGGCTGTTGCAAGCACCGTGCATGAATGGCTTTACTGCGAAAGCGGAAAAAAGTAAAAGATTTCTACTTGAATTTTATTAAACCCTCAATCATAGTGTAGAAATCACAAGTTTAGTATTCTGTGCGGAGATCACTATGAGTCGTCGAGATGGTAAAGCGCTGGATCAACTTCTGACAAACATTCGACTCCAGATGGCGCGACTGAATTGGAAGCAGAACAAGCTCGCGCGTGAATCTGGGATCTCTGCTGTCACCATCTGCCATTTACTGAACAAGCAAATCAAGCATCCGTCTCTCGCCACTATCAAGGCTCTCGCAAGGGCCATGAAGTGCAAAGAGAGCGATCTTACATCCGCCGACAATGACTAGCTTATCGTCGGCGTGATTCTCAAGTAATGCGGTAGTGTCGTCCGCATTCTGTGCTCGTGTTCAGCGAGCGCCGCTGAATACGGCAATCTCGTTCATTTGATACACCCAACAATCCTTCTGCGCTGAAACCCTGCGCTAAAGCCCTGCGCTATGATCGTGCTACTGACAGAACTCGAAGCGCAACAGGCAATCGACGCGATTGCGAATGGCGCTCGTCTGTCAAACGGCCTGGTGCAAGTCGATCTCCCATTCGGGCAGGCTCGGGCTCCAACAAAGCCCCAATTCAGCTTCAACGACTTATCCAAGACGGTGCATTGCGACAAGTGCAGCGCGCGCCTGTCTGCGATCCAATTCGCGCTGTTGAAGCATGTCGCCGATCATGGCCGGTCGAGCTTCGAGTCGCTTCAGGACGCAGTATGGCACGAGGAAATCTCCGACGGTGCAATCCGCTCTGCGTGCTCGAAAGTAAATGCGCGGCTAATGAAGCATGGATTCACTCAAGAGCTTCAGGCGCATCGTGGGCACGTTTCGCTCGAAACAATGTGTTGATTCCATTTGCACCGAAAACGGTGCGCTGCGCACCGCGCTCTGTGTTAGGGTGGGTTGTGACGATTGAAATTCATGTTCGCTGGAGTGTGGCATGCAACTTTACACCGTAGAGCAAGTGGCAGAGAAGCTACAAATCACGAAGCGCTCTGTCGCCTCGCTGGAAAAGCGAGGGCAACTTGCGGCTATCGACGTAAGCACGTCTGCCTCTGGCCGGAAGCCGCGCCGGCGAATCTCAGAGGCAGACCTGCAAGTCTTTCTGGAAGCGCGGCGCTACGCTCCGCTACCACCCCGCGCGATTGCCGCCAGACGGCGCATGCGCACCTTGTTGCGTCAACCTAAGTCAGAGGAGAAATCCGAGTAATGAACCGCAGGGTATGTATCGTCACTGAAGAAGGCGACGAAATCTTCATTGGCACCGTGGCCGAATTCGTCGAAGGGAGGACTGCGAGAAACTCGGCTCCCGGCGATGCACCGGATGCAATCCCGGTCGCTTCCGTCATTGCCGACATTGTTGCTGGCCTGTTCTTCGATCCGGAGCTAGGCGAGCAATCCACCTTTACAGTCCAACTCAGATAGGAGCGCCATGAAAGACTCGGAATTCAAGCCAGCCGTTGTATTACTTTCTATTCCGCAAATCGCCGATGTTCTGTCCGTATCTCAGCGGACTCTTTTTCGCTTGATGAAGTCGCCTACGTTCCCGCGGCCGGTTCGTTTGGGCGACGGCAATCGCGGAACGATTCGCTTTTGGCAAAAGGAAATCCTCGACTGGATCGAGTCCAGTCGCCAGCGGAACGAACAACAGTGAACCGGAGGACACAGATGGCATACGACCTCAGCGCAATCTCTAGCGAGGCAAGGCTTCAGGCCCCTCGAATCATCTTGTTGGGCGTCGAAAAGATCGGCAAGACGACCTTCGCGGCCGGTGCGGATTCTCCGATTCTCATACCGATCAAGGGCGAAGAGGGCGCGGATGCCTTGTCCGTCGCAAAGACGCCTACGTGCAACTCTTTTGCTGACGTTCTCGGCTGGTTGTACTCGATCTACGAAGCGCCGAATCAGTACGGAACGATCATCCTGGATTCCGCCAGCGCCCTTGAGCCGCTCGTATGGGCAGACACTTGCCAACGCAACGGGGACGTGGCAAGTATCGAGAAGGTCGGCGGCGGCTACGGGAAGGGGTACACTGAATCGCTCTACAGTTGGCGCAAGATAACCGAAGCACTGGACGCAATGCGAAGCGTCAAGGGAATGGCTTCAATCGTCATCGGTCACGTCAAGGTTAAGCGATTCGACGACCCGGCCGGCGACAGCTACGACCAGTATCAATTCGATGTCAATGACAAGGCCGCCAATCTCCTCTTCCGGTGGGCCGACGCAATCCTGTTCTGCAATACGAAAGTCGTAGTGCGCAAGGAAGATGTCGGCTTCAAGAAAGAGAAGCATCGCGGAATTGACATCGCGGAAGGCCAGCGATTTCTGTATACGCAAAAGCGGCCGGCGCATCCAGGCGGCGGGAGGGGCGTCTACGGCCGGCTGCCGTATGAGTTGCCGCTTAATTGGACGGCGTTCCGCGATGCTGTCTCGGCAGCGTCAGCTTGTGTGTGACAATTCTCTTCTCTGTTCTTTGAAATGAGGTGTTCATGAGCAACGGCGACTTATTCAATCTCTTTGGCCAGAATGCGTTCGACCCGACGGCCGTAGAGCCGCAGTCTGACTTCGAGGTCATCCCCCCATCGAAGGTGCCCGTGCTGGTCGAGTCGGCAGAGGTGAAGGCGACGAAGGCCGGGACCGGCTACTTCCTCAAGCTGACGCTGTCTATCATCGACGGGCCCTACAAGGGGAGGAAACTCTTCGACAACATCAACCTCCAGAATCCGAGTGCGCAATGCGTTGAAATCGGCCTGCGCCAGTTGTCGGCGCTCGGACAGGCCATCGGCGTTCAGGCGATCTCGGACAGCAGCCAGCTTGTCAACAAGACGTGCATCGCGCATGTGAAGGTGAAGGACGACCAGAACTACGTCCGCACCTATTCCTCTACCGCCGCCGCTGTAAACGCTCCCCAGCAGCCACCGTCTGCCCCGGCGCAGGCTCAAGGTGCCCCAGCGGGCCAACAGGTGAACCCGGCTCCTGCGCCGCAACCGACGCAGCAGAAGCCGCCGTGGGCCCGCTAAGCGATTGCGCTCATGCCTACAAGGACGTGGGCAAAGCGCGCTCTCTTCACGTCGCGAGATAGGAAGGACAAGCTATCGCGACAACCATTCCGAAAAGAGAGCCGCTTTGTTCACGCCCTTCACAACGAGGTTATTCGATGGACGAACAAACAGCAAGTCAATTATTGTTCCTAGCGAGAGACCTTGCCAACGCAAAGGCGGCTGAGGACTGCGCGAAGGCCGCAAGGATAGCAGTCGAAGAGAAGATTGCCGGCCTAGTTCCAGGGCCGGAGAAGGGCCAGAAGACAGTAACGCTCCCGGACAAGAGCAAGATCACTGTCGAGCGAGGCTTTAACTACAAGGCAGACCTTGTCGAGATTGAGAAAGTCTTCGCCTCCGAGGGCGAGAGCCGGTACGCGCCGATCAAGGTCAAGACGACTCGCGAGTTGGACGTTACCGGATACGAGTGGTATCGGGAAAACGATCCTGAGAGCTTTGCGTGTCTGTCGCAATTCGTTGTTGCGACACCAAAAAAAGTGTCTGTGACTCTGAAAGCGGCGAAGTGATGGAACAGATCGTATTCGAGCATGCCGGCGCGTTGTTTGGAAAGCTGTTGGAGCGTATTCCATGCGGCGAACTAGCTATGACATTCAATCGTGACGTGCATGCATTCTGTTACGGCTGGAGATTTCGCGCTAAAGGAAAAGAGTTACACAGCCAGTATTGTATGAGCGCCTTGGAGATCCAGAAAATACAGTGGCGCTCTGGCACTCCTATTTGTCTCGCCGAAAAGATCGTTGAATTCTGGCGTATGAAGCTAGACAGGATGCCGGCATGACCGACCTCGCGCAATTCGTTCATCGGCAGTCGCAGACTGTCGCGGCGATCTACGCAGCGTATAAACGCACCGGAGACGCTGAACAGCCGCGCGGGTATCTCGGTGCGTCAATCATCGGCCATCCGTGCGAGCGATATCTATGGTACTGCTTTAGAGCATGTTGCCAGTCTGACTTCAGCGGGAGGATGTATCGCCTCTTCTCGACAGGGGACCACGAAGAATGGCGGTTCGCAAGCGACCTGCGCGCCATCGGGTGTATCGTTCATGAGGTCGATCCGGACACTGGGGCACAGTTTGCGGTGTCTGATTTCGGAGGGCACTTCGGCGGGCACTTGGACGGATGCGCTCTTGGCATTCCGGAAGCCCCAAAGACCTGGCACGTTACCGAGTACAAGACCCACAACGCCAAGTCTTTTGCAGCGCTCGTAAAAGAAGGCGTCAAGTCATCCAAGCCTCAGCATTACGCGCAGATGCAAGTGTACATGCATCTGACAGGCATGACGCGAGCGATCTATCTTGCTGTCAACAAGGACACGGATGAATTGTACTCGGAGCGGGTCAGATACGACAAAAAGGAGGCTGAAGCTCTGGTGGAGCGGGCGAAGCGCGTCATCTTCTCCGTAGAGCCGCCTGAACGGATTGCGAAGCGCGCAGACTGGTATCAATGCGGGTATTGCAGCGCTCACAGCATTTGCTGGCCGGCTGGAGTTGGGCCGGCGCTCTCAATCGTGGCAATCAATTGCCGCCAGTGCTGCCACGCAACGCCCACACTGGATGGCAACGCGCGGTGGGTATGCGAACGACACAATCGCGGACTCTCCACGTCCGACCAGGCCAGGCCGTGCGAAGATCATCTTGTTCTGCCTGGCCTGCTGGCTGGGTTCGCTGAACCAATGGACTACGGGAAAGACGAGGACGGAAATGCCTGGATCGACTTTCAGAACAACGACTGCCCCGGAGCCGCTCCTCCTTGGCGGCACGGTCGCTGCGAAGGGGCCTTCAGCACTAAGGAACTTACAACTCTTCCCGCATCAGCAATTACTGATCCAAGCGTTGTACAAGCAAAGCGGCTGTTTGGCGCGGTCGCAACCGGATTCTGCGCAGACGACATTCTCCATCGCTATCCTGAGAGCGATTCTAGGATCATCTGGGAAGGGCGAGCGAGTAAGTTGTGCGAAGAGTGGAAAGAGCACTACGCCGAAGACTTGCTGTCGCTCACGCCGATAGCTAAGTGCGATGCGACCGAGTACAAGGCTGCGGAATACTCTGGCGGGAGAGTAGCCATCCTCTACCTGCTAACGAAGAATGCGGAGATTCGCGAAGGGGTCGAGTAGTGTCAGGACACGAAAAAGCGGACGGACGCAGTAAGCGAGCAGGCGGCTACCATCAGTGGCTCAAGCGGAATAAAGCAAGGATAGAGCGCCGACGTGCAAAGCGCGATCCTGAATGCCGCCCCGGATACGGCAAATATCGTGGCTGGGAGTTGTGATGCAACCTCGCCCTTATCAAGTTGAAGCACTCGAAGCGTTGCACAACCACATTTGCACGAAGAGTACAAATCCGTGCGTTGTGATTCCGACTGGTGGCGGCAAGTCCGCACTGATTGCATGGGCAATTCAGCGATGGAAGCAACAAGCGCCATGGTTCCGAGGGATTATCCTGGCGCACCGAAAAGAACTAATCGAGCAGAACGCGGCAGAACTCTACGCATTCATGCCTAGCAGCGAGATCGGCGTTTTTTCGGCCGGCATTGGGAGACGAGACTACGACGCGAGCATTCTCTTTGCCTCGATTGATTCCGTCTACAAGAAGGCCGGGGAGTTTCAGCCATTCGATGTAATCATGGTGGATGAGGCGCATCGAATCCCTCCGCATGGAGAGGGGAAATATCGCACATTTATTCAAGGGTGCAAGAAGTTCAACCCTCTCCTGCGCGTCGTCGGCTGGACAGCTACCCCGTTCCGGATGGGTTGCGGGCAAATCTGCCACCGGGACCACATTCTGAACGAAATCTGTTACGAAGCTAGCGTAGTGAGCCTTATTCAGGACGGATACCTCTGCAAGTTGCGATCCACGGTAG